>Ga0209464_10000114_pt1 | contig 28557 bp, 23 predicted proteins | sample DOMMetBare1Fresh_2_FD_187473 | JGI IMG/M metagenome (GOLD analysis project Ga0209464, IMG submission 187473) | Wetland sediment microbial communities from St. Louis River estuary, USA, under dissolved organic matter induced mercury methylation -... | ecosystem: Environmental > Aquatic >...
AATCAAGTATTCATATTCCTCAATAGCTCAGTCGGTTAGAGCACCTGACTGTTAATCAGGGGGTCCTAGGTTCAAGTCCTAGTTGAGGAGCAAAGCACCTGCAAAGCAATTTGTAGGTGCTTTTTTTGTTGTACGTATTCTTAACACAGCAGCTTAAATATCAGATCGCACACCTTCTAACCTTCTCTTTCTGCAAAAAACTTATCCTCTAACCATTTCTTTGGATTGTTTGTAATATATTCCGAAATTCTCTCATAGGATTTGTCGTTCCGTACTATATGTTCATAAAAGCGTGGTTGCCATTCAAAATCTAAATTATTTGAATGCGCATATTTCGTCACGCCAACTTTAAATCCTCTAACTATTGAGGCAAGATTTTGTGATTGAGGTCCAAATTTATTGCAAGTAAAAGGTCTATTGCCCAGCCCATTGCCCAGTTTATTTACCACAATTATCCCATGGATGTGATTTGGCATTACAACAAATGCCCCTAATTCGACAAATGGAAAATGAATTGGAATTTCGTTCCAACATCGATTTGCCATTTCCCCAATATCGGTTAATTGCATTTGGGGAACAGTAGAGGCGCAAGATTTTGCGCCTCTACGTTGTCCATTTAGGCATTTATTATCATCGTGAAAAAAAATTGCGCCTCTACGTTTTTCGTCAACATGATTATCATCACGGCAATTAACCACGATATTTCCGAAATAATTTGTTCGATTTTTTGTGCAGATGGTCACAAAATAGATTGCATTGGATCCATAATCCCAATTTTGCAATCTTATTGACGGGATTCTGTATTTATTCAGGTATTTTTCTGCCATATACGATCCTGTTTATGCTGATTAAAATATCTCATTAAAATGAAGGCGCTGAATATCATAGCACCATGCTTGTATGTGAATTTAGCAAAAAAGATTTAGCAGAAAAATTATGGGGGATACAACAAAAAAGCACCTACAAATCGCTTTGCAGGTGCTTTGCTCCTCAACTAGGACTTGAACCTAGGACCCCCTGATTAACAGTCAGGTGCTCTAACCGACTGAGCTATTGAGGAAGGATATTCCTTGATTTCTCAAGTGCGGTGCAAAGATAGCAGTAGTTTTTATTCCCTGCAAGCCTTTTTTTAACAAATAGAACGGAACAGATTGTGAAATTTTACAACGTTTTTGAATGCCTCTGTTAATCAGTGTATTGAAAACCTGTGTTTTTTCAATATTTTTTGGCGACTAGATTTTGATTTCAGTTAAAGTGGGTATCTTTGGCGCCAGATATCTACAAAAACAGAAATAAGATTTACTAGATGGCATCAGTTTTAGGCTTAGGCAATGCTCTTGTGGACATCCTTGTGGGAGTGCCAAATGATGATTTTCTCAACCATTTTGATCTACCTAAGGGTAGCATGCAGCTTATCGATGAAAATACTGCAACTAAAATTACTCAGCATGTAAAGAACTTTGAGCTTAGAAAAGCTCCTGGCGGTTCGGCTGCTAACACCATTAATGGGCTTTCTAAGCTTGAGGTGAAGACTGGATTTATTGGTAAGATTGGGAATGATGAAATTGGAAGCTTCTTCAAGGAGGATATGATTAGAAGTGGCATTAAGCCAATGTTGTCAATAGGTAAGGCTCCTTCTGGGAGAGCTTTAGTTTTTGTAACTCCCGATTCTGAAAGGACTTTTGCTACCTATTTGGGGGCTGCTATAGAGCTTGTTCCTAGCGAGCTAGATGAGAATGAGTTTCGTGGGTATAGCTATTTTCATATCGAAGGGTATCTGGTGCAAAATCACGACCTTGTTAGGCAGGCTGTGAAAATTGCTAAAAAGCATGGTCTCAAGGTAACGCTCGATCTTGCGAGCTACAATGTGGTGGAGCAGAATATGGATTTCCTCGACGAGATTATTAGAGATTATGTAGATATAGTTTTTGCAAATCAGGATGAGGCTAAGGCTTTTACTGGTTTAGATCCAGAGGGTGCTCTTTCGGCTCTTGCAGGCTTGTGCGATATTGCTGTTGTTAAGGTTGGTCGTAAGGGATCGCTTATACAGAAGGGTAAGGAGGTTCATCGTATTGGTATAATTGATGCTACACCGCTTGATAAGACTGGCGCTGGTGATCTTTATGCTTCTGGCTTTATTTATGGTTTGATTAACAAATACCCTCTTGCCGTATGTGGCGAGATCGGATCGATACTCTCTGGTAAAGTAATTGAGGTTGTTGGTCCTAAGATGGAAGATCATGTTTGGGATAGCATAAAGGCAATGATTGCAGAAGTTACTCCAAAATAGGGGTTGCTCTTTGCGAACGTTTGCATATATTTGAGGGGTAAAGTCTCTTTATAGAGTATTTCAAACGTAACCCTTATAAAGCTATGTTTCCAAAAAACGTATATACCGAACGTCGAAGCCGACTTCGTAGCAAAATTCGCTCGGGGTTGGCTTTGTTTGTTGGTAACTTCGAGATGCCAATGAACTATCGTTCTAATACCTATCGTTTTCGTCAGGATAGTAACTTCCTCTACTTCTTTGGTATTAACCATCCCGAATTGGTGGGCGTGGTTGACTTTGATGCGGGGACCGACTTTATCTACGGAAACGATGTAGATATTGAGGATATTATCTGGATGGGACCTCAGCCTAGTCTTAAGGATCAGGCGGGGGAGGTTGGCGTTACCTCTACTCATCCTTTGAATGAGCTTCAGGCTATAGTTAACTCTGCTATAAAGCAAGGTCGTAAAATCCATTTTTTGCCTCCTTATAGGCATCAAAATATGCTGGTAATTAGCGATTTGCTTGGTATTGCAACCGCTAGCCTTTCTAGGTATGTTTCTGTTGAGCTGATTAAGGCGGTGGTAAGCCTTCGTTCTATTAAGGATGCTTATGAGATTGCAGAGATAGAGCGTGCTTGTGAGGTTGGTTACAATATGCATGTTGCTGCTATGCGGATGTGTAGGCCGGGGATTTACGAGCGCGAAATTGCTGGTTTAATTGAAGGTATTGCCTTGCAGGGTGGGGGTGCTGTTTCGTTCCCTGTGATTCTTTCGCAGCATGGCGAAATTCTTCATAACCACAACCATGCTGATGCGCTCGAAGCGGGCAGGCTAATGATTGTTGATGCTGGTGCAGAAACGTCAATGGGGTATGCTTCGGATTTTACTCGTGTTACTCCTGTGGGCGGAAAGTTTACCGATAAGCAGCGTGAAATTTACGAAATTGTGCTTGCGGCAAACAACCATGCAGCTAGCTTAGCTCGACCTGGGGTTAAGTATCAGGAAGTGCATTTGGCTGCTGCTAAGGTGATTGCTCAAGGATTGATCGATTTAGGTATTATGAAGGGCAATGCTGATGAGGCTGTGCGAAATGGGGCTCATGCTCTTTTCTTCCCACACGGTCTTGGTCATATGATGGGACTCGACGTTCATGATATGGAAGATTTGGGTGAAGATTATGTTGGATACGATGAGGAGACTTCTAGAATCGATCAGTTTGGTACGGCATATCTTCGTCTAGGTCGTAGGCTAGAGCCTGGTTTCGTTCTAACCAACGAACCTGGTATATACTTTATTCCAGCTCTTATTGCAAAGTGGAAGTCTGAAAATATCAATACTGCTTTTATAAACTTTGGTAAGGCCGAAGAGTATCTAACATTTGGTGGTATCCGTTTAGAGGACGATCTTCTTATTACCGATAAAGGTGCGCGTATTCTTGGCAAAAGGCGTGTGCCTATTACAATTGATGAGGTAGAGGCTACTGTTAATAGTTAGCAGTTGTCCTCATAAAATATGGGATAGAGGCTGTCTAAAAAGTGAAAACTAGACAGCCTCTACTATTAACGATTGATATATGAAGATATGTGTTTACTGTGCTTCTAGCGACAAGGTTGCAGAGAAGTATTTTCGAGTATCCGAAGTCTTAGGAAAGCAAATGGCTGAGGGTGGCCATACTTTGGTGTACGGTGGTGGCTCGATGGGGCTAATGGGGCGGATTGCTGATGTTATGCTTTCGTATGGTGGACATGTAAAGGGGGTAATGCCTCGATTTATGGATGCTGTGGAATGGAGTCACAAGGAGATTCCCGAAATGGTTCTTGTAGAGGATATGCATGAACGAAAAAAGCTACTTGTAGAGGATGTTGATGCTGTTGTTGCGCTGCCAGGTGGATGCGGTACGTTGGAAGAGCTTTCGGAAGTAATTACCATGAAGAGGTTGGGCAAATTTACTAAGCCTATCGTAATCGTTAATCTTGATGGTTTTTATGATCCGTTAAAGCTGCTTTTTGAGCGAATGGTTGAGGAACGGTTTATGCGAGAAGAGCATCAGGCTATGTACACTTTTGTCGATAGTCCAGACGAAGTGCTAGACGCAATAAAAAATGCACCAGCTTGGGGTGCTGATGCAATAGCATTTGCAGCCGTTTAGCCGCGTTGTTTGTCGTTTTTAAGGTAGAACAGGCGAGTGCCATCAATTTCCTCTTCTTTAAATGGGATTCCAATAATTGATGGTGCTTTTACTCCTTTAAAGAAGAGCTTTGGACCATAAAATATTCTTGCCTCGTCCCAAACCCCCAGGTTTATAAACCCTTGGATGGTTCTCGAGCCTCCTTCGACGATAATCGACTGTATGTTTTTCTGTATCACATATTCGAAAATCTGAATTTCGGCATCTTTTGCAAAATCTATTGCTACAATGTCAAGGTTAGGAATATGCTCTATGAGCTCTTTACGGGTACTCGATCCCGAATTCTTTCCTATAAACACAATTGTTGGCTGCGTTCCATCAAAGATGGCGCTGTTTGATGGAGAAACGAGCGTGCGGTCTATTAAAATTCTTGTGGGATGATTGCCAGTCCATAGCCTCACGTTGAGCTGAGGGTTGTCTTTTATGATGGTGTTATTTCCTACGAGGATCCCATTCTCTTCGCTTCTCCAACGGTGAACTAGCGTTCTACAGGCATTGTTGGTTATCCATGTGGGTTGTACTGGATCTCCTTCTTCTCGTTCAATATCAATAAAACCATCGAGTGTTTGAGCCCATTTAAGGATCACATAAGGGCGTTTTTCGGTGTGAAAGGTAATAAACCTACGGTTCAACCATTTTGCCTCATCTTCTAAAACCCCAACAGCAACATCAACTCCATTTTCTTTTAACCTTCGAATGCCATTGCCAGCAACCTTTTCGAATGGATCAACCATTGCAACTACAACCCTAGGGATTTGGTGCTCGATAATAAGATCGCAGCAAGGTGGCGTTTTGCCGAAATGGCTGCAGGGTTCGAGCGATACGTAGAGGGTTGACTCTTTAAGTAAACTTTTGTCTTCTACGGCGTTAATCGCATTAACCTCGGCGTGGGCTTCTCCGTACTTTCTGTGGTATCCCTCACCGATAATCCTGCCGTTATGCACAACAACTGCGCCAACCATAGGGTTGGGAGCCACGTTTCCTAGCCCGAATTCGGCAAGCTGTAGGCAGCGTCTCATGTACTGCTCGTGGATGTTGCTATCCATTAGGTTTTGTCTTACTTTTAAAGCTCGAAAATAGTAGAATTTGTAACGGAATCAAAATAAATGGGTGCTTCTATTAAGGATGTAGTCGATAAATGCAAGGTAGAACTTGAGTCCATTTATCCAGCGGTTGAGGCAAAGGAGATTGCGCTAAGGTTGGTTGAAGATGGACTAAAGATCGGACGACATCAGCTGCTTGGGATGCTTCTTGCAGGGGCGAGCAACGACCTTGTAGCTTTTGTGGAGAGCGCAATGGCTCGCTTGCTAGCTAACGAGCCGTTACAGTACATTGCTGGCGAAGTTGAGTTTTACGGATGTTTGGTAAAGGTTACTCCCTCTGTACTTATCCCTCGTCCTGAAACTGAGGAGCTGGTTGATATGATTGTTAAAGAGTGGAAAGACACTAGACCTACCGTGATTGATTTTGGTACTGGCAGTGGTTGTATTCCGGTTTCGCTTGCAAAACATATTCCTAATGCTGTTGTTTTTGCGGTTGATATTTCATCAGATGCTCTTGCTGTTGCTTCTGCAAATGCTATAGCTAATGATGTTAAGGTTACTTTTGTCGAGGCTGATATGCTTACCTTCGATTATGATGGAGAGTTTGATCTGATTGTCAGCAATCCTCCCTATGTAATGGAGTCGGAAAAAGAGCAGATGCGTCCAAACGTGCTGCTGCATGAACCGCACCTTGCCCTTTTTGTGCCTGATAACGATCCGTTGCTGTTCTACCGCTATGTCGCCAGCTTTGCATCTACTCACCTAGCAAAAGGAGGTGCTGTGTATCTCGAAATAAATCAGCAGCTTGGCAAAGAAACTAGTGGGCTGTTTGAGCAGCAGGGTATGACGGCGATTGTGATGCAAGACCTTTTTGGTGTTGATAGATTTGTTAAGGCAGTATGGGCTTAGCAAGAGGCAACGAAACCTGTGGTCAGAAGGAGGCGCTAGAGCGGCTGGAGGCTTTATGTGCAAAGCGCGAAGTGTGTACATCGCAGGTGGAGCAAAAGCTGTACCTGTGGGGCGTTGATAAGCAGCTGTATCGGCCTATACTCGAAATTCTATATGCTAAAAGATATGTGGATGACAGGAGGTATGCAGAAGCTTTTGTTCGAGATAAATCGAGGTTCGATAAGTGGGGATGGCGTAAGATAAGGCAGCATCTGATGGCGAAAAGGATACCCTTGGATATTGTAAACGATGTTGTTCAAGAGGTGGTTGAGGCCGATATTCCTAATTCGGTGTTAAAAGAGCTAGCAAGAAAGTCGGAAACTACCAAGCATAAAAACGACTACGACTTGAAGATGAAGCTTGTAGCCTATGGCGTTCGTAAAGGCTACGATTTTGATAAGGTGCAGGAGGCTGTAGAAAACGTTTTAAAAAACAGAATGTAGCAGTCTCTGTAGTAGACAGCCCACCAGCTATTTGGATTTTAAAATTGGATAAAAGCTATTTAGCTGCATCCTATTTCTAAACATCCGAAATGTCAATATCGTTTTCAATGCACTTCATCTTGAGTCTTACGACGCTCTTTTCTAAATCTGCATTCGCTTTCTTCTGTTGGGACACTTCTTCGGAAAGGCTTTCTACTAGTACCTTTAACCCATACGGATTCATTGGCTCAGTGACGTTTTGCATATCCTCAATTTTCTTGGCACCAATACCTAAGATGAGCCAGTTGGCAGAAAGCTTGAATCTGTGTAGTATTTTCTCTATGCTAGAAAGGTTAAACGAAGGTTCTGAACTTCTTTTGCCCTCAGTAAAATCATTATACCCCTTAATGGCAAGTGAGATTAGTCCGTTTGGAATGCCACATTCGCGTTCAAACATCCTCATACTCATTCCTTCTGATTTTCTAACCTCTTCAATTCGGGAAATTATGCTCATTTCGAAAAAAGTTACAATTACAACTAATGTGATCGACAAAAATTTGACAATGTCGAAATAAAACTGCATATTTGTAGAGTGCAGTTAGCACTAGACATACACATATGGCTACACAAATGTAGCACATTTTATCATTTTAATCATAATATTTATCAGTAATACGAATGAACGACGAGTTGCAGCAAATTAAAATCAACCTCCCCAAAGGTTGGGTGAAAAAAATAGCAAGTATCACATCGCTAAGCGAAAGCCTAGTTCAGAAAACAATGTCCGGTGACCCTAAACGACAAAATGCTGCGGTAATTAAAGTTGCAATACGGTTGGCTAAGCAGGAGGCAAAGAAGCGGAAGCTGCAGGAGCAACAGCTTGCTGAAGCGCTTAGGTCTTTATCGAAATGAGTAGAAGTAAACCGCCGATGCACGAAGAGTTCGACGCTGAGCTCTTAGAGTCGTTGCAAGAATCCAAAGGAAGGGCAAGTTTTAAAAATCTGATGCTGCTAGTAATGTTGCAGGACAAGGAGGGTTATAGGGTTATAAGAAAAAGCTTTAAGCATTCTCTTGTAGCCGATCAGATAGTTCAGTATGTAAAGTGTACGCGTCCAAATCTTGCTTTTGAAGCAGGTGTCGGTTCTGTTATGCATTACGAAAAGGTTGTGCACGATTGTAGCGCAAGATTGCTGTGTGATGGGTTTGGAAAGCTTTGTAAAGGTCCCGAGGGTGAGGGTGGAAAGCTAACAAGGATAGAAACCTCTGTCTTTTTTCTGTCGTGCAAGGGAATGCCAGACAAGGAGATCGCCGAAATCTTGGGACTTCCGAGATGCACCATAGAGGTGTTTCAACAGGCAATTAGGTATAAGCTTATGCTTGAAAGCAGAGCTGATTACATTCTATTCGCAATAGAGCAGGGATACCAGATTGATCCAAATCTCAGATAAACAAAAAATCCGGTCTGATAGGACCGGACTTCTTTATTTTCGTGTGTGATTCTTTGTACTATCACACTTAAACTCCTGATTGCCAGGAGTTGTTTGTGGAGAATATCGGAGTCGAACCGATGACCTCTTGCATGCCATGCAAGCGCTCTAGCCAGCTGAGCTAATCCCCCATGAGCAAGTGCAAAAGTAAGCTATTTTTTTTATGCTGCAAGATTAGGACATAAAAAGTATTGAGGTGGGGAAGTTGGTGTTTTTTGCTCCCTTTTTTACAAAATCTCCTTATAATAGTTTGTTTTTATGATTAGGAGAAATATATTTGTAGCTATCACCGCGGTGTTGACGACCACTGCGTGTTGTTGTATTGTTAGAGATTAAAAAGCCCTTAATAAAATCAGACAATGGAAATCAAAAAATCGCCGAAAGCGGATCTTGAGAACAAACGCTCGTTGTTCATTCAGATCGGGTTCGTTGTGGCAATTGGACTGTCTCTTTTAGCATTTGAATATGATTTTGGAGAAAAGAAAGAGGCCCAAGATTTTGCCGCAAAAAGCGTAACTGCTGAAGAAGAAATAGTTCCTCAAACACAGCAAGAACAGCAGCAACAGCAACAACCCGAGGTTGCTCCTCAACAAATCATCTCTGATGTACTTAAGATCGTACGTAACGATGTTAAAGTAAATGATGATCTTGATTTAAGCATGGAGGACACCAAGGATGCAGCTCCAATTACCATTCAAACTTCAGCTCCTGTAAAGGAAGAGACCGTTGAAGAGGAGGAAATCTTTTTTGTTGCAGAGGATATGCCTTTGTTTAACGGAAAAGAAGCTTCGCTAGGTTTTCGTGAGTATGTTGGTAAAAACTTAAAGTACCCTGATGTTGCAGCCGAAAACGGAATTCAAGGTACTGTTTATGTGCAATTCGTAGTAGAGCCTTCTGGGGCTATTTCTAACGTTAAGGTTCTAAGAGGTGTGGATCCTGCACTGGACAAAGAAGCCATTCGTATTGTGCAGTCTTCTCCAAAATGGACTCCTGGGAAGCAGCGTGGGAAAGCAGTTCGCGTTTCTTTTACGTTCCCAATTAAGTTCCAACTCAACTAGATTCCTTTTTTACGATAGTATAAAGCCCTGAAGTTTTCAGGGCTTTTTTATTTACCTTTACCAAAGAAATTATCTTTTTTTATGGGATTTGATTTAACCAGTACTTCTCCTGTTCAAGAAACAGCCGTACTTATTGGTGTTATTACCGATAAGCAAACCGATTTCCAAACCAAGGAATATCTGGACGAGCTAGAGTTCCTTGCAGAAACCGCTGGTGCTCGCACGGTAAAGAAGTTTTTTCAGCGTGTGCATGTGGCAAACTCTAAGACCTATGTTGGTGCGGGAAAGCTAGAGGAGATTCGTGCATATATCGAAGAAAATGAGGTGGGGATGGCTATTTTTGATGATGAGCTTTCACCTTCGCAGCTTCGAAATGTTGAAAGATTCCTGAATTGCAAGGTCTTAGATAGAACGAACCTTATTCTTGATATTTTTGCGGCAAGAGCTCAAACTGCTTATGCTAAAACTCAGGTGGAGCTTGCTCAGTACCAGTATATCCTACCTCGCCTAACTCGTATGTGGACTCACCTTGAGCGTCAGCGAGGTGGAATTGGTATGCGGGGGCCTGGTGAGACGCAGATTGAAACCGATAGGCGTATCATCCTTGATAAGATATCTAGGCTTAAGGAGCAGCTCAAAAAAATTGATAGGCAAATGGCTATTCAACGTGGCAATAGGGGTAGCCTTGTTCGTGTTGCGTTGGTTGGATATACCAATGTTGGTAAATCAACCATTATGAACCTAATTAGCAAGTCGGATGTGTTTGCCGAAAATAAGCTATTTGCTACTCTTGATACCACAGTCCGTAAGGTTGTATTCGATAATCTTCCGTTTCTTCTTTCTGATACTGTAGGCTTTATTCGAAAGCTTCCTCACCAGCTAGTTGAGTCGTTTAAGTCTACTCTTGACGAGGTACGCGAGGCAGATCTGCTTATTCATGTGGTTGATATCTCGCATCCGAACTTCGAAGAGCAGCTTAACGTTGTAAAGGAGACTTTGGCGGAAATAGGTGCTGGTAGTAAGCCTGTTTTCCTTGTCTTTAACAAAATTGATGCGTATACATACGTTAAAAAGGAGGATGATGATCTTACTCCTGTTACTCGAGAAAACTGGAGTCTGGATGATTTGAAGAATAGCTGGATGTACAAGGAGAATAATCCGGCTATATTTATGTCGGCCAAGCAGCGTACCAACCTTGATAAATTCCGAAATGATGTTTACAAGATGGTTGCAGAGATCAGTCAGGGAAGATATCCTTTTGGTAACTTTTTATGGTAGTATTGGCTTTAGTAGAATAAAGGATCAAGTATCACGAGATTTTATCGCCTACTTAATGGGCTGATTTGTATTGATGCACAAATCGTGATACTTGGTTGTCTTTTTTAGCTAATGCATTCTTTTTGTGTTGTACAACATACTTCTTCCTGTTTTATCCATCATCTTTGGCTTCGTTTTTGTAAAACTATGCTAATGAATGCTATTATTTACATTAAATCTTTAGGATATGAAAAAAGGAAGAAACCTGATTTTTCGGTGCTACAATTCCATCCTTATCTTTCTTTTAGGAGTATTAGGTTATTCGTGCGATAAGGATAACGGTAGTGATAATCCGGTATGCTTATACGGTGTTCCGTATGCAAAGTACACTGTCCAAGGGAAAGTTACATCCGAGGCAAATTCGCAACCTATACCAGGAATAAAAGTTGGTATGGGAGCTGCTTCTGCTTCAACTGCTAACGATGGCTCTTATTCTATTACAATCGATAAAGCAGAGGTCGAAAACCCTGTGTATCCTATTGCATTTGAAGATGTTGATGGGGCTGCAAATGGTGAGTTTACCTCGTCGAATTTAACCGCTGATTTTAAGAACGCAGCATTTACCCCTGGTGGGAATGCTTGGGAACGTAAGGCGACAATCGAAATGAATGTGAAGCTTAAGCCTAAGAAATGAGGGCTGATAAAATTCCTTTACGAAAGAGGCTTGCGCTAAAGCTTTATGGTAGGTATAAGCGTAATGCTGCGCTGGAGCATAAGCTAAGCTACCTGTTTTGGGAATGTACCCTGCGATGTAACCTCAGCTGTTTGCATTGTGGTAGCGATTGCACCAAGGATTCGTCTATTGTTGACATGCCAATTTCTGATTTTATTGGGGTGGTTGATGATGTCTCCACTATTGTAAATCCTAATGATACGCTTATTGTTATTACAGGAGGAGAACCTCTTCTTCGGAAGGATCTGGAGGTGGTTGGCCAAGAGCTTAGTAGGCGTGGGTTTCCTTGGGGTATTGTAACTAATGGTTTGTTGCTGTCGGCGGAGAGGCTGCGTTCTCTTTTAGATGCTGGACTAAAGTCTATTACCATTAGTCTGGATGGTTTAGAGAATGCTCACAATTGGTTAAGAGGAAATAAGCAGAGCTACAAGAGAGCTTTAGAGGCTATTTCCCTTTTGACTAAGGTCGATGGGTTAACCTACGATGTTGCTACAAGCGTAACTCGTAAGTCGTACGGAGATTTGCCTGAAATGAAACGCATTTTGGTTGGCTTAGGGGTTAAGCAGTGGAGGGTTTTTACTATTTTCCCAATAGGGCGTGCGGCTCAAAATGTTGATCTACAACTTTCTCCTAACGAATTTAAAGGCGTTCTAGATTTTATCAAAACAACCAGAAGCGAGGGGTTGATTAAGGTGTCGTTCGGATGTGAAGGTTTTCTTGGTTCCTATGAAGGTGATGTTCGTGATGGGTTCTTCACTTGTAATGCGGGTGTTCATGTTGCATCCGTACTTGTAGATGGCTCTATTTCTGCTTGCCCTAATCTTCGAGACAACTTTATTCAGGGCAATATCTACAAAGATACCTTTACTGATGTTTGGAATGGTAGATACCAGCTTTACAGAGATAGGAGCTGGACAAAGATGGGTGCTTGTGCAGAGTGTTCGCTTTACTCATACTGTGAGGGCAATAGCTTGCATCTAAGAAATGACAAGGATGGTTCGCTCCTATTTTGTCATGTAAAGAAACTTTCGGAAACGCAATAGTACAAAGCGAGGATGTCTAAAGAATGCAAGTGTTAGGTATCGTATTGTTATTCAACTAACTAGCTCTGGTGGGCTGATTTGTCGTAATAAGTAAGCTGTGATACTTAGTACTCGTTTTTAGACATCCTCGTTATATTTTTAGAAGAACCAATTCTAGGCTTTTATCAAACCTTTCTTTAGAAGGAATAGCGCAATTTGTACTGCATTAGTAGCTGCTCCTTTGCGAAGATTGTCGGCTACAATCCACATATTTAAGGCGTTGGGTTGCGAAAAATCGCGACGGAGGCGACCAACAAACACTTCATTTTTACCTTCAGCATATAGTGGCATTGGGTATATCTTGTTTGCGGGATCATCTTGTAGTACCACGCCTTCGGTTGAGGCTAGTAGCTTTTTTACTTCCTCAAGATCAAAGTCGTTTTCAAACTCTACGTTAACCGCTTCCGAGTGTCCTCCTTTAACAGGAACACGAACAGTCGTGGGAGATACATTTATTGTGTTGTCTCCTAGTATTTTGCGCGTCTCGTTAACCATCTTCATCTCCTCTTTAGTATATCCATTTTCGGTAAATACATCGATGTGAGGAAGGCAGTTCATATCAATGGGGTATGGGTAAACCATATCAGCATCTTCTCCTTTTCTTTCGGACTCCATCTGCTTTAATGCTTTAGCACCAGTACCAGAAACCGATTGATAGGTAGAAACTACTATGCGCTTAATTTTATACTTGCGATGAAGTGGTGCAAGTGCAAGTACCATTTGAATGGTAGAACAGTTAGGATTAGCAATGATAAGGTCGTTGGCTGTAATTTCGTCGGCGTTGATTTCTGGAACTACCAGCTTCTTGGTAGGGTCCATTCTCCAAGCAGAGCTGTTGTCAACTACAAAGCAGCCTATTTCAGCAAACTTCGGAGCCCATTCTTTAGAAGCATCTCCTCCGGCAGAAAAAATTGCTAGGGCAGGTTTCTTCTCAAGGCCAGCTTGGGCGTTGACAACCTTATAGCCAATCCCTTTAAAGAACACCTCTTTTCCTACAGATCTTTCGGATGCTATTGGAATTAGTTCGCTAACAGGGAAGTTCATTTCTTCCAGGACTTTGAGCATAACGCTTCCTACAAGTCCAGTTGCTCCAAATACAGCTACTTTCATTGGTCTAAATTCGGGTGATTATGATAATAAAAAATCGAACGCTAGTTGGGGAGATAAACAATTTTTGTAAATTTATTAAACTGATTCTTGCACCAAAATTAGTTAACAATTTTTATTAGTTAATCATTGCGAAATAGCTTGTTGCCAGATTTGTGCTACGTCTGTTTTGCTAGGTTTTAAATCATCATTTAAATATTTAAGTCGATGAAGCGACTTCTACTTTTAATTGTAATGCAGACTGTCTGGCATATTCTTTACGGTCAGCAATTCGAGCTAATCCCGCAGAACTTAAGCAAATGCTTGCAGACGCCATCGGGCAGATGGGGGATTGTGACGAACAATCATTCTGGTGACGAAGTGATAGGTCACATTTACGATAGCCAGCTCGCAGGGCGCGACTACTTAACGTATGCTGCAACGGGTAATCTTACGGATAAGCTTGAGATGGAATGGGTTGTTACGCTTAGGTATGGTTGTTTACCCTCGTCTAGCAATGGATGGTCGTTAGTTCTTGCTTCTGATGGCGATGCAAGCTCGTTGGCTGGGCAGAATGTTGGGCGATCTTTACAGCTTGGGGTTAACCTGTCGGGTTCGGATGATCTGGTTAAGGTTTGGGAACAGGTGGTGGCGCCGAATGGCAGTAAATCTACCAAAACTATATGTGCAACGAGTCTTAATTGGGAGACTAGCATTGGCACCAGCTGCTATTGTACCCTAAAAATAACAAAGTCGAGAGCAGGGGTATGGCGTGTTTTTTATCAAAAGGAGGGGATGCCCGATTTTGTTGTGGTTGGTGATTTTAGCTATACAGGACAGGTTTCGGTTAGAAGTTTTGGTATAAGCTACTGGTACACACAATCTGCCGATAGAAATCTGTGGCTGAAAAATGCCTGTTTAAAAATAGAGCAGGCTAAGAAAGTTGAGCAAGATGTTCGTGTATCAGGAATTAGACTTGCCGATACCACGGTTAAGAGTAGTAGCTCTAGCAACACAGCTGTTGCTGCAATAGCAATGGTTCGTGATGAGGGTAAAATGGATACATTGCCGACGCTTGTAAAGCAGCTGGGCTTTAAGGTTAATACGAACTTTAAGGTTGATGAAGTATGGCTTAAGCGTGCTTTGAAAGCAAGCTTTTTTATGTCTGCATCGCTTTCTTTTAGCAAAGCGGATTCGTTGTTATTGGTGACTTTTAACGAGGCTGATACTGTATTGAGCGGAAGAACGAAAGAGTACCAGCTTGCTGTAAATGTTGGAGATACACTTCCCGACCATTCGTTGTTAAGCCTAAAGTTGGCATCTTGCCAGCTTTTGTTGGTTAACGAAGACCCAGCTCTGGTAAATGCCTTGGTGAGCGAAAGCTATTCGCGAAGGATAATGTTTGATGTTGTGGCGAATGGCTTTTTTGCGGCTAAAGAGCTCAATTTTGTGAAGCGAGGTAGCATGTTTGCACCTTCGTTTGCTGCGATTGGGGGTGGAGGACGGACAGATGCAGATTTTAATGGTGAGTGTGAGCTGTACGCAGAACTTGGTAGTAGGGATACGCTTCATTTAAAGAGTAAGGCTAGGAATGGAGTGGTATCTTTTGATAGCTTAAGAGCAATTGGTGCTGGTAGGGTAAGGCTTGTGGTTAGTTCGGAAGGTATGCTCCCTTACGAAAAAATTATACGAGCGATAAACGATACAACATCTTCAATTATAAGTACAAAGGTTGATACTGTAGATGTTGATGTTGGATGTTCGTCGTTAGAAACATCTGTAAGAGTAGCCTGTTTTGATTTGATTGATAAGGGTGGTGATAGCTGTGGAACTACTTTAAACAAGCTTTACTTAGGTTTTGATGCTAGCAAGGTTGATCCGCAAAAGCTTATTGCTGGTGTTTGTTTTTATAGTGGGGACAAGCTCTTAAAAAGCCGTATTAAGGAAATTAGTAGGGAAGCTATGGTCGTAGAGGTTCCCGATTCGATGCTAGCTGTAAAAGATGGGTGTAGTGCTCGATTTGAGTTATCCCTATTCGTTTATCCCAACGAGCTTATTGATAATGCTATTGTAGCCATCTCCTTTCGTGGTGCTGAGGCTGATAGTTCTGGTTCTTTGTTGTCTTTGTATGGAGGCACTGTTGGTTTAGGAACTTTTTGCCTTAAAGTCATTGCCGATACTTTAGCTGTGACTAAAATACCTTCGTTAGCTCGTCCCAAAGCCGGTTTTGATGTATGGGTAAAGGCTGTTGATAATTACGGTAATGTTGATGTCGATTTTGCGAAACAGTGTAAGCTGACGTTTCAGAATAATAGCGGCTATTCTAGAATTGGTGGCTTTTTGCAGGGGGTGGCAAAATTTGTGGGTTGTCAGCTATCTAGGAGTGGTGTTGATACGCTTGAGGCCTTTTCAGATGGCTTGTGGACCAAGAAGCAGCTGTTGGTTGCTGATAATGACAGCTACTTTAAGCCTTTTTCTAGCACAGCTGAGCTGCCTCCTATTTTGAGCAGGAGTAGCTATCTGCCTCTTTTAAAGTTCGAACTTATTGATGCAGGTCTTTGCGATACGCTATCAACTTCAGTTGCTCAGCTTGAGGTACTTTGTAGCGATGTTGAAGGAAGGCCTCTTGCTTTTTCTCTGCTGGATAGCGTTGCTATATTCTTTAATGGTCGAAAGCTAGGTGCTAGCTGTGATGTAAAGCAAGGTGGTCGGATCGCTATTAAGCTTAAGGTTGGCGATTTAGCTGTTAGCAATGGGTGTACAGGAGCTATTGAAGTTTGGGCAAAGCTATCAAGACTTTCGGCAGGTTGTCCGTTTGTGGTGTCCATTCCCACAGATGGGGTGTTGGTGCAGCTTTCCTCCTCACAACTTGCACGTCAGTGTAGCTATCCAATAAGGTCAGACACCATTCTTTACCTCCCTAAGCCTTCCAAAATACTAAAGAGGTTGCATCCTTTGCTACTTGCTTTGGGAGATCATGCTCTGTTTGAATTGGTTTTGGCAACAGAGGAAGGTGTGCCTATTACATTGGATAGGTCTGCACTAAATGTGAGAGGTTTAGGAGTAGAGGTGATTTCCAATCAGAATGTTAAGGGTATTCATTCTGTTGGGATTAAGGTAGTTGGAGGTGCTAACTTACAGCTTGGGGTTGCGTTGGGAGATTCTATTCGTCGAGAGCTTGGTATGTTTGGATGTAATCGAATGGATAGCATATTAAACCTAAGCAGCATGGTTGACATAGGGAATAGCTGGCGCAAAACCTCTGATGGGTTGGTTCATTCTGGCGAGTCAGGCTCTGCTATACTTTGTCATAAGATGATAGAAAACCTTTATTCTAAGAAGGTTCAATGGCACTATCAGCTAAAGCTGGGGCATAAAAGTATGTCAAGCGAGAACTACGTGCGCTTTATTCTTCTGGCCGATCGTATGCCCAATATGGATTCGTCGTATAGAGCGGTGTGGGTTACTTTCAGAAAGGTTAGGGATAAATTTGCGGTGTTTCTAGAAAGCGTTGTAAATGGTAGGGTTATTCAGAGTGCAAGTGATTTTATTGACGATGATTATGCTGGTAAAAGGGTCGATTTGGTTGTGGCTAAAGATCATCAAGGATCATGGTTGCTTAATCTTTATGTAGATGGTTCTGTTGCGGCGGAGCTTGGTTGTACAGGGATCACGTTAGCTCCAGAAATGAAAACTGTGGGAGTTGAATATGCATGTACTGAATCTTATGTAGGAAAGCTTTCTATTCATAAGTTTGATGTAGTTGCTTCCAATAGCTACTTTAAGCTGATTAGTGGTTTTTGTACTACCAAGGGGGAGGTCAACGTTGTTGCGAATCAAGAGCTAGGGGAATGTGCTTTAGCTATTTCTGATGCTAATGGCTTGGTGGTAAATCCTACTGATAAGAAGTTAGGTAGCAACGGACTGCGCTTTAGGGTGCCTTTTCCGCTAAGTGGTAAATACAAAATAACGATGGTTAATGCAGAGGGGCAAGCCGATTCGGTTTGGGCTTTTTTGAAAGGTGGGCTAGAGTATGGTGATGTTACTGTCAGTGAGATTATGTATAACCCCAAAGGTGCTGTAGGTTTGCCAGAGGTTGATTATGTTGAGGTTTACAATTGTACTGTCGATTCGGTTTGTACGGGAGGCTGGAGTATGGTTGTTTCTGGGAAGGTGTATCGCTTGGCGAGTAGGGTTATTCCTCCAAAAGGTTTTGCTATTATTTCAGGCTTGTCGGGGTGTATGCTTCTTTCAGAGAAGGGGCTTGCTATTATGGCTGATGGTTTTTCTGGCTTGCCAAATACTAATGGAGATATTACGTTGCTCAATAGCAATGGTGCTTTAATAACCTCCTCGCACTACTCTGGGTTTCTTAATGATGGTAGCGAGCATAAAGCTGGTGTATCGTTGGAGAAGTTAGACGTTAGCTCTTTGGAGGAAGGTAAGGTAGCGTGGGTTGCTTGTTCCGATAGATGTGGAGGAACTCCAGGGGTAAAGAACAGTGTAGAGCAGAGGCTTGATAAGTCTAAGAGTCCTTTGGTTGAAGATGTTGTTATTAGGGGGTTGAACGTGGTCGATATTCAGCTTGATGAGCCAACTGCACCATCGACTTTGGCAAAGGCATCGCTCGATGGTGTAGATGTGGGCATACAAATCGAGCAGAATAATGCTTCTCCGAGGCGAATAGTTGCTAAGCTTGCAGCCGATATAAGTAGCGATAAGGTTCAGCTACTGCGTTTTACTGGGGTATGCGACTATGATGGGAATGAGCTGTCATCTAGCATTAAGCTTGCAGTTTGCCGACCTGCTAAAAGGGGTGATGTAATTATTAATGAGGTGCTATTTAATCCTAAAGGGCAATGTTCCGATTTTGTTGAGCTTTACAACAATTCTGATTATCCTCAAAACCTAGGTGGACTAAGATTGGCTCGGCGCGATACGCAAGGAGCTGTGTCCGAGTTTAAGCTGGTGTCTGAGTCGTTGGATATCCTTGAGCCAAGCAACTATGCTCTACTTTGCACAACGCCCGAGGCTATTTTGTTGGAGTATCCTTGTGCTAGCTCGAGCGTCTTCCGAAGGATGGCTTCTATGCCTTCTTATCCCAATAGCGCAGGAGTTGTGGTACTTGCTGATACTGCTGGAAACGTTGTGGATGAGATGTCCTATTCAGAAAATATGCACTTCAGAATGCTCCCAGAGGTGGCAGGGGTTAGCTTAGAGCGTGTTAGGTTTTCTGATAATGTGTGGGTGTCTGCTTCTAGGGGGACTGGCTATGCTACACCTGGTATGCCCAATTCGCAAGCGGTTACTATTGATAAGGAGTCGCAGGGTTGGAGTCTTAGCAGCGATGTGTTCTCTCCAAACTCCGATGGAATAAACGACTTTCTCAGTATAAGCTATCCGCCCGATTGTATGGGTGCTATGGTAGATGCTGATATCTATACAAGCAGTGGAGTGGTTGTCAAGAAGCTTTGTCGTAATGAGAACTTGGGTGCTTCGGGAACAATCGTCTGGGATGGTATTACTGATGGAGGGAATCTTGCTGGTAGGGGCGTTTACTTGCTCGTGATTCGGGTTGTTTTCCCTGATGGTGCTACACTGCAAAAAAGGTTAGTTTTTGCTGTTGCATATCGTTAATCAACATTTTTAGCCATATTTAAACAAAATTTGTTTCACTAGTAGGTTTAATTCAACAGGTGGTCTCTATGAAAGGATCAGGCACTAAAAAAAGTAGAATGAAATTTGGAGAGAGGATTAAGGCTGTTAACCAGTTTCTTTTTACTGATATATGGAGGATGTCGTTGTCGCAAAATCCTAAGGGGAAAGGGAACTTCTGGATTCATACTCTTCGTATTGCTATGCTTGCCATTCGTGGTTTTAAAGAAGACAATGTAGCCATACGTGCTTCTGCTCTTACCTTTTTCACAACTATAGCTATAGTTCCTGTTTTTGCTATGTTCTTTGGAATAGCAAAGGGATTTAACCTCGATAAAAACCTGGATGCTTTTCTTCGAACAAAGTTTGAGGGGCAGGAAGAGGTGTTAAATTGGATAATGAACTTTTCTAACTCGCTGATAGAAAAGACTGTCGGTGGTTTGATGGCAGGCGTCGGCTTCATTATCTTGCTCTGGTCTATTTTGCGAGTTTTTACCAATATCGAGCTTTCTTTTAATGCGATATGGCACTTAGAGCGTGGACGTAATCTTACTCGAAAGTTTAGCGATTATTTCTCGTTGATTTTAGTCGCACCCATTCTTTTGATTGCCTCAAGTAGTACCAATGTTTACCTTGCGACGACTTTGCATAGCATATCCTCCCAGTATGAGATTGTTGGGTATGTGGCTCCTGTTTTTCTTTTTCTTTTAAAGCTAATTCCCTACCTCTTAGTTGGTGTGCTATTTACCATTGTTTACCTTGTTATGCCTAATACAAAGGTCAACTTTAAGGCTGCTTTGGTAGCTGGCTTTGTTGCGGGTACTATATTTGAGCTTGTTCAGTGGGGGTATATTTACTTTCAGGTGGGGATGTCGAGGTATAATGCAATCTACGGAAGCTTTGCTGCACTACCTTTATTTATGATCTGGCAGCAAACGAGCTGGATCATCGTTTTGGTTGGCGCCAAAATTTCTTTTGCAATCCAGAATGTAGAGTTGTACGAGTTTGAGTATGAGATTGATAATGTGAGCAATAACGATCGTAGAACTTTGTCTGTTCTGCTTATGGAGCGTATTGTTAAAAGGCACATCAAGGGGGATGTCCCTTACACTAGCGAGGAGCTATCGGAGGAGTTGCAAATGCCTGTTCGGATGGTTCGAATGCTGCTTACTAATCTCGTTAAGGGTAATCTCTTGGTTGAAACTTATACTGATGATCCTAAAAGTAGGGGGTATGTGCCTGCTATTGCAGATGAGGCAATAACCATCTGTCGTATCTACGATGTGCTCGATCATATTGGGGTGGATGATGTAATTCAGCCTGATGTTGATACCTACAAGCAAATCTGTCGTATAACGGAAAATATGGACGAGCATTTATGCAATAGCGACCTAAATCTTAAGGTAAAGGACTTGTGCTAAAAAACAGCTGGTTTCTGATTTTAGATAGCGATGAGGCTGTCTAAAAAGTATCACGACACACGACATACGATTCCCCGTCACTCGTGACTTCGTCACCTGTTACTGGAGGAAGTCACCCTCTTCCAATCTACCAACGGCATACAATGTCCATAAAGAGCTCTGTCCTATCCCCCCGTAGGCACCGTGGCGAAGCCACACCAGACCGTAGGAGTTCTGTCTGCACGAGGGAGCATCTACAAGCAACCGAGCCGTTAAACGTGCCGTTGCCAGCAGCAGCGCAGCGTAGAGCGGCGAAGTGCTGGCGCGAACGAGCAGGTTAATTCGTACAAAGGGTTTTTGGGTTACTTTTTTGACCACAAAAAAGTAACGACAGGGAATGTATGTACTTACAGCTAGGCTAGATAGATACGGTTTACGCGATATACGACTACCGAACAAAATGAACGCAGAGACACAAAGGTGCAGATGTACAGCGAGTTAAGTCTTTGATTGCTTTTCCGACTACTGACTACCTATTCCCAGCCATTCGTCATTTCGTCATTTATCCAACACTAATCTACAACGGCACCCAACGTCTAAAAAGAGTTGTTAATGCCTACTCCTAGCTATTTTATTCCCCCGAATTATGAGTTGACCCCTACTTTTTAAAGGTGATGTCTAAAACAATAATCTCTGGTCTATTCCCCAACCTTACGGGTGGCCCCCAAGAACCGTATCCATTTGATACAAAAAAGTGGGTATTCCCTTTAACGAGGTAGCCGCTGCTGAGCTCAAATATGGCTTTGGTGATATAGCTAAGTGGCCATATTTGGCCATGGTGGGTATGTCCGGATAGCTGAATGTCGGCACCTGCATCCGATGCTTTTTCGAGGCTGTAGGGTTGATGGTCGAGAAGTATGATTGGTTTGCTTTTATCTGTTGAAGCAAGCAGCTCTGCTACCTCTTTTCTTTTGAAACCTGCCATTCGTTGGCTTTCTCGATCTTCTCGCCCTGCGACATAGAATGCGCTGTCAATGAGCTCTGCTTTGTCTCTTAGCACCTTTATTTTGTGCTGCTCAAGGTACTTGACGGCCGATTCTGCTCCGCCAATATACTCATGGTTGCCTGTGATGGCGTACGTTCCATACTTGCTTCTAATTTGCTCAAGCTTGCTTCCAAGGTTTCTTCGTATTACAGGACCTAGGTCTTCATCTACAATATCACCTGCAAAAAGTACAATGTCGGGCTTCTGTTCGTTTACGAGTCTTACCAGCTTTCCTATTCTTCGTTGTGCAATTATTGTCCCCATGTGGATGTCCGATGCTGCGACAACCCTAAGCTTCCCGATGTTTCCTGCGTTCTTGGCTATGGTGATGTTGTAATGGCTAACCCTTGTCCATACTGCATTTATGTGCCCTGCTAGCACTGTGACGAATGTACCTGCAAAAATCCCTACAAATGTGTACAGCTTTACCTGCTCGAAGCTACTTCCAAATGCTCTATCAAACCAAGGTACAATAAGGTTGCTTAGCCTTACCATATCGATGGTTAGTGTTGCTATAAAGAGGAAAAGCATTGCTGCAAGCCAGAAGGAGCCTATCCAAATAACGGCATCCATTACAGGTGATGTCCAGAATCTCTCAACGATACGTCCAATTGGGAAACAGCATACAATAGTCCAAAATCCCCAAATGAAAATACTTCTGTATGGCGATTCTTTAGGAATAGCCATTAATCCATGTTTGTAGATGTAGAAGTTGACTAAAAAGTAAATCGTAAAAACGATTGAAAAGAAAATAATGAAGGCTGATGCTCTCATAGGGTTTGTTTTTAACTAAAAAAACAAATGTAGCTGCTATATGTTTTGGTTTTGTAGGCGAGCTAAATTATGGTGTTACAACTTCTTCTATTTCGTATAATGGTGTAATGAGTATAAAAAAAGGCATCCATTCATGGATGCCTTTTTAGATATCTATTCTTGATGCTAGATCTTTTCTAGAAGCTTTGTCATAATTTGGGTCATTTTTGCTTCAGCTTTTTTACCAACTTCCTGAACCTCTTCGTGCGATACCTCTACTATTTTTCCAGGTACGCCAAGGTCGGTAATTATCGACATTGCAAATACAGGAATGTTCATATGGCGGGCAACGATAACTTCTGGAACGGTTGACATGCCAACAGCATCACCTCCGATAATTCTGAAGTATTGGTATTCCTTTGGAGTTTCGAAAGTTGGACCAGTTGTTCCTACATAGCATCCGCGTTGAACTCTAATGTTCAGCTCTTTAGCAATTGCTTCGGCCTTGTCCATTAGCTCATAATCGTATGGTTTACTCATGTCGGGGAAACGTGGGCCAAGCTCGTTGATGTTGGTTCCGATTAGTGGATTGGGGAGTAGGTTGATATGATCGTTGATAATCATAAGCTCACCTATTTCAAACTCAGGGTTCATTCCTCCGCTTGCATTGGATACAAAAAGCGTTTTTACGCCTAGAAATTTCATTACGCGTACAGGGAAAGTTACCTGATCCATGCTATATCCTTCGTAGAAGTGGAAGCGTCCCTTCATGGCTACCACATTCTTTCCTCCTAGCTTTCCGAAAATTAGCTTTCCAGAGTGACCTTCTACGGTTGATATTGGAAAGTTGGGGATTTCTGTGTACTCTAGCTCAATTTCAACTTCGATTTTTGTTGCTAATCCGCCAAGGCCAGTTCCTAAAATAATACCTACTTCGGGCTCATTTTTAATCTTCGATTTAATGTAGTCCGCTGTGGTTTGGATTTTCTTTAACATATCTGATGATTTTGTTGAATAAAACATCATCGGTGTTATCCGATAATTTTGCTTTAATCGGCACAAAATACAAATAATTCTTGACATCTTCAGGGATATCCATACTCAATAGACGTTTTGCGTCTTTTTCGGTTGTTACTATATTGCAGCTACTGTGTAGCTTACGAAATTTATCTGCAATAGCGTTAATGTCCTTTTCTGTAAAGTTATGGTGGTCGGAGAAAATTATCGGATTTACTTTTGTATTCATTAGCTTTATATGGTTCACAAAAGGTTGAGGCGATGCTATTCCTGCAACTACGATTGTTTCCTGCTCTATTTTAAAGGGGTTAGCTGTAGCAAAAAGTGGTTTTGGGTAATCGTACTCTACATGCGAAAATAGGAGTGTTTGGTAGGGATACAACCTTAACTTTTTGCTTATTATTCGTTTTTCTATTGGAGAAATGTTGTTGGGACACTTCGTTACTATTACTACGTTTGCTCTTATGGCTTGGTTTACAGTGTCCCTAAGATTGCCAATAGGCAGCATACAATCTTCCCAAATAGGCCTGTTGTAGTCAACAAGTAGGATGTTAAATCCCGATTTAATTTTTCTATGCTGGAACGCATCATCGAGAAGTACGAGGTCGGTTGCAGGGTAGGCTTGCTTTATTTCTTCGACTCCCTGAACACGGTTGGCATTTACAAATACGGGAATGTGTGGAAATTTTTGTTTTATCTGTAGGGGTTCGTCGCCAGCATTAGCAGCATCGTCGGAGGCGGCTATTTCTCTAGCACCTCTGCTTTTGCGCTTGTACCCTCGCGAAAGTACCGCAAGCTTATATTTTTTAGAGAGAAGTTGAATAAGTAGCTCGATATGGGGCGTTTTACCTGTTCCCCCTACGGTAAGATTCCCAACACAAATGGTTGAAATGGCAGGTTTGTAGCTTTTAAAGACTTTGGTGTCGTATAGTACATGGCGAATCCTAACAACCAAATAGTAGATGCCCGCAGCTGGGGCAAGCAAAATTCTCCCTAAGCCTCTACTTCTTTCCACGTTGAGTTTTTTTCGAATATATGAAATTATTTTCGCTCATAATGTTTGATATATCAGGGCTTGTAGGTCAACAAAAATGAAAAGACCTTCTGCAAAAAAGCAAAAGGTCTTTAAATACGTGTAAACCAAGGTTTGAATTGTATTTGGTAGTGTCCTTGGATATTGTGTTATAAACTATATTTAGCTGTAGTGCTTTACTTCATTTGAATCCAGAAGGGCATTCTAGCCTGCACTCCTTGGTTCTTAACAAAAGTACAGATTTCGTTGTAGCTCTTGAATGCCTCTCCTAGCTGTCCTTTTGCAAAATGGGCGCTAACTTGTTCGCCTGTTATGTCGGCTAGTATTTGTGAAATGGCATCCTTTTGTTCAGGAAGCTCCACTATTCGATATTCGTTGTTGAGCTTAGCTAGCTTCGAAGCTTCATTGATAGCGTCTGTTAGTCCGCCTAGCTTATCAACAAGCTTAAGCTTTTGGGCCATAGCTCCGCTCCAAACACGTCCTTGTCCAATGCTGTCAACATACGAAACAGGGAGCTTGCGTCCATTGGCTACATGGCCTGTAAAGGTTCCGTAAATTCGCTCTATTTCGGTTTGTATCACCTGCGTTTCGTCGTTCGTTAGCGATCTAAATGGCGATCCTAAATCGGCGTGATTGTTTGTTTTTGCCACATCAACAGATACGCCAAGCTTCTCTTTTAGACCTTTTTGTACATCAAATAGGACTCCAAAAACACCTATTGATCCTGTAAGCGTTGTAGGCTGGGCAAATATTACATTTGCGGGTGCTGTAATGTAGTAACCTCCAGAGGCGGCAAGGTCGCCCATTGATACTACTACTGGCTTTACTTTTCGAGCAAGCTCCATTTCTCTCCAAATGATGTCAGATGCCAATGCGCTTCCTCCAGGTGAATTTACACGTAGCACTATAGCCTTGGTGTTATCATCTTTTCTGGCCTGACGTATGGCGTTGCTGATGTCTTTTTCTGCAAGGTTTTTAGAGTCCGATCCCATTACAACCTCTCCGTTGGCATACACTACCGCAATCTTATTCTTCGAGTATTTGCTTTCGCCTACTTTTACAGCGGTGTACTTTGCTAGTTCGATGGCTTCAGGTTCTTCATTAATATCAGCTTTTGCAAAAACAGCCATCTTCTTAATTAGCTCATCTTTATATAGTAGTCCATCTACCAGCTTTGCTTTTAAGGCCGATTTACCATCGGTTATCGACATATTGTCTGCATAGCTATTGAGCGTTTCTACTGGGATATCCCTGCTCTTACCTATTTCGGTAGTTATGCTTTGCCAAACAGATGCAAGAAGCGCATCGAACTGCTCGCGGTTCGCAGGACTCATTTTGTCGAGCATAAATGGCTCTACTGCGCTCTTAAATTTCCCGTGGCGAATTATTTGGGCATTAATACCAAGCTTATCTAGCGCACCTTTATAGAACATCACCTGCGCTTTAAGTCCAAGCATCTCTAGGTTTCCTTCTGGGTTGAGGTAAACCTTGTCGGATGCTGTTGCTAGGTAGTACGCAATTTGCGAGTAGGTGTCGCTGTACGAAACCACAAATTTGCCCGATTTCTTGAAGTCGAGTAGTGCATTCCTTATTTCCTGCACTGTGGCAAATCCTCCAGCGTTAATAGATGTTAGATCGAGATATATCCCAACTATGTTCTCGTCGTGCTTTGCTTTTTCGAGATTTGCAAGTATTGTGTTTAGTCCCAACGATCGCTCGCTCTTAAAGTTCGATGGGTCGAAGTTTTCAAGCGGGTTATTTGACGACCTTTCGACTATCGGTTGCGATAGGTCGATTTTAAGTATGGTATTGGGCGCTACCTTAACTTCATCTTCTGGACCCGAAAGTATGGCTCCGAATATGGCGAAGGCAATTATTATGAGGAGTACCATGGAGATCAGAACCCCAAGGCATGATCCTAGAAAAGACCTAAAAAATTCTTTCATAGTAGGTAACAGTTAATAAGTTGTTTACTTTTGATTTCAATTTAATGAATATAATCGCTTGCTAATTTAGCAATTGAGGTTTACTTCTCAAAAATAAGAAAAGTATCATAAGTTATGGTGTTATATCTGCTTATTGGCGGAAATATGGGCAATAGAGAAGAGCTGCTGCTTTTAGCTAAGGATAAAATTGGTAGGTATATTGGTGAGGTTGAACAGGTGTCGTCAATATATGAAACTTCTCCATGGGGCTTCGATTCAGAAAACGGCTTTCTGAATCAGGCGCTTAAGGTTAATACGGAAATGTCCCTAATGGAAGCTCTGGATCTTTGCCATAGGGTTGAGACGGAGCTTGGTCGGGTAAGGGGGAATGGAGTTGGATACGTATCCAGAACAATGGATGTTGATATCATTCTTGCAGATGGTATGGTAGTGGCCGATGCTAGTATCACGATCCCTCATCCTCGGATGCACCTACGCCGTTTTGTTCTTGTCCCTTTAAGCGAAATCGCTGCTGGTTTAATCCATCCTGTTTTTAAAAAAACGATAGAAGAGCTCTTAGGAGAGTGTGAGGATCCCGGCGAAGTGTTTATATTTAAGAAGTCGAGTAATGAATAATACTGCAAAGCTGAGTTGCATGCTTGAATTTGGATCACATCAAATATAAGGTGGATCTAACAAAGGATCAATTCATAATTCTGGTGGATAAAACAGCTAGTCGTAGGATTTGGCGGCTCTGAAAAGAGAAGATCAGATGTCGATGGCTTCACCTCTTTTCGGTTTAAGTTCTAGCTCAGCTATGATATCTAGCCTAGCAGTAAGGATATGCATTTCTTCCGGTTACTTTTTTGTGGTCAAAAAAGTAACCAAAAAACCCTTTGTACGAATTAACTTGCTCGTTCGCGCCAGCGCCCCACCGCTCTACGCTGCTGCTGTTGGCGGTGGCACGTTTCACAGCTCGGTTGCTAGCAGATGCTCCCTCGCGCAGACAGAATTCGTACGGTCTGGTGTGGCTCCGCCACGGTGCCTACGGGGGTAGGGTTGTGCTACTTATGGACGTTGCGTGCCGTTGGTAGGTTGTAATTTCAGTGACAGGTGACGAAGTGACAGGTGACTGGGAATCGTTAGTTGGGAAAGCGACCAACGAATTAACTCGGTGGAAATCTGTGACTTTGTGTCTCTGCGTTCATTTTTTTTCGCAAATCGTGTGCCGCAAATTCTAACGATCCACCTCAATTGTCAATTGATCCTTGAATTTCATCACCACTCGTTGCCAGTAGTATAGAAAAGGAGCAACAAATCGTTATTAAGCACGATTGTTGCTCCTTTTTGTATTTTGCAGCAAGGTCTTTTCTGCTTGGCGGGCTATAGCTTTTTCCCGTAAGCCAAATCTCCTGCGTCCCCAAGGCCCGGAACGATGTACTTTTTAGGGGTGAGCTCTGGATCTATAGCTCCGGTCCAAATGGTAACCATTTTAGGATCTGTGTTTTCCCTGGTGTACCTAACGCCATCCTCGCTTGCTATAACCGAAACGATATGAACATGCTCAGGTGTGCCCCTCTCAAGTAGAGCGTTAAGCGCCAACACCATCGAAGATCCAGTTGCAAGCATTGGGTCAACTAGTATAAGATGTTTTTTGTCGATGCTAGGGCTGGAGAGGTTGTCGAACTGAATTCTGAATGTTCCATCGGGGTTGTAAACTCGAGCAGCAGAGATAAAGGCATTTTCGGCGCCATCAAAGTAGTTGAGAAGTCCGTTGTGAAGAGGCAAGCCGGCTCTGAGGATAGATGCAATTACAGGAGGAGGAGTTGGGAGGTTTGCTTTGGCAATACCAAGCGGCGTTTGAATTTCCTTCGTTGAGAAAGGCATTGTTTTGCTGATTTCGTATGCAAAAATCTCGCCGATTCTCTCTAAATTCCGTCTAAATCGAAGGCTGTCTCCTTGAATGTTGACATCTCGCAGCTCAGCAATAAATTGGTTTAGGAGAGAGCTGTTTTCTCCAAGATTGATGACCATATTTTTTTTGTTGTAAAATCCATCAAAGGTATTAATTTATTTCAATATCGTTATTTTACGAGGTCAAATGTGTCGCGATTATAGCATTTTTTACCTATCTGCGCTATAGTAAACCGTCGT
>Ga0209464_10000115_pt1 | contig 28503 bp, 21 predicted proteins | sample DOMMetBare1Fresh_2_FD_187473 | JGI IMG/M metagenome (GOLD analysis project Ga0209464, IMG submission 187473) | Wetland sediment microbial communities from St. Louis River estuary, USA, under dissolved organic matter induced mercury methylation -... | ecosystem: Environmental > Aquatic >...
CTTCAACGATTCCCTGACCTTAACAAGCGATGAGAAAAGTTTTCTGCTGGCTTTGCGTGAAGATGAGCGTGTTTCCCGTGATTTGTATAAATCATTCTACAACCTTTACAGCAAAGATTACTTTAAGCGAATCGCAGGTGCAGAATCTTCTCATATGAGAGCTGTCGGTACGTTGTTGACGTTCTACGGTGTTGCTTATCCTGATTCTACGACCCTGGGTGTATTTGATAATGCAGAAGATCAGGCATTATATAATGATCTGCTGGCCAAAGGGGATGATTCGTTGACAGTCGCGTTAAAGACGGCAGCTTATCTCGAAGAGACCAATATTGCCGATTATACAGCACTCATTCCCAATATATCAAATGAGAATATCCTGTTGGTCGTTAATAACTTACTGAAAGGTTCAAGAAACCACCTTCGTGTGTTTGTCCGTATTTTGGCTAAAGAATCGGGTATCACATACGCACCTGTGGTATTGGATACAGTGTCATATAATGCGATCATACAAAGTGCAATAGAAAAAGGAGGCGATTTCTGCACAACTCACGGTAAACATCCAAACCATGGTATGCCTGGAGACAGTACCCGGATCGTTGTCAAAGATTCCTGTTTGGTATGTGGCGGTAAAATTATTCCTTCAGTGAAAGATTCCACGCACTTCCAATCCGAAGGACCCAAAGTAGGTTCTAAATTCAGAAAAGGAAAACGATAGATTCAAAACATAAAAAAGCCTCACAGACCGGTAGCTCCGGTTTGTGAGGCTTTTTTATGTTCTCCCCGGCGCAGAACTATCGGTAGTTCCGCCAGGTTGCTCAATAACGATTATTTGAAAATCAGCACCGTTGCATAAGCAGAAATGCCTTCTTCGCGACCGGTAAATCCGAGCTTTTCGGTTGTGGTGGCTTTGATGGAAATATCATCCGTGTCAATGGCCATCACGTTTGCCAGTGTTTCCTGCATAGTTGGAATGTACACTTTGAGCTTGGGCCGTTCTGCGCAAATAGTGATGTCGATGTTTGAAACTTCATATCCCTTTTCACGGATCAGTTGCATTGTTTTGTAAAGTAATATTTTACTGTCAATGTCTTTGTATTCACCCGCAGTATCGGGGAAATGATATCCGATGTCCCTCATATTGGCTGCGCCCAATAGCGCATCGCATAAAGCATGAATCAACACATCTGCATCGGAATGACCAAGTAATCCTTTCTCATGCTCCAGCCTGATTCCACCGATCCACAGGTCTCTTCCTTCCACCAGTTGGTGTACATCAAATCCGAATCCAACACGTACTTTCATCTGTCATTATTTTTTTTGCTATATATGATATCAATAGCTATCCCATACAATGCTCTTTGATGAACATTAGTTCAAGCTCGTCGTAACTTATTCTTTTGTATTCATAAAAATGCCCCTTACAGGTGAATGCAAGGGGCTGATATATTTTTTTATTCAATCTTATCGGGCAAACAACGATTTCAGACCGTCCATGTCAAATGAAAGAGAGAAACGAAGTGTCTGATCCAATGGATTGGATTGTGCTGTGGAGATCAGGTAGGATACATCCAGCTTGAATACATTCATCTTAAATCCGGCACCCAAAGAGAAATATTTTCGATTCCCTTTGTACATGTTTTCATTAAAATATCCACCGCGTGCGAAGAATTGATCGTTATAGTTGTATTCAGCACCCAATGACCAGGCAATCTCCTGAAGCTCTTCTTTTGTACCTCCTGGGGCATCGCTCAGAGAAGTGAATATACCCTTGATAGGAGACATGCTTTCATAGTTTGCCAGTTTTTCAAGATATGTTGGATCTTCATAATTTCCATCAGCCGGTATTGGTCGTGTCGGAACCAGGAGTTTATTCAGATCACCATATACGGAAATGGAATTGTAATTATCAAACGGATATCTGATACCTCCCCCAAGTTTTAGGTTGGTTGGGATAAAGTTAGAGGTTGATCCGTAATTAATTTTTGATCCGATATTTGAGATATTCAATCCTAAAGACCAGTCACCTTCATTTCCATTATTATACTGGATTGGTTTCGTATAATAAGCGGCTATATCTGCAGCAAAAGCACTTGCTGAATTGTACTCTTCTGACATCGTTTGCAAATCAGACAGAATATAGCGTAAAGTCACAGCTCCTGAGAAATTATCTGAAAGCTTGCGGGAATAACCTAAGTCGACAGCCATTTCATAAGGTGAAACATCTCCCATCTCTTTTCCGCCAGTGTCAGTAATGGTTACTTTACCCAGTGAAAAGTAACGTAGCGAACCACTTACTGATTGCATACCATCATTTCCGAATTTATAATAGCCGGCTACATAAGCCAGGTCAATATCATTGACAAGTTTGCGTAACCAGGGAGTATAAGACAGAGATAGTCCGGCATTTGATTTCATAAATGCATATTTTGCCGGATTCCAATATTGGGAATTCACATCCGGAGTCGTGGCGGCCCCCACATCTCCCATACCGCCGCCTCTTGCATCGGGGGCAATAGTCAGTGACGGAACGCCTGTAATGACCGGATTCAATCCGATTTCGTCTATTGTTGTTTCATCTTGTGCAAATACCAGCGATGGAGTTACAAGGGTTCCTGCCAGTAAAGCGATAATCCATTTCTTTCTCATGTAATGTTTTTTATTGACCTAAAATGATTAGCTTCTTAGCTTGTGTTGTTTCTTGAGTTTGATTAGTGTAAACTGTAGCCCGGTAGATGTAAATGCCGGGTCTGACTGTTTGACCGTTTGACTGGCTGAAATTCCAGGTAATCGGTGTCGGTAAGAACATATCCGAAAGCCCGGTTTCAGCGTATGACCATACTTCAATTCCCGATAGGTTATATATACTCATCTTAACAGAGAGATTTGTGTTTGGTCTGTCGTGTTTCAGATAGAAACTTACCCCTCCGTCCGAAAGTTTGACCGGATTCTTTGTCGGATATAGTTCAAACAATTGCGGTGCCACTCCGTTCTTTACGATACATTCGATTGTATCACTCGACGAATTATTCTGGATATCCCATGCCTTGAAAACCAATGTATGTTTACCTTCACTCAGAGTTGGAAGATTATAATAGAGCATACCAGATTTTGGATCCCCCGGTTTCGTCGAGAAATATCCGTTGAGGATATAGCTCTGAGATGGCAGGTTGTCAACGATCAACATCATGTCGTGGCCAATCCCCGTACCGGATACATTTATTCCGCTTTCATCTGTCAGATCTGCAATCAGCACCGGTTCTTCATTTACAATGTCCCCACTTTTAAAGGATGAATTGTTGAGATAAATGTCAGAGATTCTTGGTCCGATGGTGTCAATCGAAGCATTGGGATTGGTTCCGTTTAACAGGAAGTTTTCATAATAACCCTGTGCTTCGATGCCGTCCGAGTTGGCTGCATAAAGATTTATCCGGCCAGATTTACCGGAATAACTCATATCCTTTGGAATGGTGAACCTGAAAGAGAATAAACCATTTCGTACAGAGTCTTTACCTGCAAACAGAATCTTTGTCCGATCTAAATATGTAAACGTCTCGGCGAAGTGATTATTGTTCAGACATGTCACAGAATCCTGACTGTCAAAAACGGTCGGGATAATGGTCCCTGAAAAAGAAGGGTCGAAAGAGCCGTCAGGATTAAGAACTTTACCTGTTACGGTTACTTCACTCAGAGCGCTTAACGTCTGTTGTTCAGTGGCCGGTTTTTCATTAATCGAGGTGATCTCCGTTTTATACTCCGGATAAGAGAGCTTGAGTGCGGGATCGCCAAGAAGGGTGAAGTTTAACTTGTTTTGGTCGCCGTTTAGTTGAGATTTCGTATTTCTCATAATGTCCCCGAGTCGCAAACGTGTTCCGTCACTATTTTTAGAAAACAGCAGTTTATTTACCGCTGTATTTAATGCAAAGTTTGGCCCTGAATAAACAACGCGGGTGGTTGTAATCAGCGCAATCCCACCTCCGTTGCTGTTCAATAGGACCTCTTCTCCGGCTGTCGTATTGAAGTCATCGAACCGGCTAAAGTCACATGTTGCGGTTACCCACAACGGAAGTTTCTTCATGTTAAGTGCCTCGATGTCACTTTTTGTTATTATCTGTTCTGTTGCCCATCCATTTACTCCTCCGTGGCCTGTATAATTAAGTATCATTAAGCCCGAACTAAGCAGCGAGAAGAGCTGTTTTTTTGCGTTGGGATATGAACTTCCGGTAGAGGTAAATTCTTTTTTGTACGAATCCATGAATATCTTATTAACGATCATGGACTTGTTTTTCTCTTCAAGGTACTGGGTCAGAGAATAGGCGCTTTTCATATGCAAATTATCGTCATCATCATCTCCGACAAAGCATACATTGTTTTTCCAGGCACCTTCGACATTGTTATTGACATAGTTCAGAACTTTGTTTACCACGTCGGTGGCCTCATCGACAGTTCTTACGGGAAAGCGTCCAATACCCAGATCCATTTTATCGTAAGCTATATTGGCCCCTTCATTGTCATCCAGGAACCCAAAATAGTCGTCGCACACGTAAGATGCTGTTTCCTCCAATGACTCTACAGATTGGTAAGTCAGCAGTTTGTTGGCTTTAGTTGCCGTTTTCCATTCCGTCCCTAACAGTCGGTTGTCATACGTACCATCACCGAAGAGCAGCAGGTACTTAGGCTTGTCGCTCTCAGAGGTAGCACGGTCATAAAACATTTTCATAAACCAACGATAAGCTGACGCGTCAGGTGTCCCTGATGAAAATTCGTTGTAGATCTGTTCTGGTTGAACGATAGTTACCCTTAATTTGTCTTTATCACGGTGCATTTTGGCAAGCTTTTCAGCCTGATCCAGAAAGTCCGGATAGCAGATAATGACCATGTCCGTTGGAGTAAGCGCATGCAGGTTTTGGTTAGTAACGGTGCCTACAAGTTCTGGTTTGGGAAACGAAGCATTGACATCGACTGCTGCAAACTCACGGATGGTATCAGCGGGTGATTTAGCCGTAAAGTCGAGTTGTGTACCATTGGATGTCGCGGTTATTTGTCTGATTTTTCCACTGGTAATATCCCAAATCTGAACGTTTGAGTTTACCCCCGAAACTGTATATTTAGCCGTTTTTCCTTTTGCCGATATCACCCGAAAAGGAGTGTATGCATCGTATAGTTTCAGGTTACGCTCCATGTTTAGGCGAATATAGTTGAGCTTACAGTTTAAATCTCCGCTGCTGCCATAATCAACTTTTACACTATAAGAGCTATTATCGGAATTGGAATTTGTGAAAAAACCGCTTGCATTGACTCTCTTTGCTCGAATATAATGTTCGTCTAATGAAGTCGGGCCGGGCATCGTTGTACTGATACTTGGGGAAGTGCTGTTGTTAACAGTGACTTTCAACGTACGGGGAGCACTTGCTTTGGCTACAAAATCGATATTTATACTCATCGGCGTGGTAGTAGTCACTCCACTGATGGTGAAGGGGAATGTCTGGGAGGTGCTGGCACTGAAATCTTCCCCGTAGAATTCACGTCCGGTAGCACCGATATTTGTTAAGTCAACCTCGTGTAGCGCGTAGTCGTTGAATGTCGTATAGGTGGCATCAGGAGTATCATTGACCGACGTTACTACAGGGATTGTAGTCGGAGCTCCCTGGCTTTCCGTTAAGAAATAATAGGCGGATGATGAATACGGATTGACCGTGTGGACAAATCCATTGCCGGAGTTTGACCATGAGATTACCCCCTGGGCCCAGAATAAAATAAATTCATTGCCTTTGTAAACAGGGACTTCCGGCAGGTCTCCTGCTGCTTTTGAATCCGCTTTCTGGTAGTTGAACTGCTCTTTCAGCATAGCTCCGCCAAAGCCGTACACCCGCACTTTGGTCGGGTCGCTGAATCCCATGGTGCGCAGATCGGCATAGGTCAATTTGTAAACCCCGGAATTGGTTATTTTGATTTTAGCCCATTTGCCGGACGCTAATAATGAGTTGTCGGCATAAGTGTAATTTCCGGCAAAAAGACCGGATGTGATGCTTGAAATGGACAGGAATATGATTAAGAGAAAATTTCTGATTCGCATAAGCTTTTTATTTTACATAAAAGTCGAGCAATTTCTTGTCGCCTATATAACCCTGCAGGTGGTCGTCGATACTGACCGGTCCTACTCCGCTGGGTGTACCGGTAAAGATCAGGTCACCTATTTTCAAAGTGAAAAACCGACTGACATAGGCTATTATTTCATCAATCTTGAAAATCATCTCAGCATTGTTGCCTTTCTGGACGGTTTTCTCGTTGATATCTAAATGAAAATCAATATTATTCCGTTGCTCTTCAGGTATCTCAATGAATTTACCCACCACAGCTGATGAGTCAAAAGCTTTAGAGATTTCCCATGGAGCACCGTTCTCGCGTTGTTTCTGCTGAAGGTCCCGTGCAGTAAAATCAATGCCCACGGTTACTTCATTGTAGTAACGGTGAGCAAAGCGTGGTGCGATATTTTTTCCTAAACGGTTTATTTTGATAACCAACTCAGCCTCATATTCAATCCGCTCTGAAAAGTCGGGGATGAAAAAAGGTTTTCCATCTTTCAGTAGCGCCGAATCCGGCTTCATAAAAATGGTTGGTTCTTTGGGTATAAACGACCGATTCATCTCTTTATTGTGGTCGTGGTAGTTCCAGCCTACAGCTATAATTTTCATAAAACGTCCTGATTCAGTCTTTTAAACATAACGGCTAAGTGCGCAAATAGCGAAGTGTCCTGTAAAACGATATCTTCCGGAACCTTTACTCTAAAAGGCGTAAAATTCCAAATAGCACGGATACCCGACTCCACCATACGGTCAGCCACCTCCTGTGCTTTTTCGGCGGGAACCGTCAGGATGCCAATCTGTACATTCATTGCTTTTCTCAATGCCTGACAATCTTCGGGGGAATAAATGCCAATTCCATTTACTTTGCTGCCAATCAGTTCCGGGCGAATGTCAAAGCCGGCAACCAGTTCCAATCCGTATTTCTCGAGTCCGGAGTCGTGCATCAGTGCTGTACCCAGACTACCTACACCGAAAATGAATGCTTTGTGATGGGAGTTGAAGCCCAGAAAGGCCTCCAGTACGTCAATCAATTCAGCAACATCATATCCCACTCGCGTCTTGCCCGCAATCTCCACAAATGACAGGTCTTTGGCCACCTGTGATGCGTCTATTCCAATGGCATTGGCAATTTGCGTAGAAGAGACCGCTATTGTAGTTTTGTTGTGTAATATTTTCAGGTAGGCTAAATACCAAGGCAGACGTCTTAATGTGGGTTCCGGGATTTTTTGCATCGTATCTGTTTTTCCTCTGATTATTAAAGATTTGAGTTTGAATAACATGCAAATATACTATTTTTTAAAGTACCTGATTTCAGGTCTGCCATAAATTAAGCAAAAATGAGAGTACAGTACTATTAAATTCCGTTGTGGCATTTGACTGAATACTTCAGGTTTTGTATGTGTGTGGTTGTTGTATGCAATTTATTTGTCGCAATAGTTTGTTTGCGGATTTTTGGACCAGACAAAAGGATGTGGTTAAGTAAGGGCTCGATAATCAATGTGATATGAGATTTTCTTTTTAATTCATTTTGAAACTCAAGCGGTTTTACCGGACAGGCGTAATGCCTTTAAAATATTCTGAAAAGTATTTTAGTGTTCATAAAAATACGGTTTGTGTGAATTTTTGGGGCAAATAATTTTGTAGTACTCAAATAAAGTTTGATATTTGCCGCTGTTTTCTAAACAATGAAAGAAAACAATTTGCCAATTGACATCTTACCGCATTTGCGGATCAGATAATGATACATACTATCTCTTAATGTTTAAACTGGAGGAATAACGTGTTTCCTTAGGGAATCGCGGGAAAACTTCCGAAAAAGCTGAGGCGTTGCGAAACGTAGTAAGCTTTTTTTATTTTTGATAAATCCGGATTTTGATATAAACGAAAAAAGACGAACATCATGTTCGTCTTTTTTCGTTGTATGGTATTTTGTTGTGCTTTAAAATAGAGCCAAAATACTTCCGGTTATGACAAATATGATTGTTACTAAATACAATGCCATCATGATAATGGTCATGATCCCAACGAATTTGTAATGGGATTTCAGGTTCTCAAATGCACTTTCGAGGTCTGCACTGTCCGATAGAGCTAAAGCAGATTTTAGCTTATTGGAGAAATTATTCAGGTAAACTACAGGCATTGCATAAAGAGCTGCCAGCGCCAGGTAAAGGATTGATATAAAGATTGATCCACTTCCGGGTCCTAAACCGGGCATGTGGAAAAAGCTTAGGGCGGTACCCATAAATACAGCGGCTATTACCATAAATCCGATGCAGACAAAACCCAGGATGGAAAAGAACTTAGTCCACTTTCTGATTTCATCCAAAAAACCAAGGGTTTGTGCAGAGACGGATAGTGAGACTTGGCTCATTTCGTTCTTGTTTTCTTGTTGATTGTGTTCCATTGTTATTGTGATTTAAGATTATTGGCAATAATATAAAAAATATCCGAACCGGGGGATAGTAGAGGGTGATTTTCTGATAAATAATTGAAGAGTAACGGCGAAAAACATCTGGTCGGGTCATAGATATTAGGTTATCCTGATTATATTTGTCTGAAATAAAACAGACCAAACTATGAAACAGAACGACTGGAAAGATCGGTTGAATGTGGTTTATTCGACCAATCCCGATTTCAAATACGACACTGAAGATACTGAATCGGTTGAGACTTTGCCCAAAGAAAAGCAACAGCTCCGTGTTTGCTTTGACAAACGGAATCGTGGTGGTAAGGTGGTAACGTTGATTACCGGTTTTGTGGGAACGGACGATGACCTTAAAGAGTTGGGTAAATTGCTCAAAACCAAGTGCGGAGTTGGCGGTTCAGCCAAAGACGGTGAAATCATTGTACAGGGTGATTTTCGCCAAAAGGTGTTGGATATTCTCAAAAAAGAGGGATACGTCAAGAGCCGCATAATCTGATTCTGCACATACTTAAAGAAACATCATGCTGACAGTATATCGCGCATCCGCCGGATCCGGGAAAACTCACCAATTAACCGAAGAATATCTCAAACTGCTTTTTTCGGGGAGTAATTCGTACCGCCACATCCTGGCGGTAACGTTCACGAATAAGGCGACCGATGAAATGAAGAAGCGCATCATTCAGGAGCTGGATGTGCTCTCTCAGGGAGGGAAGTCTGATTATCTGGAGACCCTGAAGCGGGAATTTGAGCTTTCTGATGAGGCCGTATATCAGCGGGCACACCGTATTCTGTTAAGCATTCTGCACGATTATTCTTCATTCAATATCAGCACGATTGACCGTTTTTTTCAGCAGACTATGCGAGCCTTTGCACGGGAGATCGGATTGCAGGGCGGGTATAACGTTGAATTGGATACCGGTCGTATTCTCACCGAAGCGGTCGATAAGATGATTTTTTCCCTTGAAGACCCGGCGAATAAGGAGATTCTGAGCTGGTTGCTTCGCTTTTCGGAAGAGAAGATTGAAAACGGTAAATCCTGGAATTTTAAGAAAGAGGTCATTGACCTTGGAACAGAGCTTTTCAAGGAAAAATATAAGCAAATGAGCGGTGCTATCCGTGATAAGCTGCAGGATAAGGGCGAACTGAAGAAGTATATTCAACAGTTAAGCCAGTTAGCGGCTAAATTTGAGGCTACGGCCAAAGGGCTGGGAAATGCAGGGATAGTTGCGATGGAAAAAAACGGCTTTACGGCCGATGATTTTTCAGGTGGAGCAAGGTCGCCACTACGCTTTTTTCATACGTTAGCCAAAGGAGAGATGAAGCAACCCTCTTCCGCTTTTCAGAAACTGGCCGACGATATTGACCAATGGAAAGCTGCCGCTAAATCCAGGCAATACGATGGCGCCATAAAATCGTCATATGAGAATGGATTGAATGAGTGTGTCAAACAGGTATTGGGGCACTTTGCCGGTTATCCGCTGTACAATTCAGCCCTGATCATCCGCAAACATATCTATACATTGGGGATTCTCAATGATATTGACAATAAAATCAAAGAGCTGGCCGCTGAAGACAACCTCATGCTGCTGGCCGATACGACTCATCTTCTGAATCGGATTATCGACGACACCGACACCCCCTTTATTTATGAGAAAATAGGGGTGAAGATTGATCACTATATGATTGATGAATTTCAGGATACGTCGGTTATGCAGTGGCAAAACTTTTCCCCGTTAATTCACGAAAGCCTTGCGCAGAAAGATCATTCTGCGAATAAATTGTCCAACCTGATTGTTGGTGATGTTAAGCAAAGTATTTATCGTTGGCGGAGCTCCGACTGGAAATTGCTGGATCAGCAGTTAGGCCGGGAGTTTTCAGGTCAAATGCATGATAAGGTACTTGGAACCAACTGGCGAAGCTGTCCGGCTATTGTCGGCTTTAATAATGCTTTTTTCACGGTTGCGTCGCGGGCTTTACAATTGAAGTTTAATGATGAAGTGCCGGATTTATTGAAAGAGGATCAGCGTTTGGTTCCCTATTTGACAAAGATATGCGAAGCTTACAAAGATGTCTATCAGGAGATCCCGGAGAAGAAAAAAGATCAACAGGGACACGTCCGGTTTAACTTTATAGATACTTCCGAGAATAAAGAGTGGAAAGATGAGGTGCTGATCCGGTTGCCAAAGGTAATTGAAGCGTGGCAGGATAAAGGTTATTCCCTCCGGGATATGGCTGTGCTTGTCCGCACGAAGGACGAGGGGTGCAGTGTTGCCGAGCGATTATTACAATACAAGCAGGAGCAGCAAAATCCGAAATACCGGTTTGATGTAATATCGGATGAGGCGTTGTATGTGAAGAATGCACCGGTCGTTAAGCTGATTTTGGCCATTCTGAACTATCTGCGTAAGCCGAATGATCTTAATCTGAAGCGTATGGCGTTGATGGAATATGCCATCTGGATGAATCCGGAAGAAGAGGCGGCTGATGATTTTTTTAAGAATAACGGAGTCGAAACCGATTTCCCACAGGAGGTAAAGGCTGAAATAAAAGAGATAGCCGGTTTGCCTCTGTACGAAATGTGTGAACGTTTGGTGGCTCTCTTCATACAGTCAGGGAATGATTCTGACAATGTGTTCTTGCAGGCGTTTCAGGATATGGTGCTTGATTTTAGCGGGCGAAAGTCGGCTGACTTGATTGCCTTTCTTGATTGGTGGCAGGAGAGTGGGGTGAAAAAGACCATTTCGACACCCGAGTCGCAGGATGCCATTCGCATCATGACTATTCATAAATCGAAAGGATTAGGGTTTAAAGCTGTGCTTATCCCTTTTTGTGATTGGGACATTGATCAGAAACCAAACAATATTCTGTGGTGTGAACCTATGGTGTCACCATTCGATGAGATACCTCTCCTGCCGATCCCTTACAATAAATCGTTGGCCGATTCTATTTTCGCATTCGAATACTTTGAGGAGAAGATCCACTCCTATATTGATAATCTGAATGTTGCCTATGTGGCATTTACTCGGGCAAAAGAAGAGCTGGTCGCATTTTCCCCTAAATCGGAAAAAGAAGTAACGAACCGATTGGGTGGGCTGCTTCATTTTAGCATCAATAAATCGTCCGATTTTATGATGGAGAGTGATTCTGAAAGAGAGTTTGTTACTCTTTCCTCTAATTACTTTGATGAAAAACTGGCTTATGAAGATGGCGAAGAGTGGAAGCCACAAATCAAACAAGAGCTAAAGCCCGGTGAGCAAAAGATGGCAAACTACCGATCAGTTAATCCAGATGGTCGTTTGCAGTTGCGGTTACGAAACCGGGAGTTTTTTGCAGGGAGTGATGAGCGACGTTATGGGAATCTGATGCATGATATCCTGAGTCGGATTGTCGTTGTGGAGGATGTTGAAAAGGCTGTGCAGGAATTGGTTTTTTCAGGAGAGATCACGGCCGAAAAAGGAAATGGTATTTCTGCGCATCTTTGCTCGCTTCTTGAAAATCCGGAAATAGCTCCCTGGTTTTCGTCGGAGGTAAAGGTGAAAAATGAGATGCAGATCTTACAGTCAGACGGCGCGTTCTTTCGTCCCGATCGGGTAGTATTTTCCGGAGATCAGGTCATCGTTATTGATTTTAAGTTTGGAGCCCGTAAAGAAAAAAAATACCATATGCAGGTAACACGCTACATTTCTCTGATCCGTCAGATGGGATATTTGGAGGTAAAAGGATTTCTGTGGTATGTGGAGTTGGGAGAAGTAGAAGAGGTGTAAAAAATAACATATCCAAAGTTGAGTCCTTTGGATATGTTATTCTTGAAGAGTTATCCTTGATAAAAATCTTCGTTGCGATGCCATTTTAGTGCGCCAGATGGACATTTTCCTATCTGCTTTATAATTTCATCGGTAGAGGCTCCATGAGGGTTGATCCAGGGAGTGTTAGCATTGTTGAAAACAGCAGGAAGACCATTCACGCAAATTCCGGAGTGTACACACAGGCTGGGCTGCCAGACAATGGTGATTTCTCCGTTGGAGTAATACTTTTTCAAATTCATGGTTTGATGATTTTGGGGTTAACAACTGTGCATGTCTGTTAGTACAACAAAATAAACGGTGAAAAAGTAAGATGAAGAAGCAATTTTTTTCTTTGAATGGATGAAAACAGCAGATTTAGATGAACAAAAAAGCCGGTCGTGATTCACGACCGGCTTTTATATTATAATTCGACAGGAATTATTTCAATTTTGAGTCACCATATACTGCGCGAGCGCCCAATTCTTCTTCGATACGAAGCAATTGGTTGTATTTAGCCATACGGTCAGAACGGCTCAAAGAACCTGTTTTGATTTGACCGCTGTTGGTAGCAACTGCGATGTCAGCGATAGTTGAATCTTCAGTTTCGCCTGAACGGTGTGAAGTTACAGAAGTGTAACCTGCACGGTGAGCCATTTCAATAGCGTCCAAAGTTTCAGTCAAAGTACCGATTTGGTTAACTTTGATCAGGATTGAGTTAGCAGCACCCAATTGGATACCTTTTTTCAGGTATTCTACGTTAGTTACGAACAAGTCGTCACCAACCAACTGACATTTGTCACCCAATTTTTTAGTCAAAGCAACCCATCCGTCCCAGTCGCCTTCGTTCATACCGTCTTCGATAGAGTCGATAGGGAAGTTTTCTACCAATGAAGCGAGGAACTCAACTTGTTCAGCAGAAGTGCGTTTTGCACCGTTTTCGCCTTCAAATTTAGCATAGTTGTAAATGCCGTCTTTGTAGAATTCTGAAGCAGCACAGTCAAGAGCGATAGATACATCACCACCTTCTGATTTGCGACCTGGTTTGTAACCAGCGTTTTTGATAGCCAGGATGATGCTGTTCAATGCATCTTCAGTACCGTCAAGAGCAGGAGCGAAACCACCTTCGTCACCTACAGCAGTACTCAGGTTACGATCGTGCAATACTTTTTTCAATGAGTGGAATACCTCAGCACCCATACGAAGACCTTCACGGAATGAAGTCGCACCTACAGGGCGGATCATGAATTCCTGGAATGCGATAGGAGCGTCAGAGTGAGAACCACCATTGATGATGTTCATCATAGGAACGGGAAGAACAACAGTGTTTGTTCCGCCGATATAGCGATACAAAGGTATCTCAAGGTAAGCAGCAGCAGCTCTTGCTACAGCCAGAGAAACACCTAACAAAGCGTTAGCGCCTAAGTTAGATTTAGTTTTAGTACCGTCAAGTTCGAGCAATTTTGCGTCGATGTCAGTTTGTTTCAAAACATTGAAACCAACCAATGCAGGTGCGATCACTTTGTTGATGTTGTCAACAGCTTTCAAAACACCTTTACCCAGGTAACGTTTTTTGTCTCCGTCACGAAGTTCAAGAGCTTCGTTTTCACCGGTAGATGCTCCGGATGGAACAGCCGCACGACCTACAAAGCCCGATTCCAATGTTACATCAACTTCTACGGTCGGGTTTCCGCGAGAGTCCAAAATTTCACGTCCAACGATTTTTGTTATTTTCATAATTGTATAATTGATTGATGAAATAAAAATATCCAGTTTATTCGGGCGAGTAGTGCCCACAATGATCTAATACCCCGAAAAATCAATATGAAACAAATTTGAAAAGAGTGTTTACAAATTGCTCCTGATTTTCACATTTCAAAGATAGACATTATTCCTTTTTGCATCTAATCCATTAATAGCACAAGGCTGTAGTTTAATGGATTTTAACCTCGGATTTGGCTAAATGCAATGTCGGAGTAGCATTTTTTTTGATGATGGCAGAGACTTCACTTACATCATTTTGCAAAAGCCCGTTAATGTAGCGTTGGGTTCGATAGAGATCGTTGCCATTTCCACGTTACCATTGACTTGAGCAGTTTCGGTGAGAATCAGAAGCTTCTTAACGGTGGCATTGCCGTTAAGTGTACCCCATATCTCTGCGTTTTCACACAAGATGTCTCCGGTTACCACACCTTTGGGGCCGATGATGATTTTGCTGTCGGAAGTTACGTTACCCATAATTTCACCATCGATGCGAATGTCGGTTTCTGCCCGCAGGTCGCCTTTGATAAAGGTACCCTGAGCGATAATATTGTGGGAGCTGCCGGTCGGAATATTCTCTTTTGACATGACAAAACAAGGGGCTTTAGCTGTTATATTTTACGATTTGTGTAAATTTGCGCGTAAAAGTACGAATATTTTGTTGATTGATTGCCATTTGGATTTTGTAAAGAGCTGTAAGAGGCAATGTTAAATCAGTTGACTGAAGAAAGAAAAAGAGAATGCCCGCAGTGAAAAAAGGGCATTCATCCGAATGAAAGATACGATTATGAAGACATCCATTCAAATAGATAACATCCGATTTTACGCTTATCACGGAGTGATGGAGCAGGAGCAAACCGTAGGCAATCATTTTACCGTGTCGATTGGGCTGGAAGCAGATGTCGTGGAAGCCACCGAGACCGATGAACTGGGTGCTACGATCTCTTATGCTGACGTGTGTGATGTGGTAAAGGCCGAGATGGATATTCCGTCGAAATTGCTGGAGCATGTAGCCGGTCGCATTTACCGTAAATTGCGGGCTGCATTTCCGCAAATTACGGCACTGGAAGTGAAAGTTTATAAGCTGAATCCTCCCGGATGCGGAGAAGCAGAACGTGCGGGTGTCATTCTCCGGGATTAAAGCTTTCCTGATTAGGCCGACAGTAGGGGATTACAAGGTATTTTAAGAGTAATTCTGCGTTAATTTTCCCCAAATATAGTAGCTTTGCAGCCTAATTCAGTATGGCAAAGCTTAATGGAACAACATACAAAATATATCCTGCTTTCGTTATTCCTCCTCTTATTACTATCCACACAAGCGCAGAAAGCGATTGATCCGATGTTGCAAAGGCCGGTGCAGACAGCTGCTACAGCTCTGGCAAAGGATTCGGTTTCAACGCCTAAGTCAGATTCGGCTAAAACCGTCAACCTCAAAGATTCACTTAAAACCAAAAAATCAAAGAAAGCGCTCGATGCCACGGTAGAGTATCAGGCGAAGGATTCTATTGTGTTTATGGGGACCAACTTTGCTAAAATGTATGGGGAAGGTCAGGTTAAATATAAGGAGATTGAGCTGGCTGCTGATTATGTCCAGATGAATATGGACAGCAGCATTGTCTATGCACAGGGTCGCAAGGATACTGCAGGTGTGATGGTGGGAGAACCGGTTTTCAAAGAAAAAAGCAACGAGTATAACTCCAAAACCATGCGCTATAACTTTAAGACTAAGAAAGGATATATTACCAGCGTGGTTACTCAGCAGGGTGAAGGTTATGTAGTGGGAGGTAAAACGAAAAAAACGGAAGGTGATGACATGTTCATGACCGATTGTAAATATACCACCTGTGATGAACATGATCATCCGCACTTCTATTTTCAGTTGACCAAAGCCAAAGTGCGTCCGAAAAAGAACGTGGTAACCGGCCCGGCCTATCTGGTATTGGAAGATGTGCCGTTGCCGCTGGCTATTCCGTTCGGTTTTTTTCCTTTTACGGAGAAATATTCATCGGGAATTCTGATGCCAACCTATGGGGAAGAGCTCAATCGCGGTTTTTACCTGAAAGATGGCGGATATTATTTTGCTATAAATGATTATGTAGATATGGCACTGCGTGGAGAGATTTTCACCAAAGGCTCATGGGGACTAAGCAGTACTTCTACCTATCTCAAGAAATACCGGTATAGCGGAAATTTCAATGCCTCTTACCGGATGACCGTGACCGGCGAAAAGGGACAATCGGATTACAATAAATCCAAAGACTTCAGCCTTACCTGGTCACACTCTCAGGATGCGAAGGCGAATCCGAACCTCTCCTTTTCTGCCAGCGTCAATTTCGCGACATCGAGCTATGCCCGGAATGACCTTTCAAGTTACTATAACGCACAGGCATTTACCCAGAACAATAAAAGCTCCAGCGTGAGTTTGTCCTGGCGGTCTCCTCGTTTTCCCCTGACATTTAACAGCTCGATGAACATCAATCAGCGTTCGAGAGACTCGTCCATATCGGTTGCGTTGCCCAACTTGTCGATTGCCACCAGCAACCGCATCTATCCTTTTAAACGACAAGAGATGGTAGGGAAAGAACGTTGGTACGAAAAAATCGGATTTTCCTATTCGGGTCAATTGTCTAATAGTATTGATACGAAAGAGGATAAGCTCTTTAATTCAAATCTGATTAAAGACTGGCGAAACGGGATGCAACACACCATTCCGGTGTCGGCAACGTTCAACCTCTTGAAATACATAAACGTAACTCCTTCGTTTAACTACCGCGAGAGCTGGTTCACCAACAAGATCATGAGATCGTGGGATGAGGTCATAAACCATGAAGTCAATGATACTATCTGGGGATTCAACCGGATGTACAATTACAGTACCAGTGTAAGCGCTTCTACGAAGCTATACGGCTTTTATACCCCGCTCCCGTTTCTTTTTGGTAAAAAGATACAGGTCATTCGCCATGTATTTACACCGAGTCTGTCGTTTAACTATTCACCCGATTTCCAACGCAATCCCCGCTTCTGGACCAGCTATTATAATACACTGACTAAGGCCAATGTCTATTACTCGCCATATCAGGGAGGGTTGTATTATTCGGCACCGGGAACCACCAATGGATCTGTTTCCTTCTCTATGACCAATAACCTCGAGATGAAGGTGCGATCTAATCGCGACTCCAGTGGAGTGAAGAAGATCAGTCTGATTGATAACTTCACCACCGGCATCAGCTATAATCTGGCAGCCGATTCGATGAACTGGAGCGACGTGAACGCGAGTGTCCGGGTAAAACTCAGTAAGAGTTTTTCCCTAAACCTGAGTGGGGCGTTTGATACCTATACGTATAAGCTCGATAAAAATGGTAATCCGGTCAGAGTCAATGAAACCCGTTGGGAGAAATATCACTCCTTCGGATTGGGCCGCCTGATGAGTACGGGAACCTCCTTTTCTTATACCTTAAATAACGAGACGTTTAAAAAGCTATTCGGCGGTAAAGAAGAGAAAAAAGAGGACAAGAAGGATAAACAACCGGAGACGAAGCCAGAGGACCAAACTCCGGAAGATAGGGCGGCAACCGATGGTTCCAATGCCCAAAAGAAAGAGGAAAAGAAAACGGCATCGTTTGACAAGGATGGTTATATGCTATGGAATGTGCCCTGGAATCTTTCGTTTAACTATTCGATGCGCTACGGGTATAGTACATTTAATAAGGAGAAACTGGAATATAACCACAAAATCACACACAACCTGGGCTTCTCCGGTAACCTGACGCTGACACCGGGTTGGTCGTTCAGCTTGTCGAGCAGTTATGACTTCGATACGCACAAGATTTCCTACACCAACATCAACTTCTCCCGCGACCTCCATTGCTGGTCGATGACTGCCGGTGTGGTACCTTTCGGAGCTTACCGCAGTTACAACTTCAGCATTAGCGTGAAATCGTCGTTGCTGAAAGATGTGAAATACGATAAGCGCGGAAGTTCGTACGATGCAATTCCCTGGTATTGATGTAAAATGACTAAGATAGAAGCCGGTAGATTTATCCGAAAAGAACGGAAAAATCTACCGGTTTTGTTTTTTCATCAAAAACCGGTACTTCCACCAGTTTTGCATTGGGGTAATATTTGCCGAGTTGCTTCCTGAAAACCGAAATTGTATCAGCAGTAATGACCGGATCCGTTGCTCCGAAGTGATTAAATACCATTCCCGCAATATTTATTCCCCGTTGTTTGCAGGCATCCAGTGAAAGTAGCGTGTGATTGATGCTGCCCAATTTCCCGCTGGTTACCAGAATCACCGGATAATTGCACTCTATCAGGTAATCAATCAGCAATACCTCTTCATTGAGCGGTACCATCAGACCACCGACACCTTCGACCAATACCGTTTCATATCGATTGGATAATTCGTTTGTTGCTGCTTTCAATGTAGCCGGTTCAATCTGTTTGTTTTCCAGCCCGGCCGCTAAATGAGGAGAACAGGGGAATGGAAAGATATAGGGACAAGTAAGCCCTTCCTGATCTTCAGGAAAGGATTCCACTCCCATCATTCTCCGATGAACCAGAATATCGTCAGACTGGCCGATACAACCGGTTTGCGAAAGCTTTTGAGTTATGACTTTTATCCCTTTTTCATGCAAATAGCGGGCAATTGCACCGGTGATAATGGTTTTACCGGCGTCGGTATCAATACCGGAGATAAAGTAGATATTATACATAAGAATATCGTTATTGGCACACAGATGACACAGATCTGTGCGCTACATTATTTTTCGACAAACAAAATAATAGACCTGCCAGGTTAATGTAACCTTTCCATTTTCAGCAAAAAGTAGCCGGTAATTATGATCAAACTCCTGCATTTTCCTTATATTCCAGGCAAACGAATCGTTGGTGGCTGTTACACCTGTTTGCTGCAAATGCTTCAGTACCTGACTGGGTGAATCAAAATATCTGATATGTGTTTCTTCAAATGCTTCCATGAGCTCAAAGTGATCATTAAGCATTTCCTTTAATAGCGGCATATCCGGATAAGGAAGACCCGTCCCGATCAGTGAACGTATTTCCTGAAAATTGGAAGGTCCATAGGTATTGAAAATAAACAGGCCATCAGACCGTAATGCCTCATTTACCTTCTTAATAAATCGGGGGAAATCAGTCATCCATTGAATAGCAGATGCTGACATGACGCAATCGACTTCTGAAGGGAAAGCAATTTGCTCTGCATCACCGGGGATAAATAGTAACGCTGTCTGCTCTTTTACCTCTTCTGATAAGCCGATGTAATGCAACGCCAGCTCGTCCACCAGATCATTCAACCAAAGTTCTGTTACCGCAACCTGTTTCACCAGTTTACGTGTAAGAAATCCCGTTCCGCAACCGATTTCCAGTAATGAGTCGCACGAAGCAGGCAGATACTCTCCGGCCTTTTGGGCTAATACTTCCGCAATGTGCTTTTGCACATCAGCTTGCTGTTCATAGGTTTGCAGGCTTTTGGCAAAGCGGGATTTTATGAGTTGTTTGTTCATTTATATTCGGAAATATGGCACACAGATGATACTGATTTAAATCGATTTACACAGTTAAGGAAATCTGTGTTACTTGTATCTGTGTCATCTGTGTGCTATTTAAATTTTCATCCAATCATTTATTTCAAAAAATGGGTAATGCGGTATCTCTACCTCTACGATCTCAGTTCTGTTCATCCAATGCCGCAATTGATTCTCTACAGGAAATATCGCATCGTTTTTTCCGATAATTGCTTGATCCCAATTTAGTTGCCAGGTTGTATTTACATTAAAATCAAAAGCCAGAATGGCGGCCAGTTCCTCTTTCTGCTCTTCTAAATCCCTTTTCGGGGCAATGTCGAAAAACGCCTTGAATGCCGCCGCACTTCCCACCATCCGCCGTTGGAATTTCTGCATCGTTTGCGGATTGAGGTTGTCGTATGTTCCCTGAAAAATGGTGCGGGGAATCCCCGTTTCATCATGCACGGTAGTGGGTGTTCCATTGATGGCAATGGCTCTGGTTAGCGGTAAATTGGTTCGGGATACTATTTGTTCAGTCGCCCAGACTCCGGTTGACCAACCTACCAGAACTACCTCGTCGTACGATTGCCATTTTTCCAAATCAACCGTTTCCAACGAACGATAATCAAAGCAGGTGCAAACATCAGCATCGGTTGCTTTAACCTGTGCCGTCGGATGTTCATCCATGGCCCAGCCGCTGAAAAAGAGGATCAACTTGCGATGTCCGTTTATTCGCCAATGTGTCTGCATAATATTTCCGAGAGTTGATGTATTTGATCTTTAGAGATAGCAGCCGTTAGTGAAATGCGTAAACGTTCGGTTCCCGCCGGAACGGTCGGAGGGCGAATAGGGAGCACGAAAAATCCCTGCTCGCACAAATATTTCGAGAGGTGCAACGTCTTACTCATATCGCGAATGATGACGGGGATAATGTGGCTTTCACCTGCCGTTTCCAGTCCGGCAGCTTTGATATTTTCTCTTAGCAATCCGGATATTCCTGCCAGATGAGTTCGTTCTTTTTTCAGAGTTGCTAAACGTTGCATCACAAAGTTTGTCCATTTTACCGACCACGGGGGGAGTCCTGTGGTAAAGATCAGAGTCCGCATCGTATTGACCAGATAATCTTTGATCACCTGATTACAGACAACGTAAGCGCCCTGCGAAGCAATGGCTTTACCGAAAGTGCCGACCAGTAAATCGATTTTGCCCAATAAACCGAATTCTTCGATGCACCCCAAACCGGTTTCTCCGCGGACACCCAATGCATGGGCCTCATCCACATAGAGAAATGCGTTGTATTTATCCTTGATCTCCACCAGACGATTCAGGTCAGCCAGATCGCCGTCCATACTAAAGATGGACTCGGTTACGATGAAAACGTGTTCGTATTCGCCGCGCTCTTTGGCCAGAATCTTTTCCAGGCGTTCCAAATCGTTGTGGGGATAACGAATGCATTTGGCAGCAGACAAACGGATGCCGTCTATGATGCTGGCATGCACCAGCTTGTCCGCAAGAATCAAATCTTTACTTCCGGCCAATGCGGGTAGAATCCCCATATTGGCATGGTAGCCGCTGTTAAAGACCAATGCCGCTTCGGTCTGGTATAGGGAAGCCAACGTTTCCTCCAGTTCCTGATAGGCGGAGTGATTACCGGTAAGCAGTCGGGATGAACAGGCACTACCGGGAAATAATCCGCTTTCGGATTGTGCTTCTGTTAGCAGGAATTGCTGCCAGAGCGTTTGGTCAGCTCCCAAACCGAGGTAATCGTTGGATGAGAGATTCACCATATCGTTTCCCTGAAATTCGATGCGTTCGTTGTGCAACGTGATGTCGCGCAGTTGGCGCAGGTTACCCGATTCGCGTAGGGATTGCAGGTGTTGTTTGTATTTTTCCATATTATTGTGAATTGTAGAGACGCACGGCCGTGCGTCTTTACGTTGATAACGGTTACAATGGCGCAATCACATTCAATAATCCCGCCGTCAATTCCGACAATTCATCATCCGAAATAATATACGGTGGCATGATATAGACCAATTTGCCGAACGGGCGCACCCATATGCCCTGTTCCACAAAGGCAGCTTGCATGCGGGCCATGTTGACCGGTTCTTTCATTTCGATCACGCCAATAGCACCCAGCACACGGACATCGGCTACATTTTTTAATGTTGCGGCCGGAGCCAGTTCACGCAGCATTTGCGCCTCTATGCGTCGGATATTGGTTTGCCAATCGCTGTTCATCAAAAGATCAAATGAGGCATTTGCCGCAGCACAAGCCAACGGATTCCCCATAAAGGTAGGTCCGTGCATAAAGACACCCGCTTCACCTCTTGAAATGGTCAGCGCTACCTCTTCACTTGCCAGAGTAGCGGCAAAACTCATATATCCACCCGTAATGGCTTTCCCGATAGTCATAATATCGGGTTGCACATTGGCATGATGACAGGCGAAAAGCTTGCCGGTACGACCGAATCCGGTGGCGATTTCATCAAAGATCAACAGTATATCCAGCTCTTTGCAGAGTTTCGAAAGCTCAACTAAGTATTGCGGATGATAGAAGCGCATGCCTCCCGCACCCTGTACGATAGGTTCGAGGATAACAGCGGCTATTTCCCCGTGATTCTTTTCCAAAAGCGACTGCATCGGCTGGAAATCTTCCGGATCCCATTCACTTCCGAATTTACACATTGGGGCAGGGGCAAAGTAGTGTACCGGCAATGACGATCCGAACAATCCGTGCATTCCCGTCACCGGATCACAGACCGACATCGCCTGCCACGTATCGCCGTGATAGCCCGAGCGAACGGTTGCAAACTTGCATTTTCCCTTTTTGCCCCGGGCATGTTGGTACTGGATAGCCATCTTCATCGCCACCTCTACCGATACCGAACCCGAATCGCTGTAAAAGATGTGCTTCAGATTTTGCGGGACGATGGACAGCAGTTTTTCAGCCAGAGCAATGGCCGGTTGGTGAGTCAATCCGCCAAACATAACGTGTGACATCCGCTTGAGCTGCTCTTCGATCGCACGGTTCATCACTGGATGGTTGTATCCGTGGATACAGGCCCACCACGATGACATACCGTCAATCAGCCGGCGACCATCCTCCAGTTGGAGGTAAACGCCATCGGCTGAGTGCACGGGATAGACAGGCAACGGATCGATCATCGACGTGTAGGGATGCCAGATGTGCTTCCGGTCGAGATCGAGCCGTTGCTGCAAATCAGTTAGGGTTGCTAACATCAAATCCTGATTTTTTGAAGTCCTCGATATCCTGTTTCATGCCCACACCGCCAATGGTGGTGAGCAAATCGCCGATCAATGCCGCATTGATGCCGGCCTTCAATGCTTTATCCTGTATATGCAGGATCAGATTACGGCCTCCTGCAAAACGAATCATCGCTTTGGGGTTGGTGAAGCGGAAGACGGCAATCGTGGAGAGAATTTCTTCGTCGGTAAGCGGTGATTGATTTTCGAGGGCAGTGCCTGCTATGGGGTTGAGGATATTCAGGGGAATAGATTCTACCTCCAGCTCTTGCAGCACCAACGCCATTTCCACCCGTTGTTCCACTGTTTCGCCCATACCAATGATACCGCCGGAGCAAATGCCCATACCGAGTGAACGGGCAGTACGGATGGTTTCTATTTTCTCTTCGGTGGTGTGAGTTGAGCAAAGTTCGGAGAAGAATGATGGCGCCGTTTCGATGTTACAGTGGTAATTTTTCACGCCGCTGTCGATCAGCTTTTGTAGTTTTTCGCTGTCGAGGAGTCCCATCGAAGCACAGAGTTGGAGTTTCGGGGTCTCTTTAGCTACGTATTTGTAGATGTTGCAGAGTTTGTCGAGATGATGATGGGAAAGGGCGCGGCCGCTGGTGACGAGGGAGAATTTGTGAGCGCCTGCCGCTTCGTTGTGACGGGCCTGGGAGTAGGCCTCTTCGGGATTAATCAGGTCGTATACCTGAATATTGGTTTGGTGGTGAGCTGACTGCGAGCACCATTTGCAGTCTTCGGAGCATTTGCCTGATTTGGCATTAACGATGGTGCACAGGTCCATTTTGTTTCCGCAGAAATGTTCGCGGATGCGGTTGGCTGCCGCATAAAGCGCCTCTTTTTCGGCAAACTGCGCTAGCCACAGAGCTTCCTCCGGGGATAGGCGTTCACCGCTCAGCACTTTCTCTTCGAGTTGAGAAATGGTAAGCATTTGTTGTTTGATTTGTTTGGTTTTAGGAAGGAACGCCGATGACACGGATGCTGTGCATTCGGACATAATCACCTCATAATGACGAGACACGAATATGGCGTACCCCTTTCTCGACCAGCGTCGGAAGTGGAGTCGCTTTTTGCGGTTTATTGGTGTCTGTTTGTGCATAATGAGGTGTTTTTGCGGGGCAAAGATAGAAATAATTAGCACACGGATAACGTGGATGCGGTGCAACACGGATTTGCACGGATTTTTTTCTTATCTGTGGTCATCTGTCTAAATCCGTCTCATCCGTGTGTTATCATCGCCTCCGACAGCATCAACAAAAACGGCAACGCCTTTCCATAATCCAGTTGATCATACTCAATACCTAATGCCCGGATATGTTGATAATAGGTATTGTGATGTTCGTAATAATATTGCTCACTCCGGATAAACCAGCTCTTTTCTCCCAGCTTCCGGGCTAAGAACCACTTCTCGATCAGGCGGGCGCTACGACCATTGCCGTCATTCCACGGATGGATCTTTACAAATACCAGATGCAGCATGGCTGCATAGTAGAACACCTCGGCGATACTCATCTCCTGATTGAGTAACACCTTCACATCGTGATAGAATTTCTCCATCTCGCTTTCCACGTCAAACGGTGATGCTGCCACATACTCGATCTTTCCATCGGGGGTAATCACGTACATGTTTTGGGTGCGGAGCTTCCCGTGTTGATGTTTGGATAAGATGTGTTTGCTAAGAAGTTTGTGTGCCTCAGCGATATTTTCTCTGCTTAACTCATGAGTCTTGGCAAAGGTATAGGCATTATAAAGGTCGTCAATCTTCTTGGTATAATCGGGTAAAAACGCCACCCCAAACCGTTTGTGCTTGACATAAGAGTCCAGCTCAATATCTTCCCCCTCGATCTTACTGGAGTAGACCGATGCCACCGAGGTATAAAAGCTGAATGTATCGGTGGATATTTCGGCATCTTCCAGTTGGTCAAATCGTTCCTGCAAATCAGGATTGATTTTGGTGAGGTATAGGTGAAGGAGATGTATTGGTATTATTTGAAGAATTGAACTCATACTTTTTAAAATTTAGCGAATGTGTTATTTCTGATATATTTTAGTTGCTGAATAATAATGCACTCTGCAAAAACTCAGAAGAAAATGGGAATTCTATTGGAGAATATTCTGCCTCCTTATATTTTGAGTAAAATTGCTTGAATTCACTAATCTCGAACGTTTCTCCATCTGGTAAGCTCTCTATGAATTGATCAAAATTTACCCAGCCATCCCATAGATAAGAAGCAGTATTACTTACAGAATATTTCGTTTTATCATAGAAGACAGATCTTGTCACTATGTTCTTTAAGAAGCTCCCCGGGATTTTATTAGCACAAACCTTGAATATCTCTTTTGCTTTTTCTGATTTTATTTCTTTCTGTTTATATCCATTACTGCCGACCGAATACCATTCTTGATAATTACAATAATTGAAAAGCCAATAATAGTGGAGGTTGATATTCTCAATTGAGTCAGAATAGCTTCTGAAATATTGCTGTTTTTTCTCAATGAAATATTCAGAGGGTAGAATGAATGACCACTTATCAACATGGATTGGGTCTCTAAAGAGACCGTCCATAAAAACCGATTCTGAAATATAAGGGGATTTTGCATTTTCAAATAAGGTTTTTAGAAACTCGACAAATTCATCTTTATCACTATAAAATTGTTCATAGACTTTTGGCTCAGTCTTTTTCATTAGATCTTTTGCGTCTAGACCTATAAACTGATCCTTGCTATCTGGTTTCTGTATTGATCCCAAATGGAAAATAGCACGAATAATTTGCTCGTAATCAGTCTTGTTTTTGAAGAAATCTGTTTTGGTAAACTTATTTAAGAGCTCATTTGACTTACCATTATCTACCCATTTGCTTATTTGATCCTTAAATTCATCAAAGCTTTTTTCTCGAAACTTTGCAAATTCGATACTAGATAAATTGGAATCCAAAAGTCCATTATGAAAATAACGATCCACACAGATAGGGTTTCGGATCGAAAGTGGTGTTTGATTTTTTGTTGAATATATATCAGGCATTGGGAATATTGCAAGAACATATTTCATAACATCTTTGACTTGTATTGTTTCAATACCTAAACTTTCATGATGTACCAATAAATATTCTTCTAATGTCGTTGTTTGATTTTCTTCTTCTTTGCTCCTTTCATCCTTTTTTATTAGTCTTCCGTAGAGTCTAAGTATAGTATCTTCGTAATAATTATTAGAATGGTGACGTAAAAATGAATTGTATTTCTTAACCAATAGATTGTAAATGCTCAGATATTTCATTTTCAAAAGCTCTACACATAACAAATCATCTAGTTCACATTCTCCATTTAAAGACGAATAGGAGAGAATGAATGAGTTGACAAAACGATTTAAATCTCGTAAGTTGCCAATCATTCTATAATCAAAACCATTTCTAGTAAATATATCTCCTGTTGAAGGTAAAATTGCATTTAACTTCTCGACATCGCGTTCATTTAAAATGGGAATTAATAACTGTCTTGATCGTTCACGTATAACATAGTATTCAAATGCTGGCAAACAGATCTCTACCTGGAATATTTTTTCCAGGTAAGCATCTGGTCGATAATCTATGACTCTGCGTATAGCTGAGATAATATAGTTTCGGTCATAACCAACGATAAAGACTGTATTTGAAAAACTGGCACTATTTCGAATTAATTTCAGTACCTCAAGAACCTCTTTTTCGTATAATCGATCAATATCATCTATAATTATGACTACCTGAAAACCTAGTTCTCGAATAGAGTTATTGATATACTCAAATTTATCTTGTAGACTTCTGCTTTTTCCTTGTACTTTATTGAAAGTACCCTTAATTAATTCAGTATAATTAGATTCCACGCTCAATAGAAGTGAAGCATATTCCAATAAATCTGCTGACAATTGTCTATTGAAAGGTCTTAATGAGCTACTTACTTCATCAAAAAAAGAAGATATGAGAGTTTGCTCATCATTATTAATCCAAGGATTAAAATGAATGATGATTCTGTTTTCATCTTTGATTTGATTCTCAATTAGATTCATAAGAGAAGTTTTTCCTTCTCCCCATTCCGATGAAATGCCAACAGCAAAGGCAACATTGGAATCAAGAGTATTCTTTATCCTTTCGGCTATAGTTTGGGCTATCGAGTCCCGCTTATATTTATCCTCTACCTTTGTTTTAATTGGATTATCAAAGTGAAATCCTTTTGCTGTATCTATATTCAGGTTAGTTTTTTTACGAAATAGACCAGAAAATAATAAGACTATCAATGACGCTAATAATACGTCTATATATTTGATATATGGAAAAAGATTCATACTCTGAAAATCAAATACAGCCTGGGTTAAGCGATAGTACAAAAGGACAGTAAAAGAAACAAGTATAGTTAAGATTCGTCTATTTGAAAATCGTTTGTGCTTTTGTTTTGATGAAAAAAAGTGATATATGCCAATAAAGAAAAACGATATTGTGATTATGTCATTTGCACTGGAAGATTCTATTTTATTCAAAATAGGCTCTACAAAGATTGTAGATATGATTGATTCAAAGACTTTGTGCAATACGACGAAAATAACTAACCCATAAAGAATAGTCTGATTGCTATTTAGGGTATCTGATACTTTCTTTACTATATTGCTTAAAAAGAACTTACAATCTTTGAATGTATATAAGAACCAATTCAATACTTTCTTTACTACTAGATTGCACTCAGTGAACGTTGAATTTTTCATTCGTTATAAATCCAGGTTGATAATCATTCCAAAACTAATACTTTTTAAATGATTAATCAGTGAAAATTCTTCAGATTAATATATCGGTACTGGTATAGGCGCTTAAGCCGCCCTAATATGTTTGTATGCAAATAAGTACACAGCTGATATTGAGCAATTTATAGGTTGTGATATTTTATAGATCACACATATTTCATGTGTGATTCGTATTTTGTTTGTATCTTGTTGATTTTGAAATTCGATAATATACTGTAAATCAATTACATTAAATGGACGGTCTAAACGCCTATACCAATATCGGTATTTCCTATCTCTTAGATATTCCACCCATTTTATGCGATTACCCATACCCGGTATGCGTTCACGCACATAAACCGTACGATGTTTTTTGTGGAATAACGTAGGGTGAGAGAGGACACGGAAAGTACGGATACGTAGCAACACGGATTTCCATGTATAGGAAGAAATCCGTGTGCCATTATCGACTCCGGTAGCATCAACGATAACGGTAACGCTTTTAGATCAACAACAAGGGGGCTTTATTCCCGTTGTTTCTGCTCAGAAGATTGAATGAAGGGATTTTTGATTCTCAAAATGGTTTTTCAATACAGCTATGCGAACAAGCAATGTGATGCTTCTCAAAGAATCGATTAATTCTTCATCCAGGTTGATATCATCTAAAGATGTGAGAAAAGCCTCAATCAGATCTACATCTATCAAAATAGCGACTAAAAACAATTTATCAGTCAGGAAACGGAATATTTCATATTCTGTAATCGAATTTCTGCCCTTGAAAATGATATCGATTCTGGGTGAAAGTTCATTCAAATCGACATTTGGACAGGCCTGATATTTCTCAAAATGATTCATGAGTTTTATCATCGAACACTCCGGATAAATCGGGGTATATGCTTCAAGCTTACTTCGA
>Ga0209464_10000118_pt1 | contig 28418 bp, 17 predicted proteins | sample DOMMetBare1Fresh_2_FD_187473 | JGI IMG/M metagenome (GOLD analysis project Ga0209464, IMG submission 187473) | Wetland sediment microbial communities from St. Louis River estuary, USA, under dissolved organic matter induced mercury methylation -... | ecosystem: Environmental > Aquatic >...
AACGGATACCGGAACGGTACAATGTACTCAAGCTATACTGCGTCGTCATTTGCAAGAATATTTGAAATGGCGAGGCATTTTAATGTCAATCTGCTCGGAATTGTCTCGTGGGCATTTGAGTTTGAAGACCAGCCCTGGTTTCACGGATTTCGTGACCTTGCAACCAACGGTGTCGACAAGCCGGTGCTGAATGTCTTCAGGATGTTCGGAAAGATGGGCGGCACAAGTGTGGAGGTGCTTACTGACGGAGGATTTACGTGGAGGGAGATCATTGACTCCGGAGTCAGAGGAACACAATCGGATATAGGAGCAATAGCCACGAGAAGAGGCAATGAGACTGCTGTTTTATTCTGGAATTACCACGACGATGACAGAATGGACCCTGATGCAGTTATCAATTTCGTGATTAAGGGTATTACTTCCAAAAAGCCGGAGGTTGTACAATACAGGATAGATAAAAATCACAGCAATGCTTACGAAGCGTGGAAACAAATGGGCTCTCCTCAGAACCCTTCCCCTGAGCAATACGCTGAGCTTGAGAGAGCCGGACAATTACAGATATCTGCCAAACCGTCAAGCGTAAAGGCAAAAAAAGGTACTGTCATAATAAATACAACCCTTCAAAGACAGGGCGTGGGCCTGATAATTATCTCAGATTAATCCTTGATCCTGATCTGACCCAACCTATAAACCTATAAACCCATAAACCCATAAACCTTCAAACCCCTATCATAAATATCTGTCCTCCCATCACGAGGTCATTTTTTCCTTCTATTTTTGTACTTCCATAACCATTTTAGAATGAGAGAGCCGGAAGAAATCTTAAAGCCTGAATCACAGCATTTTATCGAGCAGTTTATTGAAAAAGACCTCAGCGAGGGTAAAAACGACGGACGTGTACACACCCGTTTTCCGCCCGAGCCCAACGGGTATCTTCATATCGGGCATGCCAAGGCAATATGCCTCGACTTCGGTATGGCTCAGAAATACGGCGGGAAGTGCAACCTTCGCTTTGATGATACAAATCCCACAAAAGAGGATGTCGAGTATGTCGATGCAATAAAGGAGGATATCAACTGGCTGGGATTCACATGGGAAGACAGGGAATTCTATGCCTCTGACTATTTCGGGAAACTGTGGGATTTTGCCGTTGTGCTCATTCAAAGAGGACTGGCATATGTTGATGACCAGAGCGCCGAGACGATTTCGGAACAGAAGGGGACAACCACCCAGCCGGGGGCAATAAGTCCTTTCCGTAGCCGAACAGTGGAAGAAAACCTTAACCTCTTCCTGAAAATGAATGAAGGGGAATTTGAAGAGGGCAGCCGTGTGCTCAGGGCAAAAATAGACATGGCATCACCCAATATGCACATGCGTGATCCTATCATCTACCGGATCTTAAACACCCCGCACCACCGTACCGGAATGACGTGGAAGGTTTACCCTATGTATGACTTCGCACACGGGCAGAGCGACTGGTTTGAGGGCATCACACATTCGCTGTGCACTCTTGAGTTTGAGGTGCACAGGCCGCTATACGACTGGTTTATTGAACAGCTTAAGGACAGTGATTACAGACCCAGGCAGATTGAATTCAACCGGCTGAATCTCACATACACCGTGATGAGCAAGAGGAAGCTTCTGGAACTGGTGAAGGACGAAGTGGTAAAGGGCTGGGATGATCCGCGGATGCCGACACTGTGCGGACTGCGTCGAAGGGGTTATACCCCGGAATCGATACGCCGGTTTGTAGACCTGATAGGCTATACAAAGGTAGAAGCCATTAATGACGTCTCTCTGCTTGAATATGCTATACGTGAAGATCTTAACAAAAGGGCACCGCGTGTCTTTGGCGTGCTGAAGCCCCTGAAAATTGTAATCACCAACTATCCTGTGGGAGTCACCGAAGAGGTGGAACTCATAAACAATCCTGAAGACGAAAGCCAGGGGAAACGCACAGTGCCGTTCACACGTGAGCTCTTTATCGAGCAGGACGATTTTATGGAGAATCCTGCACATAAGTTTTTCCGCCTCGCCCCGGGACAGGAAGTAAGGCTGAAGGGAGCATATATAGTTAAGTGCTCGGATGTAAAAAAGAATTCTTCGGGTGAAGTGGTTGAAGTCCATTGCACCTATGATCATGACACCCGCAGTGGTGGGCCACAGACAGACCGAAAGGTAAAGGGTACCCTTCACTGGGTCTCGGCACAGCATGCCGTTGACGCAGAGGTGAGACTGTATGACCGGCTTTTCATTGATGAGGACCCGTCGGGGCACAAAGATGTCGACCCACGGGAATTCCTGAATCCGGAGTCACTTACAGTGCTTTCAGGATGCAAGGTCGAACCTTCGCTTGCCACGGCAAAGCCACTTGATAAATTCCAGTTCCAGAGACTCGGGTATTTCTGTGTTGATTATGATTCCACACCGGAAAGAATAGTCTTTAACCGCACTGTGCAGCTTAAGGATACCTGGCAGAAAATAAACAAATAAGCTGGCGAACCAGAGACCGGATTTATTTATTCAGTTCGTTTATATACCGGACCAGTTCTGAAATATCCGCCAGATTCTGGAAGTCAGTGTCGTTTTGCTTTATGAACTGGTTCAGCTCGCTTTCCCATTCCTCGAACAATTTCAAAAACTGCTTCTTATTCGAAAACCGGTTCATTACGCCGTCCTTTCTGACCCAAATCTCGGATGTAACCACAACATCATAATTACTGGGAATACGCTGTTCCAACACACCTCCCTGCCCGTAAGAGATTGTCTTCCCCGCCATTCCGCCTGAAGCCGATCTGGTGTCAAACGGGACCAGGCCGCCCTTGGATTCAAGAATGCATTTGTGTTCCATGAACAACGACACTTTGCCTGATGCCAGAACCTCATTGTAACCGACCTCCACCGGCACAAATATTCTGTCTCCGATAATTATGGTGTCTACCAGGTGCTTATCTCTCACAAGAAAATACTTTCCGTTATTTACTACAAGCATCTGCTGGTCAAGCATTTCATAATTCATTACAGCATTGTATGAAGCGCCTGTTTTCAGAATCACTGTCCCCTCTTTAAATTTCGGCATTACCAGGTTGGGAAGGTTTTCCATCTTGCCTGTCTGTGCCTCCGTCTTTAGGATTGAAGGGAGGAGACATGCAATTAGCAAAAAGTATCTGCCGTATGTGCGTATTGTTGACATCCTCTGTGAGTGTTTATCGGTTAACTTATTATGCAAGTTAACAAGAACTCTGCCATTTTGTAAAGAGTTAACATTTATTATTAAATTCGTCATCCAGCATTCCTTTTTCTGTTGGTATACTTTTTGTGCTGCAACAGGGTATTTGTTTTCTTTTTCACAACTAAAACCGAAGAAGTATGAGAACTTTAATCAGATCAATGCAATTATTCTTGATCCTGCTTGCTGTTTTAAGCCTTTCTTCCTGTGAAAAAAACTCCGAAAACAAAAGCAAGGGAACAGCTAAATTCTCGATCAGTTCGATTGAGGCATCCAGCCAGACTAAATCCGCTATGACGGACACGGCTCTGGTTTCGTACCAGGTGATGGTATCTGTTGAAGACACTGACGGTAACCCGGTTCTTACCGATGAACTCATTCCCGTTTACATTTTCGGGGCGGGGTTTGTCAGTGAGGAAGTGGAGCTTGATGCCGGTAACTACAACCTCACCAAATTCATGGTGATAAATCCCTCCGGCGGGGTGATATTCGCCGCGCCAGTGGAGGGGGCGCCGCTGGCCTATCTTGTTGATGACCCTCTGCCTGTTGGCTTCAGCGTTGCGGCAGGCACCTCAACTTCCGTTGCCCCGGAGGTACTTCCCGTAGACGATCATACCCCCGGTGATTTCGGGTATGTCAGTTTCGGGATACAGATTGTCAAACCTCTTGGATTCTATGCCATATGCATAATCGATAACCCCCTGAGCATGGCCCCCGCACCTCTGCTAACCAACGCAAAGCTTACAGTGTTTGCAGGAGAGAACTGGCATTACAGCTTCAGGCTGGAGGCCGCCCTGAACAGCATCATCATCAGGGGAGGATATGAAACCTACCTCTTCCTTCTTGAGAAGGAGGGATACATGACCCAGAGGTTTTACATAACTGCAAGGGAACTCAGGGCAGCCACAAAGGATAATCCCCTTGTGCTGAAGATCCCCTGGGACAGCAACCAGTGGAAGGTTATGGTTCTGCAGCCCGGGCCTGACAGGGGAAAGGACGCTATGATCTCCAATCTCGAACCCGACAAAAATTTCGGTGGCCACAAATATTTCGAAGCCACTTTCATTTCTGAACCAGTTCTTACCGTGATGCGGTCGAACAACAGTTTTATATCGTTCAATCTTGGTGAGCTTCCAAAGTCGGCTGCGATTAAGAAGGTGGTATTGCGTCTTTCCTACGATATTCCTCTTCCGTGGGACAGTACAATATATACAGCAGGTGCTGACGGTGGACTGGTTTGGTACGGCGGAGTACTGCAGCAGATCACCGAACCGTGGGAAGAAGCTACGGTTACCTGGAATAAACAGCCGAAGACGGTGGAATATAATCAGGTATTCCTGTCGCCATTTATCCGGAATGTCAATTTCATTGATATTGATGTCACGCAGTTGTATGTACCCTCAGTCACAACAGATAATGTTGCGTACCCGAATTACGGCATCGCCTTCAGGCTATGGCCGGGTGAGTGGGTGCCGGGGTTCCGGTTTGCCTCGAGCGACTATCCTACTGCTACGTTGAGACCACAATTGACTGTTTATTATACAACACCCAACTGATACAGGGTTAGCAATATTAAAAGAGCATCGGCTGGCGGGCCGGTGCTCTTTTTTTTGATGGCTTGTAATTGAAATTTTGATTAAAGAATTATTTCCCTGAGATTTTTTTTATATTTGCACCCTCTAATAACTGTCCCGTGGTGTAATTGGCAACACGTCTGATTCTGGATCAGAAGAGTTCAGGTTCGAGACCTGACGGGACAACAAAGCCGGCCACCAGCCGGCTTCTTCATTTTAATGTCCCGAGCCATCCCGCAGCCTGTCTCCTCCCTAAAATTGCCCACAGGGCAATTTCTTAACGGTCGGTCCGGTTCGAGACCTGACGGGACAACAAAGCCGGCTACCAGCCGGCTTCTTCATTTTAATGTCCCGACTGGCCTGCCAGCTGGAAACAACAATCACTCATCCCTGCCTCATATACCTTGTGTAATAGCCGATGGCCTGAAACCTTTAACCACCAGGTAGATGCCCAGTGAGAACTCCCACAAGGCGATCGGAAGTACAAAGATTAACGACATCAGTGACACCTGTCCCTGGAGACCAGACAGCGTACCGACCCAGGAAACAATAAGAAGGGCTGATCCGATGAATCCCAACACTGGAAGAGCTCTCGGCACCAGGCGCGACTGGTACAGCAGGGAACCAAGCAATACACCATTTATAGCCGGTATGAAGCTTTGTCCGAAGAGGAACGACCAGTAGTACTGGGCGGTCAGCGCCTGACCCGTGGCCAATGCACCCGCACCTGCTCCGGCCTGCCGTAAGGTCACTACCGAGAGGAGACTTACGATGCCAACGTATATGGTGGCAGCCTCCAGTATCCTGCTGCCAACAAAACCCAGTGCACGCCCCTCGTTTTGTCTTTTTAGAACCGGGTATAATGCGATGGCTGTGCCAATACCGGCGAGCGCCACTATCATCTCCAGGATGCTGCCGAGTATAACGGGAGTGTCAGGGCCGGGACCGAGGATGTAGTCCGGACCTCGAACAGAACTGTAGAGTACGAACGTAGGGATCGAAACAAATGTCAGCAGGTAGAATATTCCCGCAACCAGCGAAGTCTTCCGCAGCGAGCTCATCGGGGCTCTTTTCATTTTGGTATTTTCTCTGTTTGTCATGGCGTCATCTTGTTTGGTTTGATTGAATCCATTATTGAATTTCCCAGAGTAATATTGAGGCGATTTTTATGTCATCCGGATTTTCATTGGTAAGATGTGGTCGTAACAAGTCACTTATTTTCAAATACTTTTACTACTACATTCCCTTTTTTATGTTGTCCTTCTACATATACATGTGCATCTCTGATTTGTTCCAGCGTATACCGTCTGTCTATCACAGTCTTTAGTTTTCCTGATTCAATGAGCTCTTTTAAGAACAATAAATCATTTGGGCTTTTGCTTGCAGTACCAGTTACTGATACGTACCTGCCTTTGGATTTCAATAAATTCTTACAGACAGATCTGGAAGTTTTCCCGACTGCGTCAAAAATAATGTCAAACTTAGTCTCCAGTTTTGTAAAATCTTCCCTGGTATAGTCAATAACGTTATCTGCTCCAAGTGACTTTACAAGGTCTATATTTGTAGTACTGCATACAGCTGTAACATGCGCTCCAAAATGTTTGCCAATCTGTACTGCAAATACCCCTACACTCCCTGAAGCTCCATATATGAGAACATTTTGTCCGCTCATTATGCCGGCTTTTTTTAAAAATCTTAGCGCAGTAAGTCCACCAATAGGAACTGTTGCGGCTTCTTCAAATGTCATATTGGAAGGTTTTATGGCAATCAAATCATTTTCCGGAAGGCAATTATATTCAGCATATCCTCCGAATTTGAGTCCACATGAAGCAAAAACACTATCATCTTTCTTAAATGATTTTACCTTTTTGCCAACTTCTTCAATTACACCAGCCAATTCAAATCCCAGAATATTTACTCGTCTTGGTTTGAATAAACCGTTAAAGATCCTTGCCAAAAACGGGTCTGCTTTCCGCAAACGCCAATCCCCGGCTGTTACAGTTGTAGAATATACTTTTACCAAAACTTCATTGTCTTTGGGAGCAGGTTTTGCTACCTCTTTGAGCTGCAAAACATCTGGTGATCCATACCTGTTATATACAATTGCTTTCATAAGTATTCTCACTTTCTGGATTAATTTTTCACCGGGCAGTATTCATCCCTTTCAGTTACCGGAAAAGTAGGGCATCTTTCTGCTTGCCTGCCTCATTAAATCATCTACAAGCCTGGCAGGAGTTCCTAAAGAAGATGATAGCTTCTGATCATAATTCCAGATCATTTTCTTTGACGCGAAATCATGTATGGATAATGACACAGTCGCTTCGTTTGTAGGACCGGTAGTACCACCAATGATTCCAACTGCAATGGCTGCAGCCTCTGACATTGGTTTGGATAACGAAAAATTTGATGTTAATATCCCGTCAACTCCCAGGGACCGGCTCATTTCTTCAGGGGTTAATGCTATACCTTCCCTGACTCCTGCTTTTGCGAGAAGAGCATTTGTTGTCTCCACATCCTGAATATCGACTGTGATATTCCCTTGCATCTTTCTTTTTAGCATCCAGTTATACATTTCTCGTTGAAAATTAAGTGACTCAGCTCTTTGCTGTTCAATGAGAGCAGTTCCGTCAACATTCCTTCTAGCTGCAATTGAAACTTTTGGGGGAACAATCGCAATAATACTTTGATCCTGTGCCAGCGATCGGGCATCCGGTGTGTAGAAAATCTTTGCACAGCTCTGTAATAAAGATGCTACAACAATAAGTAGGACAATTGATTTTTTCATAGCCTAAATTATTTTAGTACAATAAATTAACTTGAGAATTGTGTTTATTTCGATTAAAGAGAATCGCAGTTTTTAATAAAGGGATATTGAGGAAACTCTGGTGTGAGTCTTATATCATAAATTATTAAATTCCTTATAATCAGATTTGTTAATCACTATAACAAGGATATCCCATTTATGTTTAATAACATTTCTAATCAGCCAAATAATGGACAGTACTCCTGAGAATAGATATTTCCAGCTTATTGGAACTGACCTGATTTGTGTACTAAACGGGATAACCGGATAGCTGTTCCCTGATCCGGAAACAGGCGAAATGGCATACTTAAATATCGAGAGGCGGACCCGCTATCTGCATATCATGATCCTGGAACAGTCTTGCACCTTCGTCTGGGGAAGGTAACCCTTCAACATTACCCACTGCTCTGAAATAATCTTCCATTTTACCTGAGGGCTGAAAGAAATAAAGCAACCTCCCTGTATCCGAGAGTTGGGCAAATGCATGGGGCACTCCCCTGGGAAGAAAAATCATATCACCTTTTTGAAGTGAATATTTTTCCTCTCCACACTGGAAGAGATATGATCCTTGCGAAACATAGAATATTTCATCCTGTGAATGATGAATATGAAGTGGAGGCCCACCCTTTTCATTGCCATTGTATTCAAATATTGTAAGCTCTGACCCGGTATCTTTTGCCGAAACCTTAATGTCATTCAGATTCCTGCCGTTCAATTTTGTTTTTTCACCAAATCTGCTCTCACCAGACCTGATAACAAATCCTTTGGTTAGCTTTTCACTTATAATATGTTTTTCAGTTGGTGACAGCGGCGGACCATAATTAAGTATCCCTGCATCTATATTTATTTGCTTCATTTCTGACTCGGTCGCCTTACCGTTAAGTTCAGTCATTTTAAGAAAGAATTCTTCCATTTTTCCTGCAGGTTGAAGGAAATAGAACATTTGTCCTGTGTCGGAAACCTGTACCCATGTGTGCTGGATGGTACGCGGCAGAAAGATCAGATCACCTGCCTGTAACAATTGTTTTTCCTCTCCTAATTGAAAGATGTAACTGCCTTCGAGCACATAGAACATTTCATCCTGGTATAAATGAGCATGCAGAGATGGACCGGTTTTTTGGGTTCCTACATACTCAAAGGCAGACAACTTTCCTGTCGTGTCTTTGGATGATAATTTTAAGTCGTTTGGATTTACTCCCAAAAATGGTGTAGGTACCCCAAACCGGCTTAATCCCGACTTCAGCACAAAAGCCTTACCTGACATTTCGGACATTCGCCAGGATGATAAGCCCATAACGGCCGGAAGAGATAATAGTGAAATGGTTACGAAATTCCTCCTATCCATAATTGTAATTTCTTTATTTTTAAGAACTTCCCTTTTAAACAAAACTGCTAATTAATAGTTCAACAGGGTAATCCTTTTGTGACATGACGAGACAGCAAAGCCGGCTTGTGGCCGGCTTTTTGGTAAGCGATAATAGTTAAGCTCATGGTGCCGGGTGATTATTATCCGGTTTCATAATAACCCCGATTTTTTTTCTGCCGTCGATCTTTATGACTAACGGCTCTGGAAATCTTATGTGCCTTAAGTTGGAATCCTCGAAAACAGGCTCGGCATCTGACAGAAATTTAAAATCGGTATATCCGTCGCCGAGAAAGGGATTAATAGTAAAATACCCTACTCCGAAAGCTGTCAGATTCTGGAAAAAGTGAGTTCCCTGGCTAGGATCAATCCGGTAATTTTCAAGGCCTGATTCAATTATGACACGGGCGGCAGATATCTGCTGCCACTTTATGGGTATTCCAAGCCACGGATCAGCGGAACCCCATCTGCCCGGTCCGATCAGAACGTAATTCTTCTCCTCCCTTAAAAACTCATCATTTATCTCATTTAGTTTTTCAGCAATTTCCGGATTCCTCGATGCATCAAAATTCTCGGTTTTTACATAGACCAGGTCACATATACCGTTGATACTGCCGTTTCCAAGGGCGGAATTAGAAAAGATTATCGTTTCCGCCCGGGGAATATCCTCCAGCTTAAATTTTATCAATTCGCTGATCTCTACAATTGGCCTTATTTGCAGGAGATTGAAATTGACCGGCTTCTTTCTGGCAGGATCAATATTTACTGCAAATTCTATTTCAATCGGATTGTTCAGTTGTTGCTGCCCGGTCCGGAGAACAGCTTTCAGAATGTCAGCCAGGGGAAAAAGATCGTTTCCAAGGATATTTGAAAAGGTAATTACTCTCATTCCTTCATCCTGGGTGCCGTCTCTTAAGACATCGTTCTGATGGTCATATGTGGAAGCGACAAATTTAAGTGAGCCGTCATTCTCAGCGTCGCTGATTTTCAGTTTGAGCAGGTTTACGGTATCGTCGGTGCTCGGGACAAAACTCGAAGGATTGAGATCGAGGGCGTAGAACTCGTGCTGTGTTTCGCGCAAAGCCATTTTGGTATCTGAAAGCTGAAGGACTTTTTTGGGGAATGCAGGCGAAAACCTCAGGGCATTGCCTCCGTCGACAATATATTTTCCCAGTCCAAAGGCCAGGCTTACAAAACCGTCTTCCGATTTTTCGGGCTCAATGGGATAGAAATTAAGAGAACGTGCAACTCCTGAAACAGTCGGGTAGAACCTGTCTCCGTATTGCTGCCCGCAAACTTCCTGAAGAACGACCCCCATTTTTTCTTCTTCAACATTATTCCCGGTGGCAGTCATATAATCCTTACTGTCCTTGAAGAATACCGAAGCAAAAACACTTTTAATTGCAACACTGAGTAATTCCAGCATCACCACTTCATCCTCCGCCTTGGGGATCATATACGTCGAGTAAATCCCGGCAAAAGGCTGATAATGTGAATCTTCCAATAAGCTTGATGAACGTATTGCAACCGGTCCGTTTATTATTGAGATAAAAACAAAAAGATCCTTGTGAATTCTTACCGGCAGCCTTGCCATCACAAAAGCATCCAGTATTTCTTTATCACTTTTATGTGACAGGCCGGTTTCGTAAAGGTTGTTCTGTATCATAAATTCATCGAAGACGTCTGTGCTAAGTACAACCGTCCTCGGTATTGAAACAACCGTATCTTCGAAACTCTCAAAATACTGATTTTGCTTTATCATTGAATCCAGAAAGGCCAGGCCGCGGGCTTTCCCTCCTATGGAACCCTCCCCTATTCTTGTAAAAGTGAAATACTCGTCAAAATGCTCCCGGTAAAACTCGGCAATAACCCCATGACCCTTGTTAAGCCTGAAATTGGCTATGGCATCGAAAATGAACCGGCGCGCCTGATCTAAACTTGGAAAATCATCGAGACTGATTTCCCTGAGAAACTCAGCCAGTGAAAACAAAGCGCGAGCGTACAACCATTTGGACAGATGATTTCTCGAAAAATGGTAACGGAGAGAGTCGTCCGGAATTTCAAAAAGCTTGCGCTGGAAGCTCTGCAGATCGGAGACCCTTTCAATTTCCATTCCTGTTTCAGGATCAGTGAAAATAAAATCGCCAAAGGAAAACTGTTTTTTAAGCAGCGACTTTAATTCGAGGGGGAGGGTCTTTGAATTATTGTTTAAGAATCCGCTTCCGTACTCATTCGCATATCGTTCATTTTCCGGATCGTCAGACTGTATCAATACAGGGATGGCCGGATCATACCTCTTAATCTCACCCAGTAACTCCCCGATACTGACTGCATTACTGAGTTTATCCCGGTTCAGGTCAGCATCAGCGATTACACCCAGCAGTTGTTCCTTATGCTTCCCGAACAGACGTAATGCTTCGTCATAATCATTTGCCAAAAGAATTTTTGGTCTGCCTCTCATCTGCATCATTTTCTGATGCTCGTTAAGTCCCTCTATCATGTACTCCCTTGACTGTTCCAGAATAATCCGGTACAGATAGCGCAGATAGATTGAGGACTTCCTGGAGGAGTTTTCAATTAAAAGCAATGATTGCACTCCTTCGACCTTGCTGTCTTCGTCAACATTCAGTTTATCCTCTACCAGGTTGATGACTGGAAGCAATATGTCAGTGCTTCCCAGCCAGGTAAAAACATAATCGATGCAGGAAAGATCTTCACTTTTCAACCTGAGGGAGTTCTCCCTTGAATCAGGGGCGAGGATAACTATGGGCTTTTCAGGGTAGATCGCTTTAATATTCCGGGAAAGCTCAAAAGGATCCTGGTCGCTTATGCTCAGCATATTAATGACCAGATCAATTGATCTCCTGCTTAGTGTTTCCATCGCTTTTTCAGCGGAAGTCACATGAACAAATCTCGGAGGGTAACGTAAATTGAAAGAGACATAATCATTAAAGACTTTCTCGTCAATTTTCCCGTCCTCCTCCATTATAAAAGCATCGTAATTGCTGCAAATCAGTAAAACATACTGAATCCTTCGTTGCATCAGCAGCTCAAATGATGTCTCCCGGAAGATATTTTTTCTGAGCATTTTCAATTACTGAAGTGGTTTCAAAGAAAAAACAGGGAAAAAGTGCCTGTCCGATACGCGGTCGCGGGCTATGTACAACTTTTCATGCCGCCATTTCAGGGAGACAGTGAAAAGATATGCCCTGCCGGATACTGAACAGGCACCTCGAAGAGCCTAAACCAGCCCCTGGGCCAGCATAGCCTCGGCTACCTTGACAAACCCGCCTATGTTGGCACCGTCAACATAATTGATGTATTTGTCCTTACCCATTCCGTACTTCACACAGGTGGCATGGATATCTTTCATAATCTGATGCAGACGGCTGTCAACTTCCTGTCTTGTCCACGACAAGCGCATCGAGTTCTGGCTCATTTCAAGTCCTGAAGTCGCAACTCCTCCTGCGTTTGCAGCTTTTCCAGGGCCATACAGGATTCTGCCTTTGAGGAATACAGTTATTGCGTCAGGTGTGGATGGCATATTTGCACCTTCAGAAACCACAAAGCAACCATTCTTCAGCAGTAATGCAGCATCGGCACCTGAAATTTCATTCTGGGTTGCAGATGGCAGTGCAACCTGGCAGGGAACATCCCACGGTGTCGATTTTCCGTCGACGTAGGTGCATTTGTATTTATCGGCGTATTCCTTAATTCTTCCTCTTTTAACGTTTTTAAGGTTCATTACGAATGCCAGTTTTTCGTCATTGAGACCGTCAGCGTCATAAATATATCCGTTGGAGTCCGACATTGTGACTACTTTGGCCCCCATCTGAATGGCCTTTTGAGCGGCATACTGGGCTACGTTGCCAGAACCCGAAACAGTACAGATTTTATCTTTCAGGCTGTCACCTCTTGTGTTCAGCATTTCCTCAGCAAAATAAACCTGGCCGTAACCGGTGGCCTCTGGCCTGATAAGGCTCCCGCCCCAGTCGAGGCCCTTCCCGGTCAGCACTCCCGTGAATTCATTTCTGAGTCTTTTGTACTGACCAAACATAAATCCTATTTCCCTGCCGCCAACGCCAATATCGCCGGCCGGTACGTCTGTATCAGCTCCGATATGCCTTGAAAGTTCACTCATAAACGACTGGCAGAAACGCATTACCTCATTGTCAGTTTTTCCCTTGGGATCAAAATCCGAGCCTCCCTTTCCGCCACCCATTGGAAGGGTTGTTAAACTGTTTTTAAATACCTGCTCGAATGCAAGGAACTTCAGGATACTCAAATTCACAGTCGGATGGAATCGCAATCCCCCTTTATAGGGCCCTATTGCACTGTTCATTTCAATCCTGTAACCCCTGTTGATCTGAATTTCACCTTTTTCGTCCATCCAAGGGACTCTGAAGATGATCGTCCTTTCAGGCTCCGCAATTCTTTCCAGAATCTTTGCATGCCTGTACTTGGGATTCTCCATGATAAACGGCATAATGGATTCCGTGACCTCTTTGACAGCCTGATGAAATTCCACTTCTCCGGGGTTTTTGGCGATGATTTTCGCCATAAATTCTTCTACTGAATTGGACATAGCTACTGGTTTTTTATGGGTTATTGTTTGATTATAAACAAATGTATATAATAAATTTTCTATTTTTTCCAAGTCTTTGACAAAAAATAATCGGGTTATTTCTATATCTTTCATAACATTTTGATCCGTTACAGAATGCCATTAAATGATATTAAAAGACGGTAGTATTGAATGGAAGATATATCCCATTTACAAAAAGAAATGCAGAAACTGCTGGCGGAAAAAATCCAGAGCCAGAAGGGATTGTCTATTATATACCTGATTAACAAAATAATCAGCAAGAAGAGTTCGGTCGAAAATACACTGCTTGAAATCGTCAGGGAACTGCCAAAAGCATGGCAATTCTCCGAATTTGCCTATGCCCGTATCAAATACGACGGCCAGGAATTCAAATCGGAAAATTTTAAAGAATCCAGATGGATCCAAAAACAAATCTTCGAGACTTTTGATAAAAGATGGGGTGCAATAGATATCTTTTATGCAAAACAGTTTCCGAAAGCAGATGAAGGACCGTTTCTGCATGAGGAAAGGCAGCTGCTTGAAAACATTGCCACCATTGTCTGCAACTATCTGAATTCACAGCAGGCTCTGGAGCAGCTTGATGAAAATGAGGAAGACGCCAGCCTGAAGCTGGAGCACTCACGGATCCTGAGTGAGGAAAAAAACATTGAAGACACCCTTCTGCAAATCTGCAGGAATATGCCAAAGTCATGGCAATATCCTGAGTACTCAGTTGCAAGAATTGTTTATGACGGAAAGGAATTCCTGAGTTCTGACAAAAATATTGCCAACAGTGAGTGGAGCATAAAGGAAGGATTTACGACTATCGACAGCAAAATCGGGACTATCGAATTCTATTATCTGAAGGGATACCCCGCAGGGAATAAGGAAGCGTTCCTGAAATCCGAAAAGGAGTTGCTGGTTAACCTTGCCAATTTAATTACGGGTTTCCTGAATATCATTAAAGCCAACGTTTTAAAGAATACTGTTGATAAGGAAGAAATAACTGCGAGTGAGAGGAAGGAAAACAATAAAATCATTGCCTGCATCAATGAAATTTCGAAGATCCTCAGAACCGGGCTGTCGATAGATACAACCATCGGCCGGATTCTCGAGGTCATTCCAAAGGCATTCCGGTTTCCCGATCTCATAAAATCAATAATAAAATATGACGATAAAGACTTTGGATCAACAGAAACCGATGATTTTCCGCTGAGCATAAAAGCCTTTTTCAAGACCATATCAGCGAAAAGGGGCTCAATCCAGGTGTTTTATACCGGTGACAGCGGATCAATCAGCGATGAGCCGTTTCTGGACGAGGAGAAGCAATTTGTTGAGACAGTTTCACTATTGATATCCGGATTTATCAATGTGATTGACGGACTTGACAGGGTCATCGCCACGGAAAAAGGTTTGAAGAAAATCATGTACGAAAAGACAGAACGTCTCAAGGAATTATCGTGCATAAATCAAACCACCTCAATTCTTCAGGCTGAAAAATCCGTCGAAAACGCTTTGAAGCAGATTGTCTACATATTGCCCTATGCGTGGCAATACCCGGAATACACAGTTGCCCGCATCAGTTATGCCGGCAATGAATATCTGTCTCCGGGTTTTACTTCTACCAAATGGCGGCAACGGCAACCCTTCCTGACAATTGACGACAAATCCGGAGACATAGAGGTTTATTATACGAAGGAATTTCCCGATATGGATGAAGGTCCGTTCATGAAGGAAGAGAGGGACCTTATAAATAATATCTCAACGCTGATCTGCAATTATCTGAATACTCTGCAGGGAGAGGTTGCCCTCAAGAAGTCCCGGACAGACGAGGAACTCAGGCAAAAATTTGAGGCGGCAAAGGATTTTCTGGCCAACAAGAGAAAACTGCTCCAGAACTTTCTGGAGAAAAACAATTATGACCGTGACATTTTTCACGATCTGATGAAATTCAAAGTCAAGGAGATCCTTATTATTTCAAACCTTTATGATGCCTACAGCCTTGAACGCGAAGGCAAGTTCTCCGATTATATCCTGGGTGTTTATTATCAGCTGAATTTGACAATGATCCCCCGAATCACGGGTGTTTCGTCTTTCGAGGAAGCTTTTGAAAAACTCTATTCGAAGCACTTCGATTTAATCATCATAATGGTGGGCGTCGATAAAAAGGCGCCGATGGATATTGCACAGAAACTGAAATCCCTGTACAAGTACATCCCCATTTATCTTTTACTGAACAACAATCAGTACATTGAATTCTTCCAGAGTGAACAGAAAAGAACGAACCTGATCGACAATGTTTTTGTCTGGAACGGCGATTCGAGGATATTCTTTGCAATGGTCAAACAACTCGAGGATTTTGTAAATGTCGAAAATGACACCAAGGTAGGCTACAGCCGGATTATCCTGCTGGTTGAAGATTCGGCAAAATACTATTCCCGTTACATTCCCCTGCTGTACCATTGCGTAATGGAACAGACCAGGCGTATTATTGAAGATGTAAGCACAATGGACGAACTGTACAAGGTGCTTCGTTTGCGGGTACGACCAAAAATCCTGATGGCCTCAAACTACGAGGAAGCGATCCAGATTTACAGCAAATACAAAGAGTTCTTTCTTTGTCTGATTACCGATGTGAAGTTTCAAAAAGAGGGAATATTTGACGAAAATGCAGGCTTTGACCTGGTCAAATTCATAAAATCTGAAATCGCCGATCTTCCAACAATCATTCAGTCTTCAGCCAAAGAAAATGAGAAAATTGCGAAAGAGCTAAACTGTGTATTCATTCATAAGAATTCCGATACCCTGGCACAGGACATCAAGAACTTTATCAGTTACAATCTTGGCTTCGGCGATTTTATCTACAAGGATGAAACCGGGAAAACAATCGCCACCGCCAAGAATATGAATGAGTTTGAAGAGCAGCTTCAATCCATTCCAACGGAGACCCTGCTGTTCCACGCCAGAAAGAATCATTTTTCTTTATGGCTTACCGCCCGTGGCGAGATTCAGCTTGCAAGGGAAATTGCGCCCAAAAAAATAAGCGATTTCAGAGATGCCCAGGGACTGAGAAACTACCTTATCGATGTTGTAAAAAAACTCAAATACGAGAAGAACAAAGGCAAAATAGTTGATTTTGACGAAACCCTGATCCTCGAAGAAAGCAATATAATCCAGCTGTCGCCCGGTGCCCTGGGAGGCAAGGGACGAGGACTTGCATTTATTCACACCCTGATTTACAATTTTGACATTTCGCATTATATCAAGGGCATAAATATCAAGGCGCCCAGAACATTCATAATAGGCACTGACGAGTTTGAGGATTTCCTGGACAACAACAGGTTAAGGGACAAGATATATTCTGAAACCAGTTACGAAACGATTAAAAAACTGTTTGTTGAAGGAAAACTCTCCGAGACTCTTGAAAACAAGCTTCGGATTATTCTGGAGAAAATAACCAGGCCCCTTGCCGTCAGGTCCTCCGGACTCTTCGAAGATTCCCTTATGCAGCCTTTTGCGGGAATATTTGAAACCTACCTGCTGCCCAATATCAATGAGGATCTTGAAATAAGACTATGGCAGCTGACCGATGCCATTAAACTGGTATATGCCTCCATATATTCCGACACTGCCCGGGGGTATATAAGCGCCATCAATTATAAAATTGAAGAAGAAAAGATGGCAGTCATAATTCAGGAGGTGGTGGGCGAACAGTACGAAAACACATATTATCCGCATATCAGCGGTGTCAGTCAGTCATATAACTATTATCCGTACAGCTACATGCAGCCCGAAGACGGATTTGCAGTTATTGCAATAGGCCTGGGCATTTATGTTGTCGAAGGTGAAAAAGCCTACAGATTTTCGCCCAGATACCCCAATCTGGAAAACAATACACCAAAGGATCAGTACCTGAATTCCCAGGTTGAACTGTTTGCGGTAGATCTCGATAAGAAGGAATTCAATCTGCTTGAAGGTGATACAGCCGGCCTGGTACGGTTAACTATTGACGATGCAGAACGGCACGGTGTGATAAGACATTGTGCTTCAGTCTATTCAGTTGAAAACAAGACGATTCACCCGGGAATAGAAAAGGCCGGACCACGAATCATCAATTTTGCCGATATTCTGAAGTACGGCTATATACCCCTGGCGGAAGCCCTGGTTGAGATACTGGATATTGTTAAAGAGGCACTGGGCACCCCTGTGGAAATTGAATTTGCAATAGACCTGACCAAGGACAAAGACCATAAGGCATCTTTTTACCTGTTGCAGATAAAACCCATAATCGGTGCATCACTTGATTATGATGTGAACATGGATGAAATTGACAAATCACGCGTTTTGCTGTTTACCGAAAAAAGCATGGGTAACGGTATGATAAACAATATACGTGACGTGATCTATGTCGACCGGGACATTTTTGACAAGTCTAAAACATTGGAAATCGCAGCCGAAATAGATGCTTTCAACGATGAAATGATAAGTTTGAACAGACAGTATATTTTATTAGGCCCGGGAAGATGGGGCTCCCGTGACAGGTGGATCGGAATTCCTGTAACATGGCCGCAGATATGCAATGCGAAAATTATTATCGAAACCAGCCTTGAAGATTTCCCGCTCGATGCCTCCTCGGGTTCACACTTCTTTCACAATGTCACTTCGATGAATGTCGGGTATTTCTCCGTTCAGCATAACAATCAGAAATCGATACTGAACTGGGACATTCTAAAGAAACAGGAAGTTGTCAGACAGGGGAAATACGTCAGACATATTCAGTTTAAAAACAACCTGACTGTGAAGATGGATGGGAAAAAGAGGATTTCCGTCATCACCTGGGAGTAAGATGATTCGCCTCATTAATTAAGTGTGGGACGTACTGGATTCGAACCAGTGACCTCTTGCGTGTGAAGCAAGCGCTCTAAACCGACTGAGCTAACGTCCCATATATGTTAAAAGCCCCTGCGTGTGATCCGCCGGCTGGCGGACTAAACCCCCTGAGCTGACTTCCCATCAGCGATAAAGATATAAAAAGCACCGTTTCTAAAAGAATTCAGGGGCCCATTTTATTCATATTGTTGTAATTTTGAAAGTCCTGGAGCAAAGAATAACCGGTGAATCAGGCGACTCGCAAAATTATAGCAAATGAAAAAGAGATATGAGGTTGACAACCCCGACTTTACTTTAAGTCCCTTCACCGGAATGACTAAAAAGCACTATGCCGAATGTGCAAAATTCCTGCTGGAAAAGGCTTTCAGTCATTTGAAGTCAATGGAAGACCCTATCAGCTTTCCTACTGTCCCCGGCAAGACATACCCCCAACCCGGTGCCCCTGACTGGAGATACCGCTCACAGGAATTCGAGGCCCTTGAAAGAACATTCACCCTGGCGGGTCCCTTGATCCATCTGGATCCGGAGACAACTGTAAAAAATATTAAACTCAGCGATTACTACCGTCTTCATCTTTACAATGCTCTCACTCCTGGTCACTCCAATTCACTGCCTCTGCCGGAGGAGTTGCCTGACGCTACCTACCAGTTCACATGCGAATTCGGCGGTTTGTTTAAAACACTTCTCCTCATGCCGGATACCCTCTGGGCAGGCTACTCAGAAAAAGAAAAGGATGAGATGGTTGTTACAATTTCAAAATGGGCCCATCACAGGACAACGCAAAACAACTGGCGAATCTTTAATATAATCACCCTCTCGTTCCTGAAAAAACAGGGGTATGAGATCGATGACGACCTGCTGAAAAGCCACCTTCTCTGGGTGGCCTCATACCACTCCGGTAACGGCTGGTACCTTGAACAGACCTATAATTATTACTCGATCAGCCTGTTTATTGTTTATACCACAATCTGGAACAGGACCTTCGGCGATGAATATTATCCTGAAATTGCGGATCTGATTGAAAAGTCGGCAGGGAAGCTGATGGAATCCATTGCCGGATTCTTTGCACGAGACGGATATATAAATATGTGGTCAAGGAGCATCTGCTACAGGACATGGGTATCCGGAGCCCTTCCCGTCGCTTTCATGCTGAAGGAAAAGACACTGCTTGATCCGGGATTTGCACGGCGGCTTTGCTCAGGCTCTCTTCTTCAGTTTGTAACCCGTGAGGATTTCTTTGACAATGAAATACCAAGCCTGGGCTTTTACGGACACAGGGAGTATATGATTCAGAACTACAGCTGTGCCGCCAGCCCCTTCCTCATGTTCCTTCCCTTCATATGTCTGGCCCTGCCTGATGACTCGCCGTTCTGGACAGCCCGGGAGAATGAAGGATTCTGGGAAATGCTGGGAGACAAACCGAGAATTACAGTGCTTGACAGTCCGGGCCTCGTCCTCGTTAACCGTGGAAAAACGGGCACTTCGGAAATAATTCCGGGGAAGGTATATTATGATGACCCGAACTACTCCAAACTCGCTTATAACACACATTTTCCCTGGGAAGATCACAATCCAAAGGGCGGCACTTCTATGGAATACTGTTTCCGAAGCCTCGACCCGCGTGATGTCAGGGGTGACGATATAAACTTTTATCTCACTGGCCAGACCCTGAGCAACAGCCCGGATAAGAACGGCAGCTTTTCAACATCGCAGGCAATGGTCTACAACGGTGTAAAAAAGGGAGTGATATACCGCCAGGCAATTATGAGAAAACCACCCAACAACGGTGTGGGATATATAATTGACCTCGCTGACATAATCATCCCGGGAGGAGTGATAAGAGTTGACCGCTCGCGACTTGCATTCGAACACGAGCTGACTTTGGGACACTACGGCCTTCCACACACGGGAGGGCTGAGAGCGGTTACGGATTATTACAGCGAGGGTGACAAAAAAGTGATGACTGCCTCAATAAGGGGAAGAAAGATAGCCCTGATAACATACTCCGGCTGGGACAACCTGGACCGCGTAGTTCACAGTAACAGGAATGCAGAAGCTGACGAGAGCACGGTTATTTACGCTTACAGAAAAAGAACACGGATGAATCCTGCCATGGAGCTGATGATAAGCGTTATGCTCCATAAAAATGACGATGAGGAGTGGACCAGCGGCGAACTTTCTCCTGTCAGAAACATAAAAATCATGGATATCACACCGTCATTCTCTCCACTCGGAGCGGAGATTACACTTTCAGACGGACAGATTTATGAGGTATATTTCAGTGAAATCGACGGTAACAGGTGTTGTTAATTAGCTCTTTTTGAGTTGTTTAACAATATATACTATAAGTGTACCAAGGATCAGTGCTAATGTTATCATTGTATTGCAGATTGGCCTATTAATAACTCTGAAGCAGGTATCTGCAAAAATCGTGCCCATTAAGCACACGTGCCGTTATGTCCGTTATGCGGCGGGTTGTATCTTCTCTGTACAAAAATATGTCAGGCCGTTCAGTTCCGTCATACTGACAACCTGAAGACCGCATTCCTCAAGCAACCGGGAAACTGTTCTCTTTGTCAGGTACCTGTTTGTCCGGAAGTCGATGATACTGTACATCCGGTTTATGAACGGAATCCTCGATTCTATTCCATTCTCAAAGACCTCCTCTCTCACGGACAGGTCACGCGGGAGATTGCTGTACTTGTCGGCAAAACCGTTCTGGGTATTGTTATCCACAAAGCACCCTACAAAATTGCTTTCATGAGGCAGCAGATCAGCAACTTTCTTCAGAAAGTCTCTTATTTCCCTTATATGGTTAAGCTGCTTCAGATTAACAATAGTCTTTACCCCTTTCAGGTCCTCGGCATCATAGAAGAAATGATGTGTGGAAGGTATAACAAGCATGCCTGATTCACCTATCAGTCCCATGCGGTCCAGATAATTGAAAAGATCCTCGCGAACGTCCGGTGCCAGTTCGTTGAAAACGGGGTCGGAATTGCCCTCACTGAACAACAGGCTCTGCTGGTAAGCCTTACTGAGAGCCTGACCCTTAATTACATCCAGGTTGCCCCCGGCAGCTCCGGTATCCGTCGTTTTTCCCATTTTCAATCAGGCAGAAGATTAATGACCGTCAGAAATAGTATCAAAGACGGTGCCAGTTTGTTTTGATTTTCAAATCGAATTTAGAATCAGTTTCAAATACCTGCAAATCAATTTTGATACAAGGACCCGGAGTGTTGACAAATGCACCTTTTTAATTGACATTGAAAAACCGAAGAAAAATGAAAACGGAACTGAATGTCAAGTATCCGCCAGGGTTGCCGGAAATGCTTTGTAGTTTTTAATATTTTTAATGAAAAGCCGCTGAACTTAATAATTATGCAATTGTTATATGTCTTCTAACAATATTATTAATTAATTCTGTTGTGTCATGAAAAAAATATTAATCTCGTTCGGAGCGCTGCTGGGATTATTACTTCCGTCAGTGGCGCAGGTTTCCCATGACTGGAATGCTAATGACAGGGATCCTGTTATAAATGAAACAATTACAAAAGAGCTGGTCCCTGCCGCCATCCTAAGTGCATTCGATAAGAAGTTTGATCTCAATTCTCCTGCTACCTGGTCCAAATTCCCTTATGCTCTGAAGGAGTACGGATGGGTTTATGACGTGGGTGCGTCTGACATTAAACTCAACCGCTATCTGGTTAAAATGAAAACTGACAAGGGCCATGAGCTCTGGGCGGTTTATGCGGCAAACGGAGACCTCATTGAATCAAGAGAAACATCCGCCGATGTCGCCATTCCTCCCTCCGTCAGGGAGGCCTTTGCCAAAAGCCAGTATAAAGACTGGAAAATAGTCGGGACCAAAGAGATAATTAAATTTTATCATGATCACAATGAAAACAGTGTTGAGCAGCACTTCCGCATTACTGTTCAAAAAGAAGATGTAAAGCGAAGCATATCATTCAATTACCAGGGAAGTGCAAATTAGAACACTCTGTATTATATTAAATCAGCCGCGTGCCACGATAAGCACCCGGCTGATTTTTTAGTAATTTCACCCGGTCTAAAGACCGGAGGAATTTTATGAAATACACAAAACTTGGGAAAAACGGTCCTGATGTATCGACTGTGGGATTTGGTGCATGGGGCATCAGCGGACGCGACTGGGGAAACACAGATGATAAAAGTTCCCGGGACGCAATTCATACAGCGCTGGACGCCGGGGTGACCTTCATCGATACGGCTGACGTGTACGGCTTCGGCCATTCCGAAGAACTGATTAGACAGGTTCTTGATGAAAGAGCCGACAAAAGAAGTATTGTTATTGCTTCCAAAGCGGGGAATAATTTTTATCCGTACATCGGGCAGGAGCATAAAACCACTCCCTTCAACAATGACTATTCGGTCAAACATCTTGAATTTGCTGCTGAACAGAGTATCAAACGTCTGAACGTTGAAGCCCTTGACATCCTCCAGCTCCACAGCCCCGGACTTGACATCCTGGACAGGGATGAGCCCTGGCTGGCGCTTGAACGCCTTAAGAAAACCGGGAAAATAAAACACGCCGGATGGAGCGTTCAATCCTTTGAGGAGAATTCACAGGCTCATATCCTGGAAAGACATCATGATCTTCTGGATGTCATCCAGGTGAGGTACAACCTGCTTGAACGGAAGGCCGAAGAAGTGCTGCTGCCCCTGGCCCTTAAGTACGGCACAGGTGTCATTGTCCGTATTCCTCTTCTTTTCGGTCTGCTCTCCGGAAAATTCAACCGTGAAACCAGGTTCGGCGACAATGATCACAGGAGATTGAATCTCTCACCTGAAAAACTGTCCGCTTACCTTGAGGATTACAATAAGTACCGGTCGGTTTTTGAAAAGTACCCCGACTTCACCACTGCCCAGCTGAGTCTGAGATTCTGCATTTCTCACCCGGCTTGTCATGTTGTGATCCCCGGAGGAAAAAGCCCTGTTCAGGTTCAGGAAAATACAGTAGCCTCTGACCTGGATTTCATACCCTTTGAAGCATTTGACAGGTAGTATTTCCGGCCGGGGTTACAGGACTTCAGTTCAGAACCCCCACTGCTTCATTATCTCAAGGTCCCGCTTCACACTCTCCATCGGCGTCAGCTTCTGGTATGCCTCCTGTTCGATAATGTAAACCTGTGTGCCAGTCCTCTTAGCCATTTTCAGAACCTGCCGCACATCAACAATTCCTTCTCCGAGTACAGTACTTTCGTACTGTGCTTCACCGTCTGAACCCGGTATTTCATCTTTCACGTGAATATTTTCAAATCGTCCCGGATACCGGTTTAAAACATCCGCCGCAGTTGCTCCTCCGTTATAAAGATTCCCGATATCCAGCTGGATTACAACCAGTTCCGGATCTATAGTCTTCATCATTATATCAAAAAGCCGTTCATTGTTCAGTTTCTCGCTGAACTCAAAATCATGGTTGTGATAACCGAACTTCATCCCCTGTTTCCTGCACAGTTCTCCGCATTTGTTAAAAATATCCATGTAGTGAAGAAAATCGTCATAGGTATTTCTCATACTCTTGTCCATCGAAGGGCTGATAACGTACTTCTGACCAAGGGTGGCGGCATCTTCAACAGTAAGTTTCCAGCTGTCGGAGAAGTCATTTGCGGCTTCGTTCCAGTGCTGCCCGGCCATGACAGTATGGCCGCTTATCATTTTCAGCCCAAGGGCATCGAGTACCTTCCTGAATTCCGGTGCACTGTACCCGTAAAATTTCCGGTCGGTATAACTGGCGTGTTCCAGATGGGTATAGCCCATTTCCGCCAGCCGGGTGAGTGATCCAAGGGGGTCACGCGACATATCGTCACGCACTGAATAGAGCTGCAGCCCTACGATGCCCTTTTGCTCCGCGGCGGCAAACAGTGAATTGTCAAGGATGGCAGCGCCGGCAAGTGTCAGGGCTCCTGTTTTAATGAATGTTCTCCTGTCAGTCTTCATAATTTTATTATATATTAAGCCAAGTTAAATATTTTATTCCATTGCGCGTTTAAAGAACAAACCTGCACAAGGATGACAGACAGAACATTGAGAATATTGATAGTGTTTCTTTTTTCAGCCCTCATTGCCACCGGCCTGAGCATACCTGCATACAGCGGACCTGCAGGACCGCTTCAGAGCAAGGCGGAACTCCTCAGGTTCAGGAATGCAACAGCATCACAGGTGTTGTCGGCTGATGGACAGTCGATTGGCAGGTTTTTTATAGAGAACCGGACAAATATTTCATACGGTCAGATTCCGCCTTACCTGATAAATGCGCTCATCGCCACTGAAGATGTCCGTTTCCTTGAACATTCAGGCGTCGACTTCAGGAGTCTGCTCAGGGTTTTCTTCAAGACAATACTGTCAAACAAACGAAGTTCCGGCGGAGGCAGTACAATCACCCAGCAGCTTGCCAAGAATATGTACGGCAGAAAACCGTATAAATTTATGCCTGTCCTCAGAAATAAGATCAAGGAAATTTTCCTGGCTTCAAGGATGGAGAAAATCTTTACAAAGGAAGAGATACTGACTCTGTACCTTAATACTGTCTCGTTCGGAGAGAATGTTTACGGAATAGAGGCTGCCTCCCTAAGGTATTTTAACAAGAAAACCGAGGCGCTCAGGGTCGAAGAGACCGCGGTACTGATTGGAATGCTCAAGGCAACGACATATTACAATCCTCATCTTAATCCCGAAAATTCAAGAATCAGAAGGAATGTAGTCCTGAAGCAGATGGAGAAATACAAATACCTGACCGCGGCAGAGGCAGATTCATTGTGTAACATTCCGCTGAAAGAGGATTATAAAAGACTTTCCGAGGGAGGGCCGGCTGACTATTTTCTTGTCCGTGTAAAGGCGGAAGCTCAGAATATCCTGAAGGAAATTGAGGCTGATACAAAGAAAAAATGGAATATCGAGGAAGACGGACTTGTAATTGCCACGACCCTCAGCCTTGATCTTCAGAAATGTGCAAATGAAGCTTTTCAAAAGCATCTTACTGTTATGCAGGAAAGGCTGAACAGACAGTACAGCAGCGCCGCAGCAAGGAAATCACTCGGGGAGATCTCCGACAGCCTCCGAAAGGCCCTGACAACGCTGCAGGCCGGCTTACTTGCAATGGATCCGCAATCGGGCGATGTACTTGCATGGGTGGGAGGCATCGATTTCAGATCCCAGCCTTATGATCAGATACTGGCACAAAGACAACTCGGCTCCGTTTTTAAACCCGTGTTGTATGCAGCAGCACTGGAAGACGGGATGGAACCCTGCCAGTACCTTGACAATGATTCAGTGATCCTGTCAGGACTCGAAGACTGGAGCCCTGAAAACTTTGACCACTCCTACGGCGGAAAATATTCCCTCGCCGGAGCGCTCATCAAATCTATGAATGTTCCTACATTCAGCCTCTTTCTGAATATAGGTTTCGAAAGGGTGAATCAGCTGTGGGAGAAGATGGGATTCTCATTTCCACTTGACAATACCCCTTCCCTGGCCCTTGGTACTGCCGAAGCCAGCATAAGGGAGGTGGCCATCGCCTATTCGGTATTTGCCAACGGAGGTAATAAAATCACCCCGCGAAGCATAACTTCAATTAAAACATCCGACGGAAGTGTTATCTGGCAAAACAACCTTATTCAGGGCGGCGAGCGGATCCTTACAGAAAGATCAAGCCTGCTGATGAATGCAATGCTTCAGAAAGCCATCAGCGAGGGAACGGGAGCCTCGGTATACAGTGTGTACGGTGTGGGTGTACCCCTTGCCGGCAAAACAGGAACTTCACAAAACTATGCCGATGCCTGGTTTGCAGCCTACAACCCCGGCCTGGTAATTGTCAGCAGGGTGGGTGCCTCATCGCCGTCTATCCATTTCAACAGCGGAAGTAACGGCACTGGAAGCGCCCTGGCTCTGCCACTGGTGGCTCTGACACTGAAAAAAGCTGAGTCTTACCCTGAATTAGAGAAAATGCTCTCTGCAGGCTTTCAGGAATTGCCTCCCGAACTGGCGGCGATGCTCGACTGCCCTGACTTCAGGGAAAAGAACTTTTTTGACAGGCTTACAGACCTGTTCGAAAAGGATGTAAAAACTTATGACCCCGAGAAAAGAAAAGCTATTAACAAGGTTAAGGAAATACTGGATAGAATTTTCAGGAAATAGGCATGAAGCGCCTCCCCGGTCTAAAAATTCATTTGTTCTTCATATTGATTTTTGTCTTTTGCATAATAAATACGGAAAATATGAAAAAGACAGCATTGTTACTTTTTGCAGGATTGGCTTTGGCGCTGATGAGTGCATGTGACAAAAACAATTCCGGTGATACCGGGAGAATTGTCCTGAAGGTCACAGACGATCCCTTTGACATAAGTTATGTGGAATCAGCAACAGTGACAATCACCAAAGTCGAAATCAGGAAGACCGGTGACGGGATCAATGACGGCAATCCATTCGTGCTCCTGTCAGATATACCTGTAACCGTAGACCTGATAGACCTGAGGAACGGTCTTACAGAGACTCTCCTTGACCTTGAGATTCCTGAAGGTGAATACGACCTCGTAAGACTGTATGTTGAAGAGGCAGGACTGAGACTGAAGGGTTTCGCTGATCCTTATACTGTCAAGGTACCCGGAGGCAGCCATTCAGGGCTGAAGATCTTTATTGATCCTCCAATCGAAGTCTCGGGTGGACTGACAGCTGAGGTGCTTCTGGATGTTGATCTTTCCAGGTCATTCGTCATGCGAGGCAACATGAGAACCAATAACGGATTCATTTTCAAACCGGTCATAAGGGCAGCAAACCTGACCACAGCAGGAAGGATATCCGGACTGGTCAGCGACACATCGAAGGTAGTTGTGCCTGACGCAAAGGTTTGGGTGATGCAGGACACTCTGGTGGCAACCACCTTCAGTGACGTAACAGGACAATATGCCCTTATCGGACTGAATGCCGGAACATATTCTGTCTTTGCAACTAAAGAAGGTTATGACACTGTCAGTTTCGCAGGTGTAAATGTAACCGGCGGAAACAGGACAGTCAGGGATGTCGTTCTGACAAAAAAGTAAATATCGTCTATAACCCGCCCCCTCTCATTTATAACACAGGCTGAGTATAAAGAAGCCGGTCACAAGCCGGCTTCTTTTATTATGTCACAGATTTTTCATAAATTGAGGAAAAATTTGGCGTACTGGACTTAACTACTGAAGAAATGGAAAAAAAGATCAGCCGACTTTACAGTGATTATAAAAAGGGGGAACTCAACCGACGTGACTTTCTCAGGAAACTGGTGATGTACACCGGAACCACTGCGGCCGCCATGACAATCCTGCCGCTTCTCGAAGACAATTATGCACTTGCCGGCACTGACGCATCTGTCGCTGTGAATGAATTTGCCGATGATGATACCGGCCTGTTCACAGAGATGGTCACATACAAGGGTGAGACGGGTGATGTAAAGGCATTTCTGGCCCGTCCGGCTGAGGCGATAAAATACCCCGCCGTAATCATTATTCACGAGAACAGGGGTCTGCAGCCCCATATTAAGGATGTGGCAAGGCGAATGGCCAGGGAGGGATTCCTTTCCATAGCCCCTGACGCCCTCTCCCCTGCGGGCGGAACCCCCGACAGTGATCCGGACAAGGCTGCTGCAATGATGCGTGAACTTGATGCCGAAAAGACAAAGAAGAATTTTGTAGCTGCCGTGGCATACCTTAAAACCCACCCGCTCTCTACCGGTAAGGTGGGCTGCACCGGGTTCTGCTGGGGAGGCGCTATGACCAACCAGGTGGCAGTCAATGCCCCTGACCTCGATGCTGCTGTACCCTATTACGGCCGGCAGCCTTCTGCTGAGGAGACCGCCCGTATTAAAGCACCTGTCATGGCTCACTATGCAGGTGACGATGCAGGTATAAACCAGGGCATTGCCGCCTTTGAAGAGGCACTGAAAGCTGCAAATATTGAATATA
>Ga0209464_10000119_pt1 | contig 28322 bp, 10 predicted proteins | sample DOMMetBare1Fresh_2_FD_187473 | JGI IMG/M metagenome (GOLD analysis project Ga0209464, IMG submission 187473) | Wetland sediment microbial communities from St. Louis River estuary, USA, under dissolved organic matter induced mercury methylation -... | ecosystem: Environmental > Aquatic >...
GGTCGGTAACGGTCGTATAGGCGCCATGATTTTTGGCGGAGTTGAAAATGAACTCATACAACTCAACGAAGGGACGCTCTGGTCGGGTGGACCGCAAAAAAAGAATGTGAATCCGGATGCACCGAAATACCTGCAACTCATCCGCGATGCGCTCGCCAGAGAAGACTACAAAACCGCCACAGCTCTTTGTCGTAAAATGCAGGGTTACTTCTCGGAAAGTTTCCTGCCAATGGGCGACCTGGAGATCCGCCACAGCTTTAAAGGTAAGGCAAATAATTATTACCGGGATCTGAATCTGAGCAATGCAACTGCGACCACCTCTTTTGATGTTAGCGGTGTGCATTACGCCCGTGAAATTTTCAGTACCGGTGCCGACAGCGTGCTGGTCATACGCATCACATCGAATAAACCGGGAGCAATTACCCTGGATCTGAATCTGAAAAGCAAACTCGAAAACCAGATTATTCCTACCGGCAACGATCAGTTGGTACTTAACGGTACAGCTCCGTTGCGTGTAGATCCGAGTTATTACAACCGCCCGGGAAGAAATCCTGTTTTGCAGAAAGACTCTCTCGGACATACCGGTATGCGTTTTCAGACTATTCTGAAGGTGGTTCCTGAAGCGGGTAGCGTTATAGCCGACAATGACGGTATTCACGTGAAAGATGCCAATGCCTTAACCATTTACCTGGCTGCAGCTACCAGTTTCAATGGAATGTTTAAACTCCCCGATACGCAGGGTAAAAAAGAGAAAGCCATTGCTCAACGCCAGCTGAAATCGGCTCTTGCCAAATCTTACGATGAACTGAAGCAACGTCATATTGCCGATTATCAGCAATATTTCAATCGCGTATCGTTGACATTGGCAGATACCACCAATAACAAAGTAAATGACAAATTACCGTCTGATTTTCGTTTAAAACTCTATTCGTATGGCAACTATGATCCGGGATTAGAGCAGTTATTCTACCAGTACGGGCGTTATTTGCTGATTTCGAGTTCACGTCCGGGAGGTACACCAGCCAACCTTCAGGGCATCTGGAACAAGGATTTCCGTCCACCGTGGAGTTCCAATTATACCATCAACATCAATACCGAAATGAATTACTGGCCGGCAGAGGTGACAAATCTTTCGGAAATTCACACGCCTCTGTTGAAATGGATTCAGGACTTGTCTGTTAATGGAAAAGTGACGGCCAAAGAGTTTTACAAAGCCCGTGGATGGGTGGCGCATCACAACTCCGATATCTGGGGAATGACCAATGCTGTGGGTAATAAAGGGGATGGTGATCCGCAGTGGGCCAACTGGTATATGGGAGCCAACTGGCTGAGCCAGCACTTGTGGGAACATTACGCATTTACAGGAGATAAAACCTTCCTGAAGAACGAAGCTTATCCGGTGATGAAGGAAGCTGCACTTTTCTGCTTCGATTGGCTGGTGGAAAAAGACGGTTATCTGATTACTTCTCCGTCAAACTCTCCCGAGAATGTTTTTGTGACCGATAAAAATGAAAAGTATTCCATGACCGAGGGATCGTACATGGATATTGAAATTATCCGCGACCTGTTTACCAACGTCATAGAAGCCTCGGAAGCCCTGAATATCGACAAAGATTTCCGTCAGCAGGTGATTGAGAAACGCAATAAACTGTTGCCTTACAGAATCGGCTCGCGCGGGCAGTTGCAGGAATGGATGCGTGACTACAAGGAAGAAGATCCACAACACCGTCATACCTCGCATCTCTTCGGTTTGCATCCGGGGCGTGATATCAGTCCGTTGAAAACACCGGAACTGGCCAAAGCAGCTAACCGCACATTCGAACTGCGCGGAGATGGCGGTACCGGTTGGAGTAAAGGCTGGAAAATCAATTTTGCCGCTCGTTTGCTCGATGGCGACCACGCTTATAAGATGATTCGTGAAATTCTGAATTATGTGGATCCGGTAGCAGGTGGCGCAGGCGGAACCTATCCGAATTTCTTCGATGCGCACCCGCCTTTCCAGATTGACGGTAATTTTGCCGCAACTGCCGGTATTTCCGAAATGCTCTTGCAAAGCCATCTGGGCGAAGTTCACCTGTTACCGGCACTGCCTAAAGCATGGCCTGCCGGAGAGATTACCGGCCTGAAAGCACGGGGCAACTTTGAGGTGAATATTGTGTGGAAGGAGCATCGCCTGGCAAAGGCCAGCATCAAATCGGTTAAGGGAAATGCGTGTACCATCAGAACCGATGTTCCGGTTCAGGTTGAAGGCGTGGTTTCCAGTCAATCGACGGAGGGTAAATATTTTCTGAATACCTTCAGTACCAAACCGGGTAGAGTTTATGAGATCAAAGTGGTGAATCAAAACTAACTGGATGATCGGTTCACTATAATCGTCAGGATACGGTACAACTGAAACCTGCTAAAAGCCCAATCCCTAAAGATTTTCAACCTCTTTAGCGGACTGGGCTTTTTTGTTTTATGCTCTGTTTATTTGGCGCTATAACGTTTTGTATGTGTAAAATTTTACGCTGAAACAGGCTTGATTATTTAGCCACGAATCCACGAATAAGAAAGTATCTTTTCTTTTCCAATTTTGGAAAAGTATTTGTGTTGTTCGGGGTTTATTTTTATTTGAAAATCAACACACTTAGTGCTTCTAACTTTTATTCGTGGATTCGTGGCTGCTTAATTTGATAGGAATTATATCTAACAAAATAATAACACGAAGCTTAGGGGAATATTTCCCTAAGTGACGATATTACCCATTCCATTCGCTATAGAAAAGTTTATTTTCCATCGAAACAGTTCTGGAGAGATGTTTGCTTATCTGTTTAGTATAGATTGTTTATATGTTTACTATAGGTTGACTTTATAACTAAACGTAGCAATCACATGCTAAATATAGAGGTAACACAGAGATAAAATAGTCCTTATAAAGAGTATCATATCACTATTACATCTCTATGTTACCACTATTATATCTCTATTATATCATAAAGTAAACATAGAACAAACCTAAAGTAAACTATGGGTAAACTAACAGGTGTAATTTGCTCCGCTGATTGTTGGTTCAGGTCTATCCACTTCATGATATGGGAATGTTTTCAGCAGACCCTGTTTCTACAGAAGATTAGTATAATCGGGTTTTAGGTGATTCCGGCAGGAAAAGAGTCTCACTTTATAAATTGGCACTTCTTTACCAATATATCATCCGTTTTTAACGGGGTGATAGGCTTAAATTTGTTCGAGACAAAATGATCATGTATATACATCATGGAAGCAACATTAGTCGAAGGATGAATATCTCGGTCAAGACCGTTGAATGCCATTTGACAAATGCACGAAAAACTTTACGGTAGAAACTCATTCAATTCCAATTGAGATGAATATTTTTGACAATCAAAGACTATATGTTTAAATAATTTCCCATGAAGAGAACTATTGTAATTCTTTCGGCACTGTGGCTTTGTTTATCTGTTGGTGCAATTGAAAAGCTTATCCCGGAGTCACAAATTAACCTTCTATCACCCGACGGCAATCAGGTGTTAACTTATTATCAAAAAGTGGATGATGCCGGAAGATATCATTCTTATTATACTGTGAGTTATAAGAATCAACCGGTTATTTTGGAGTCAGAACTAAATCTTGAACTTGACAATCATATCTGGGAAATGGCTTTGGCTAAGAACGTTCCCCAACCTAATCATTGGTGTGAAAATCTCGTGTTTGATAAATCCGAAACGACTTCATTCGATAATACCTGGAAGCCGGTGTGCGGTGAACGTAGTTCTATCCGTGATAATTACAATGGCGCAACTGTTTTCCTGAAAAAGAAAGACAATTCACAATACCGTCTCAATATCGAGTTTCGCGCCTACAATCAGGGAGTCGCTTTCCGCTATATACTGCCGGAACACCCTGAAGCCATTTTCCATAAAATCACAGCAGAAAGAACTGAATTTACCCTGCCCGAAGGAACCAAAGCCTGGTTTGCCCGTTGGGCTCAGGCTCCTTACGCATTGTTACCTTTGAAAGATTGGGCGGATTCGAGCGAACGTCCGCTTACACTGCAATTACAAGGGGGAGTCTATGCCTGTATCGCCGAAGCACAGTGTGTGGATTATTCGACACTGCGCTTCAAACTAAGCGAAACCAAGTCCAATACGCTCGTTTCTGATATCTACGATATGGTGGATGTGGTAACGCCGTTTGAAACACCCTGGCGGGTGGTGATGGCAGCCAATACTCCGGGTGCTTTGGTCGATAATAACGATATTATTCTGAATCTGAATCCGGAAAACCAAATCGCCAATACCGACTGGATCAAAGCTGGTAAAATCATGCGTATTATGAAGCAAACGACGAAGGATGCGCTGGAAACCATAGATTTTGCCGCAAAGCATAAGTTGGAGTATGTTCTTTTCGATTGGAAATGGTATGGAATTGCAACTAAATTTACTTCGGATGCAACCCAAGTGATTCCTGAGCTGGATATGCCCCGCATCGTGAAATACGCTAAGGATCGTGGCATCGGCGTTTGGTTGTATGTAAATCAGCATGCGTTGCAAACGCAATTGGATAAAATCCTTCTTGTCTATAAGCAATGGGGAATAGCTGGTCTGAAGTTCGGGTTCGTTCAGTATTGCTCCAACCGTTGGTCTGTCTGGTTACACGATGCCGTGAAAAAATGTGCGGAAAATAATCTGATGGTCAATATTCACGATGAGTACCGTCCGACCGGATTCAGCCGTACCTATCCTAATTTGTTGACTCAAGAGGGGATTCGGGGAAATGAAGAGTTTCCTGAAGCAACGCATAATACCATTCTGCCCTTTACCAGAGGGATTGCAGGTGCAGCTGATTATACGGTTTGTTACTACGATAAACGATTGAAAACTACTCATGGACATCAGTTAGCACTCTCGGTTGTATTTTATAGTCCGTTGATTACCTTGTATTGGTACGATAAACCGGCCTTCTCACACGATGAACCGGAGTTAGAGTTCTTTGATCGTCTGCCAGCTACGTGGGACGATTCGAAATTACTTTCAGGTAAACCGGGAGAACATGTTATAGAAGCTCGTCGGCACGGTGACAAGTGGTTTCTGGGGGTAATTACCAATAATGATGCCCGCAAGCTTATTTTACCGTTGAATTTCATTTCTCCGAATAAAAAATATGTGGCACACATTTATAACGATGGCGGAGACGAAATACAAACAGCAACAAAGGTGAAGATTGAGCCTGTCATTGTTGATTCCAAATCATTGATTCAGCTGAGTCTGAAAGCTTCGGGTGGTTGTGCGATTCGGTTGGTCCCTGCAACGAAAGATGATTTGAAGAATTTGCCGAAGTTCAGGACTTCAGTGTTATATTAATAAATGGCACGAGGATTACCTCTGTGTAAAATCTATTTCAAATGAAAAAAACGCTCTTCTTACTATCCATTATTTTTTCTTCGCTGAGTATTTCTGCACAACAAATACCATTGCCAAAACTCCGGGATAGCTATCCCAGGATGATGACCGATGTAAAAGGAAAAGATGAGTTGAAGAATCTTCTCAAAAAAGAGCCGTGGGCGAAAGACCTTTACGAAAAGCTTCAAAAAAACATCGAGCCCTACGTGATTCGTCATCAGGCTGATCCTACGTGGATTGTGTCACGCCTGCAAATGTACTGGAAAACGCATCACGATACCATTTACATCAACGACCGCGTGTATGCTTATGCAACGGGGAATGCACCAGCACCTACCGTTCGTTACTCCGGAGCACGTGACCACGTTACTATTTACAAAAAGCCAAAACTGGAAGATATCAAGCCTTACATGGATGATGAGCGTGGTTTGTGGCTAATCAATGGCTCGAAACCCGGCGAAACGTTCGAATGGGCTGATCCTGCTCAAGCCGGCAAAACCGTTGAGGCGATCAACACCGAGATCATGGGGTTGGCCGGGAAAGCTGCTTTCTTCTACTGGTATACAGGAGACGAACGTTATGCCAGGTTTGCAGCCGACCTTTTTGATACATACATGACCGGTATTTATTACCGCAAGGAGATGATTGACCTCAATCACGGTCATCAACAGACACTACTAGGTCTCTCTTCTTTTGAAGTGATTCAGGAAAAGCTGATAGCCGACGTTGCCGCTACCTACGACTTCCTGCACGATTACCTGAAAGCAAAGAAAAACGACAAAATTGATATTTACGAATCGGCACTGAAAAAATGGGCCGATGTACAGATTGCACACGGGGTTCCTTTCAATAACTGGAACCTGATGCAGGCTCGTTTTATCTTCGACCTCGGTATGGTGTTGAATAATAACAAAGCCTATCCCGATGGTAAAGGCCGTGAATATTACCTTGATTATGTGCTGAACCAAAGCGGAACCCGCCAATGGTCTTTGCCCAAACTGGCTGCTTATGGCTACGATGTGAAGACCGGTATCTGGGCGGAATGTCCGGGGTATTCGACCAATGTGGTAATGGGGGATTTCGTCGATTTTACGTCATTGCTTGACCGCTCTTTGGATATTGACCTGCCGGCACATTTACCGGTATTGTACAAAGCGGTGACGGCTCCGATGCAATATATTTTCCCGAATCGGGATATGTCCGGTTTTGGTGACACCGGTTACCATCCGCTTTCTCCCGAACCGGTGAAAAAGATGATTGCCAATGCGCAAAAGAATAATAAACCGGAATGGGAAAAGCTCTTTACCGGCCTTTATAAATTATTATTGGCCGATAAGGGAGAGGAGAAATCAGCGCCCAAAAACAGTGTTGAGTCATTCTTTACCGATAAAGATGTAAAGATTAAGGAGAATATTTCCACTGCAAAAACAGCGGATTTTGTTACGCAAACCTTCTATGCTCCTAACGTGAGCTGGTTTGTGCAACGCAACGACATGGACAAACAAAACGGCCTGATGATTTCGGAATATGGATCGAAAGGCAACCATGCCCATGCTAACGGTGTGGCGATGGAGCTGTATGGTAAAGGTTTTATTCAGGGTGTTGAATCCGGTATTGGTACCAGTTATTTCCAACGGGATTATGCCGAATATTATTCACAGTTCCCGGCCCACAATACGGTTGTGGTAGATGGCATTTCTTCTTATCCGGTGATGAAAAGTAACCACGCATTTGATCTGTTGAGCTGTTATCCGGCATCGGAACGCAAAAGCGGTTTTTATCCCAATATCTCTTATTCAGATGTGATGTTTGTGGAGCCGGAAACCCAGGCCGATCAAAACCGTGTGTTGAGTATCGTCCGCACAGGAGAAACAACCGGTTATTATGTTGATATTTTCCGTTCCCGCAAGCAACGGGGCGGAGACCGTTACCACGATTATTTTTATCACAATCTGGGGCAGGAATTGACCCTTATGGATAACCAGGGCGCTGCTTTGCCATTGACCTCCAGCGAAAAACTGTGCTTTGCAGAAGGGAGCCTGATGGCTTACGACTACCTCTGGGATAAAAAGTCGATCCGCAGTGCACAGGACTTCACCGCTCAGTTTGCCATCCGAAATAAGGGCAATGATGTCTTTATGAACGTATGGATGAAAGGGCAGGAGGGGCGCGAAATTTTCAACGTGAAATCGCCTGCAACCAAATCGTTTAAGGGTGCATCGGGAGGTTTGCCTTACGATGTCAACAAATCACCGTTGCAAACCCTTGTTGTTCGCCAGGACGGAGAAGCATGGACTAAACCGTTTGCAGCTGTATTTGAACCTTCCACAACATCTGCTCCGGCATCCGTTCGCCAAATCACTTCAATCAATGCTTCGGGAGCATCAGCCGGATTTGTCGGGTTGAAAGTGGAAAGTAAATCGGGTCGTACAGACTATATCTTTTCTTCGGATGATGTGGCTAAAACAGCTATTTACAACGATATGCAGGTGAAAGGTGCCTATTCGGTGATTACTACCGAGGGCAATGGATTTACCCTCTTTCTGGGAAATGGAACTTTGATGGCTAAAGGCGACTATCAGATTACTGCATCGGTACCTACGAATGCGACTCTGGAATATAAAGACGGAGTATTCTCTCTGACAGCCGATGCCCCGATAGCCCTGAGCACACCTGCATCTTATAAGGAAATGGTGGTTTTAGAGCATGGCAAAGAGACAATCTATAAGGCTAAATCAATTGCCGGAAAATCGGTGTTTGAATTGGCTGCATTGAATTATGGCACAGTTGTGTTGAGATAATTCTAAAGACAAGATAGGGGAAATCGATGGGGTAACCGTCTTACAATTTAACAGAATAGCAAACGAAATACGAACGATACATTTATGAAGAAAAACACACGTCTGATTACTCCCATGCTTTTGTTCATGGCATCAGCCGTAACGCTGACAGCGCAAAGCCAGAGCGATACACCTTATGTGTCCAAAGTTTGGGTGGCGGATCAGGGGAATGGAACATACAAGAATCCGATCATCAATGCCGACTATTCCGATCCTGATGTTTGTCGGGTAGGGGATGACTATTACATGACGGCATCGAGTTTTGGTTGTGCTCCGGCTATTCCTATTCTACACTCCAAAGACCTGGTAAACTGGAAACTGGTCAACTATGCGATGAAACGTGTGGTACCTGATGACGTTTTCAGTAAACCCATGCATGGAAAGGGTGTTTGGGCACCGTGCATTAGCTACCACAAAGGGGAGTTTTACATCTATTGGGGAGATCCTGATTATGGAATTTACATGATTAAGACTAAAGATCCGTTGGGTGAATGGAGTGAACCTGTGTTGGTGATGGCCGGGAAAGGTTTGATCGATTCCTCTCCATTGTGGGACGATGACGGACGCGTCTATCTGGTACATGGTTGGGCATATAGTCGCGCCGGGTTGAACAGTATTTTAACGGTAAATGAGTTAAGTGCAGACGGTTCGAAGGTGATTGGTGAGACAGCTTTGGTTTATGATGGCATACCACAGGGAAACAGCACCACAGAAGGTCCTAAATTCTATAAGCGAAACGGCTATTACTACATTATGGCTCCGGCCGGAGGTGTTGAGCAGGGATGGCAAATCGTGATGCGTTCCAAAAACGTGTATGGACCGTATGAATGCCGGACTGTAATGGCACAAGGAAAAACCCACATCAACGGTCCGCATCAGGGCGGTTGGGTGGAGACTCAAACCGGAGAATCCTGGTTCATCAATTTTCAGGACAAAGCGGCTTATGGTCGTGTCATTCATTTGCAACCGATGAAATGGGTCAAAGACTGGCCGGTGATTGGTGAAGACAAAGATGGTGACGGATGTGGAGAGCCCGTTCTCTCGTATAAAAAGCCCAATGTGGAAAAAAACTGGCCGATTGAAACCATTGTCGAAAGTGATGAGTTTAACTCTGAGAAATCAGGCCTGCAATGGCAATGGCATGCCAATCCGAAACAATCGACTGGAATGCCCTCCCGTAATGGCTATTACCGCCTTTACGCCGAACATACACCGGAGGATTATGTAAACTTCTGGCAAATACCGAATCTTTTATTGCAAAAGACTCCGGCCGATGAGTTTACGGTAACCACAAAGGTCGATTTCTATTCACAAACCCCGGAAGAGAAAGCCGGGCTAATCGTGATGGGATGGAATTATACCCATTTATCCATAGTGAAAAAGGAGAAAGGGTACGCCATTCAGCAATCGGTTTGTATTGATGCTGAAAAGGGTAACCCTGAAAAGATCGTTGCCACTAAGAATATTGACGAAACAAAAGTCTATCTCCGGGTACAAGTGAAAGCCGGAGCGATGTGCAATTTCAGCTACAGCGCTGATGGTCATAAGTTCATCCCGATAGGAGAGACCTTCAAAGCACGTCAGGGAAAATGGATTGGTGCAAAAGTGGGTATCTATTGCTTAAGCCCATTGAAAAACGGAGTGCGTGGATATGCTGACTATGATTGGTTTCACATTGAAAAAAATATTGACTAAAGATACTTTGGCTCTATAAGGTTTCTGGTGGGTAAAAGGCAACCCTTCCAAGACTTTATAGAGCCGATACTTTACTAACAAACAATCAAGAACAAATAAAATGAAAAACGAAAATTCCATTTCAAAAATCCTGCCCGTACTGTTTGGCTTCTTCATCATGGGGTTCTGTGATGTGGTAGGTATCACCTCTACACACGTAAAAGCCGACTTTGGCTTGAGTGACACTCTGTCGAATATGATTCCGGTGGCATTGTTTTCCATGTTCCTCATTTTTTCCGTACCGACCGGTATGCTGATGAATAAACTGGGCCGTAAAAAGACCGTTTTACTCAGTAACGTGATTACGGTAATAGCCATGTTTATTCCATTGATTGAATATAGTTTCACTATGGCACTGATTGCCTTTGCCCTACTGGGTATTGCAAATACGATTCTTCAGGTATCGTTGAATCCCCTTTTGACCAACGTGGTAAAAGGAGATAAATTAACCAGTAGCCTGACCGCCGGGCAGTTTGTCAAAGCGATTTCGTCCTTCTGTGGGCCTTACATTGCAGCTTCCGCTGCGGCGCAACTGGGCAACTGGCAATACATTTTCCCAATCTATGCGGTGATTACCGTGATTTCAACTTTCTGGTTACTGGTTACTCCGATTCAGGAAGAAGCTACAGAGGGAAAAGCTACCAGCTTTAAAAACGTTTTGGCTTTGCTGAATGACAAGACTATATTTCTGTTGTTTCTTGGCATTCTGTTTGTCGTGGGTGTTGATGTTGGTATCAACACCGCATCGTCAAAAATCCTGATGGAGCGTTGTGGAATGGATTCTATCGAAGCCGGAAAATTCGGTCCGAGCATCTATTTTGCATTTCGTACCGCCGGAGCATTCATCGGAGCTTTCCTTTTAGCTAAATACTCTTCCGCCAAATTCTATCAGCTCAATATTGTAATTGCAGTAATTGCACTGACCGCCCTGATCTTTGTGCAAAGTCAGTTTATTATCATTGCTCTGTTTGGTGTGGTTGGATTTACGGTTGCCAATGTTTTCCCGATCATTTACGGAAAAGCAATCCAAATTCATCCGGATAAAGCCAATGAAATCTCCGGATTGATGATTACCGGCGTATTCGGCGGTGCCGTGATTCCGTTCCTGATGGGAATGATGTCTGACGCATTCTGTTCACAGGCCGGAGCTGTTATCATTATCCTGGTAAGCGCTATTTACCTGATGTTTTGTGCGTTTTCGGTTGTTCCGGACAAGAAGTAAACCGGGAGAAAAATTATTACCTACTATCCTTTGAAAAAGAGAATAATATGAAGTGTAAAAATCTATTCCGGGCTGCGATTGGCGCTTTAGTGCTAGTCTCTTGTAGCGCAAAGGAATTCAATGTAAATGAGAGCCTGAAGTATTGTAATAATCAGGTAGAACGTTCGCTGAAAGAACTAAAAGCGGACACGCTGTTACCCCGTAATATTGCGGACACTGCTACAACGTGGAAACTGGTGGATTACAAAGACTGGACCAGCGGATTCTGGCCGGGTATTCTATGGTATGATTATGAATTTACCAAAGATGAAAAAGTAAAAGAGAAGGCGATCAAATATACCGAACTTTTGAAGCCTCTTTCTGAACATCCGGCTTATGATCACGACCTTGGATTTCAGGTGTTTTGCAGCTATGGTAATGCGTATCGCCTGACCAAAAACGATGAGTACCGCAAACTGATTGTTCGTACAGCTGACACGTTGGCGACGCTATTCAATCCGCAGGTAGGTACCATCCTTTCATGGCCCCGTATGATCACTGAAAAAGGCTGGCCTCATAATACGATCATGGATAATATGATCAATCTGGAAATGTTGTTTTGGGCTTCCAAACACGGTGGTGGCCAGAATCTGTATGACATTGCGGTAAAGCACGCCGAGACTACCATGAAGAACCATTTCCGTCCCGATTATACCTCTTATCATGTGGTTTTATATGATACCATTACCGGTAAGAAGATCAAAGGAATGACGCATCAGGGATATTCTGACAGCTCGATGTGGGCACGTGGTCAGGCCTGGGCAATCTATGGATTCACCATGTGTTATCGTGAAACGAAGAAAACGGAGTTTCTTGATTTTGCTCAAAAGGTAACCGAGCCGTATATTACCAGACTGCCCGAAGATGGAATTCCCTACTGGGACTTCGATGCGCCAGACATTCCCAAAGCACCGAAAGATGCTTCGGCAGCAGCGGTTGTAGCTTCCGCTCTCTTAGAACTTTCGGGCTATGTGAAAGACCCGCAACAGGCAAAACGATACAAAGATTATGCCTTGAAAATGATAACATCGTTGAGTTCTGAAGAATATCTGAGCGGTAAGTCGAAGCCTTCATTCCTGCTTCATTCTACCGGCCATTGGCCAAATAAATCGGAAATTGATTTTTCCATCAATTATGCCGACTATTATTATATTGAAGCTCTTACCCGTTTGAAAAAGATGAACGAAGGGAAGAATATTCTGGATTGATTTTATATCGATATACCTTAGAGCCTGTTTAAATTTTACCGAAACATTTATATAAAGCAGGCTATCGTCTTTCTTTGCTCCTTTTTTGACTCTATGACGTTTTGTGTGGGTAGGCAATCTAAATGAATTTAGCCACGAATCCACGAATTAAAGCATAGATTCTAATCCATTGTTAATCAGATACAATAAAAATTACAACCTCACGAATCTTTTTTCATTACTGAAAAAAGAAAAGACACATTCTTATTCGTGGATTCGTGGCTAAAAAGTCGAGCAATAAAATTTAAACAGGCTCTTAGAAGGGATTGTTTTGCCGGATTTGTGCAAAATGATCCTTTTTGCATTTGTACCCTCCGGAATATAAGATGCCGGCGTGACTCGTAATTGTGTTTTATCTGAATTTGGAAACAAATTACCTATAAACATAAAAGTAATTGAGTGTGGTTTTTAGGTGTTTGATTTTTAATCGTATATGTCTTTTGTGTTAAATCGCTATTATGTGACTCCAACTTGATTTTGATAGGGTTTTGGTTTGTGAAATAGGATGATTGATGCCTATATTTGCAATAATTTTAGTCCGGATATATACTCAGATATCTTCGGATGCAATTTAACCTTAGGGCACTTCAATCTAATGAAAAACGCATTTCAACATGAAATGAGCGTCCGTAATTGAAGAATCAGGTAATGTTTAAAGTGTAAAGCTTTGTTTCAGGGGACATTGCCTTGTAGCAAATTCGTTACTCTACCCAGAACCAAAAATAAATCGAGGGCACATGAAAAATAATTTACTAACGTTATTCCTTTTTCTACTATCATTTTCGACTTACTCCTCAAATGCGAAATTTTACAGCATAAACTCACTTTATGGGATTTCCATGCGGGAGGTTGCTTCAGTTTGTAAAGATAAAAACGGATTTATCTGGGCATCGTCCAAAACCGGAGTGTTAAGGATTGCCGGTGACGACTATCGCATTTATCAACTTCCCTACGAAAATGCCGATATTTTTTCAGTAAAGTTGGTTTATTCCAATTGTGGATTGATAGCCTATACTAATAATGGTCAGTTATTTCGATATAATGCTATCAATGACCGTTTTGATCTGATTGTTAGTATGCCCAAGGTGTTAAACAATAGGTTCTTAAGTGTAAGTAGTTTAGAGGTGGATAATAAAGGACGTTATTGGGTGGCCTCTACATTCGGTCTTTACCGGTATCAGAAAGGGCATTTGACCCTCGTTGAAAATACGGATGAGACTTACTTTACGACGAAGTACGATGTAAATCAACTTTTTTTTGCCAAATCTGCAGGGATTGGGTTATTGAACATGCATTCCATGAAGCGGAAATGGCTTTTCCGAGACAATGCGCAATCCGGACTTCATGTATCTAAATTTTTCTATGACGGTAAAGCGAAAAGACTTTGGATTGGAACTTATTCTAAAGGCTTGTTTTTCTATGATTTGGGTACACATACTTTGTCGAGGGTGCAGGTCGCAACTTTTCCAAAACAACCGATTTTAGCCATTGAGGCAAACTCCGATTCTTCAATCCTTGTTGGTATTGATGGCCAGGGCGTTTGGGAATTGAAACGAACTGGAAATAAGGTTCTTAATGTCTATAAAGAGGATGTCGATGATCCCTCATCCCTTCGTGGTAACGGGGTGTATGATATCTTCAGTGATCAAAACAAACGTGTATGGATCTGTACTTATAGTGGTGGCGTTTCCTTTTTTGATCAGACTTCACCTCTTGTCGAGCAATTAACCCATAGGATCAATAATTCTAACTCATTGGGAAATAACAATGTAAACAAGATTATTCAGGATAAGAGAGGTAATATCTGGATGGCAACGGATAATGGCATTAGTCGCCGGGAAGCCGGGACGGGGCGGTGGCAGACATTTTATCAAAATAAACAAGAACAGGCCCGTGTATTCCTGTCCCTGTGTGAAGATGACAAAGGACGTATTTGGGCCGGAACTTATTCCTCTGGTATTTATGTTTTTGACGAACAGACTGGTCGTGAAATAGCTCATTATTCGGAGGATACCCCCGGATCATTCCTGGAAAGTAATTTTGTGCTGGATATATTTAAAGATAGCCAGGGTGATCTTTGGATTGGTGGAATACGGGGAAAGATGATTCGTTACCTTTCAAAGGAAAATAAATTCCGGACATACACTCAGCAACCTATCAATGCTTTTTCAGAATTGTCTTCGAGTCAATTGCTTTTAGCCTGTTCATATGGTTTATGCCTTTTGGATAAAAAATCCGGAGAGGTAAAAACATTGCTGGATGGATATATGGTGCAGGATGTGATGACTTTAAATAACGATGTGTGGATTTGTACTTCGGGAGACGGGCTGATTCGATTTAATCTGAAAACCCACAAAACGCAAAAGATAACAACTGAATTGGGATTACCGTCCAATTATGTAAATAGTATAATGAGTGCAGGCGGATATTTATGGTTAGGAACAGAACGAGGATTGTGTCGTTTAAATCCCAATAATATGGGAGTGCTCACATATAATTCTGTTTTTTCCCTTTCCCGCGTATCCTATAATCGAAACTCTCATTGCAGACTCAGAGATGGCCAACTGGTATGGGGCACTAGCCTGGGCGCTGTTCGCTTTTCACCGGAGGCTCTGACCGGTATAAAATCTCAAGGTACCATATTTTTCCAGGATCTTAGTCTGGCTGGTCGATCAATTCGTGGACGTTTGGGCACTCCGTTGGATAGCCTGCAGGATTTATCATTGAAATACAATCAGAATACACTTGACCTTGAATTATTGTCCATAGGAAATATTTTAGGAGCAAAGTATTCGTGGAAGTTGGAAGGTCTAGACAACGAATGGAGCCAGCCGTCCGGTAACCGCTTTATTAACTACTCAAATATACCGAGCGGAGATTACCTGTTAAAAATAAAGCTTTACGATAGTTCGCTCTCTAAGGTCATTGCAGAGCGAACATTAAACCTGACTATTGTTCCTCCTCTTTGGAAGACGTGGTGGTTCAGACTGTTTTTGTTTTTACTGACTGCAGGTATTATTTATTTTATCCTGAATTATTACATCGAACGGATCAAACAGCAACATACCGAAGAGAAGGTTCGGTTCTTTACTAATACAGCTCACGATATTCGAACATCCCTGACCTTAATAAAAGCTCCGATTGAAGAGCTTACAAAAGAACCCAATTTGTCAAATATAGGGCGTCATTATCTCTCCCTGGCTACGGAGCAGGCCAGGCGTCTTTCGACAGTGGTGACTCAGTTGATGGATTTTCAGAAAGTGGATATCGGTAAAGAGCAGTTGTCCCTTAACCTGGTTGATATTGTAGGATGGGTTGAGCACCGCCGGTTGATGTTTGAATCATTTGCGAAAAGTAAAAGGATCGATCTGCAATTTGTTTCAGACCAGGAATGTTATCAATCAGCTATCGACGAATCCATGATGGATAAGGTAATAGACAACCTGATCTCTAATGCAATTAAATATTCACATCCTGATAGCCAGGTTCAGATCAGTTTGAAATGTAACCCCGATGCCTGGACTCTGGAAGTGCAGGATCATGGAATAGGAATCAGCAAAAAAGCTCAACGTCAGCTATTCCGGGAGTTTTACCGTGGAGAGAATGCTATCAATTCGAAGATTGTCGGTTCGGGAATCGGGCTTTTGTTGGTGAAAAACTATGTAGCTCTGCATGGTGGCGATATCAGTTGTGAAAGTCAGGAAAATGTGGGCTCTACCTTTAAGTTGGTAATACCTTTCAAAGAGGTGGTTGAGGATGAGGCTTCTGCCAAAGGAGTAATATCCGAATCAGTTCCTTATGTTATACCGGAAAAAGAACCTCAAATTCAAATGCAACAGGAAGAGTTGACTAAACGGGATATGCGTATTTTGATTGTTGAGGACAACGATGATCTACGTAACTTTATGAGATATCCGCTTCAGGCCGAATTTGAAGTCTTGTTGGCCGAAGATGGTGTTGAGGCCTGGGATATGATTCAGAAAGAGATGCCAGATCTGGTTGTGTCGGATGTGATGATGCCCAATATGGACGGATTTGAGCTTTGCAGGTTAATGAAATCGACTTACGAAACTTCGCATATTCCATTGATTATGCTTACTGCACTTTCCGGAAAAGCGGAGCAGTTGCATGGATTGGGGCTTGGCGCCGATGACTATCTTACCAAACCTTTTGATATGACTTTGCTGGTCCAGCGGATAAAATCGATTATTCGTAACCGGGCTGCAGTCCAGGATAAGGCTCTAAAACTGATCAAAGTCCCGACTAACAATAATGAGCAGATTCTGACGAATGAGCTAAACGACAAGTTCCTAAAGAAAATGTCGGAAGTGGTCAGGGCAAATATTTCAAATACAGAGTTTGGAAAAGACGATTTTGCTGCGGCCATGAATGTGAGCTCGTCTTTGCTTTATAAAAAGGTAAAAGCGCTAACTGACCAGTCTCCTACTGATTTCATTAAATTAGTACGGTTAGATTACGCGTTGGAATTGTTACAGACCCGAAAATACAGCGTTACAGAGGTGAGCGAGCTGTGTGGTTTTTCTACTATAGGCTATTTCAGTACAGTGTTTAAAAAGCATTTTGGAAAATCTCCGACTGAGATGTAAGATTTAATATCAGGTTATCGATACCCTTTATGAAAAAGAGTACTTACAGTTTGTAGGTACTCTTTTTTTTGTAGTTACTCACCGACACGATCTTGAGCTTACATTTAGTCGTTTCGTTTCAGTCTTTCTATCAGAGATAATATCACTTCCGACAAAAGTCTATTTTTAGAATTGAATTGTCTGGAATTATAAATTAGGAAGCAATTCAAACTGTACTTTTGAACTGTGTATAAGTCTGAATATCAGATCTGTTTTTTGTTGGTAATAATCTAAATAACTATGAAAAAAGGGACAATTGCTCTATTTGTGTTTGCATTTATAATGTCATTTGTAATTAAAGCAGAGGAGATAAATTCTAATGGTTTCATTTTTCCTGAATATCAGAAAGGCAAGGTTTACTTCAGGAACAACGAAGTGACTTCTGCTTTACTCAACTATGAAACTCTTTCAAAGCAAATGCTTTTCATGCAGAATGACAAAGCCTTGGTGTTGGGACTTCCACAAGCCACTGATTCGGTGGTAATCTCAAACCGGGTATTTGTGTACTACATGAATAATGAATTTTTTGAGAAAATCTCTGTCGGGCAGGGGGATGTGTATATACAATTTAATTCAACTCCGATAGTTGATGCAAAAGAGGCTGGTTTTGGAGGCTATTCCCAGTTGTCAAATACGAAATCCCTCAGTAACATTTCTACGCTGGATGGCGGACAAACTCATAGTTTAAGCCATTTGTCTACACAGGAGCGTTACAAACTGAAAATGGTCTATCTGTTTTGGTTAAAGCGGGGAGACCGCTTTGTAAAAGTAAGCACCAGAGGGCAGATTCTCAAAGCTTTCCCGGAGAAAAAGCAAAAGATACAATATTACATGGATGCTCATAAAATCAATTTTGAGTCAATAGATGAGATTAAGAGCCTGTTGAATTATTGTTTTTCAGCAGAGTAGCTTGAGAGTTAGAGTAACTGGAATGTAGTTCATTTCAAACTAAAGAAGTTGGTTAAACAGATAAGGTTCAATGCCGTCTGGTTAACCAATTTTTTTTTTACCTGAATAGCAATGATAATTTACACAGTGATTCGGATGGTAAGTAGGATTTATATCAGGATGCTATCCGGTGGGAATCCAGATTAAAGAGTATTGATGGGAAATCATCGGTTTGTGTTTTTAGGTACTATCGTCGGTATACCCATAATTGAAAACGAAATACCTCAAATCAGAAGTCGAAAAATGAATCCGGATATAATTTCGTACGGTAAAAAAAATAATTGTCAGCCGGGGGATTTCGGTTCCAGTTTTTCAGATAGGATAATTTATGAAGTATTAGTTTGGATAAACTCTCATGCAGGTATTAGAGGGTAAAAAGATGTAGGTAGATTTTGTTCGGTGATTTGTAGCTAAATATTGGGATGTTTATTCATCCCAATATTTTATTAATTAGAATGCTGGCTTAGTCGAAAAAACAGAGTGGTCGGATTAAATCAAAGAGGTTAAATATCAGTATATTAAAAAAAAGAGTCCTGTATATCATTAATTGATTATGAAAAAGAAAATTTCCAGAGTTCTTATTGGGTTGGGAGGCATGCTTATGCCCATGGTAGGGATTGCTCAGTCCCCATTATTTAAAACATTTATGAATCCTGTGATTCCGGGAGATCATTCAGATTGTACGCTTACGCAAATAGGGGATCATTATTATACGACAGGATCATCTTTTAATCCGACTCCGGTAATATATCACTCTACCGATCTGGTTCACTGGGAAGCGATAGCTCAACCTGTCTCTGCCGAATGGTCTCTCTATGGAGATGCTCCGGGAGGTGGATGTTGGGGCGGTCAGATAGTTTACTATAATAATAAATATTGGGATTTCTTCTCCAGAGCCAATACCATGTATTTCGTTACAGCCGATAAACCAGAAGGCCCCTGGAGTATGCCTGTTAAAGTCAACAACCCCTCTCAACTGCCTTATGGCCTTGGTTACGATAATTCAATTTTTATAGATGACGATGGCAAATGGTATATGGTTGTAAAGAATGGCCAGTCAAATAACGGAGTTGTTGAATTGGATAAAAACGGTCAGCCAACAGGGGTGGTTTATGATCTTACCTGGCTGAATCCCGGAACTGATAAGCATCCCTATAGTTGGGCTGAGGGTCCTGTGATGTGGAAGCACAAGGGTTATTACTATTATTCGTTTGCACATGATGTTTCAGGGGGCCAAAAAGTGATGAGAAGTAAAACTTTAACCACCGATAAGTCGGCCTGGACAACACCGGTTAATATGTTTGATGAGAATGATCCGAATAAGCCGAGTGCCATTTTCTTCGGGCCAAATCACGCTTCTGCAGTTGTGCATTTGAAAGATGGTACAAGTTGGTTGATGCATCCGGTGTGGGCTCGCGCCAATAACAATGAATGGTATGGTCAGGGACGTCAGGGGTTGGTGAATCAGGTAAAATATGAGGCTGATGGTAGCGTGCAGGCTGATTATCCGGTAAATATGGTAAAGGATGCTCCAAAGCTGCCATCAAGTGGTATTCCGTGGATGGTTCCGAAATCAGACTTTTTTACCCTACAGAAACTGAATCCCGAATGGTCATTCCTTGGGCAGACTCCCGCGTCACTCTACTCGCTTTCTGCAAGGCCGGGTTGGTTGAGACTGACCCCCAAGAGTCTAACCAAAGCCAATACGGTGATAAAGACAGATGCAGAACATAACTATTCGTTAATCACTCGTATGGAATTTACTCCTGATTCAGCTACCGATGAAGCTGGTCTGAGATTGATGAACGGCTTGGAAAATATGGCTGTCAGAATCTATTCGACTTTAAATGGAAAAGGCGAAAAAATCATCTGTTTCACCTATGACAAGATACAATATGAAGTACCGAATAGATCAGCTAATAATGTAGTGTGGTTAAAGCTGGAAAGAGAGAATCATGAAATGAGCGGTTTTTTCAGTACTGATGGTGAGAAATGGACTCCTGTGGGCAAGATAATAAATGTGGCAGATCTTGATAAGTTTTCACAGAATTATAACGGTTGGTGTGGTAACCGACAGGGGCTGTATGTGCAGGGGCGGAAGTTTGCTGATTTTGATCTTTACATTTATCGGGACGCTTATACACCGATTCTTGCAGCATGTCCGGCCAATCAGTATGGAATTGTGAAAACAACTTCATCTGATGGCACGACTCTTCTTGATGACATTCACAATAATGACTGGGCTTTATATGCAGGTGTCGAATTCGGAAATAAGGAGTATAATAAAGCTGCGGATCAGGTTTCTATTTCGGCATCTTGTATCGGTAAGGGAGGCTATGTTGAGGTGTGGCTTGATGCGATAGGTACCGGTAAGAAAATTGCAACATGCAAAATCAGCAATACCAATAGCCTTTCAAACATAAAAACCTTTACAGCTGAATCAGTACTGACAACAGGACGACATGACGTCTATTTAAAGTTTAGAGGCAACGATGGTGATAAATTATTTGCAGTAAAAGATCTCGTTTTTACGACTCACTTATAAAAAAACATCACGGGTTATAGAGGCTGATATTTATCATGAACTTTAGTCGTCTGATGTCTTGTTTGTTGATGTGTTGGTGTTTAATGTGCTGTTTGTTAGTATGTTGTTTGCTGTTTGTTTGGTCGCTCATATGGAGGCTAAACGATAAATATCCACAATTAGAAATAGAATGTCCAATATCGAAAGGGCTAATTTAATACGTGTACTAATTTCACAATCACAATGGAAAAGTATTTTCTTCTTAATTGTTTCCTGCCGAATAATCTAGAGAGTTGCTTGATTGTGTAGCCTAATACTATGTTGGAATATATTACCCCATGAGTGATGAATACAGCGATATTTTTTGTACTCCTGATACTTCGTATTATCAATGCTAAGTATTCGAACTCTATTGTTAATCTTAAAAATAATCATGTTATGAGCAGAGTAAAAGACGATAGTTAATCCTGTTTTGAGGTCTAGAAAAGTTAGAAGTAAAATCAGGTATGGTTTACTCCTGATAGTAAAAGTTAATTTCATTAGTTGCTAATTGAAATAAATCGATTTAACAAGTTAATTAATAATACAATGAAGAATTTATATGGAATTCTATCTATAGGGTTTCTTTTTTCATCGAAGAAGAAAATGAAGCTGGCAAGTATGTTGCTCCTTTCAATGCTTCTCTGGAGTTCAATTCTTGTTGCTCAGAATAAGCGCATAATTAAAGGGCGTGTTCTTGATGATAAGAAAGAACCTATGATTGGTGCAACAGTCGTGATTAAAGGATTGAAAAATACGGGTACCATAACTGACTTAAACGGTCAGTTTACGTTGAATGTACCTTCTGATAAGAATACACTGGTTGTTTCTTATGTGAGTTTTAGAAGTCAGGAAGTAAATATCGCAGGAAAGAATTCTGTTGTTGTTTTGATGAGTACAGACTCACATACGATGAATGAAGTCGTAGTTGTGGGTTTTGGCCAGCAGAAAAAAGCGAGTCTTGTTGGAGCAATTGCTCAAACGACAGGGGAGGTTCTTGAGCGTGCCGGTGGTGTATCGAGCGTCGGAGCAGCATTGACCGGTAACTTACCGGGTGTTGTTACAATGGCTAGTTCTGGAATGCCCGGAGAAGAAGATCCTAAGATCATAATCCGCGGTTCCAGTTCATGGAATAGCAGTGAACCATTGATTTTGGTAGATGGTATAGAACGATCCATGAATAGTGTGGATATTAACTCGGTACAATCTGTATCCGTATTAAAAGACGCATCAGCAACAGCTGTATATGGTGTAAGAGGAGCAAATGGTGTAATCTTAATCACTACGAAACGTGGTCATGATGGTCGGGCCCGAATTGATATAGGTGCATCTTCGACAATTAAGACAGCCTCGAAATTGCCGAATAAATTAGATTCTTATGATGCTTTGATGGCGCGCAATGTGGCTATTGAGAATGAATTGGCAATAACACCTGAGTCGTGGGGGTATATTAAACCACAAAGTGTCATCAACATGTATCGGAATCAAACGACTCAGGAACAAAGAGAAAGGTATCCGAATGTCGATTGGCAAGACGAGCTCTTCAAAGATTATACAACATCAAATAATGTGAATCTGAATGTCAGCGGAGGTACAAACTTTGTAAAGTATTTTGCTGCAGCGGATTTCGTACATGAAGGTGACTTATTCCGTGTTTTTGATAATGGTCGTAACTATAAATCAGGTTACGGATACAATCGTCTGAACGTGCGCAGTAACCTGGATTTCGATTTGACAAAGACTACAGCATTAAAGGTTAATATTGCGGGGTCTAACGGAGTCAAGAAAAGTCCCTGGAATCAGACCAATTCATCTGATTGGGCGGTTGCTCAGCAGTGGGCCGGAGCCTATCGTATTGCACCTGACGTTTTCTTACCACAATATTCTGACGGATCATGGGGATATTATCCCGCAATTACTAATGTGTCGAATTCAGCCGAAGCTCTATCTGTTGGTGGTGCAATGACAACCACTACTACCCGTATCACTACAGACTTTGTATTGGAGCAGAATTTGAATTTTCTAACAAAAGGGTTGCGCTTAAGAGGAAGTTTATCGATGGATAATTCCTTCGTCGAGTATAATCGTGGGGTGAATGACTTGTATCATAATCCACAGGAAAAATGGGTAAATCCTGAGACAGGTGTTGTAACATACAAACAGAATTATGATGCCAATAGCAAGTTTGATTACATGCAAGGTGTCCTTTGGTCAACTTCCGGTGGTACAGTACAGGACTGGTCAACGTATCGTAACCTGAATTATCAGACGCAATTAAACTGGACTCGAAGTTTTAGCAAGAATAATGTATCTGCAATGGGTGTGTTTGAACGTCAGCAGAGTGCTTATGGTAGCACGATCCCTAGCTATCGTGAATCTTGGGTATTTCGTACAACGTATAACTATGCTGAAAAATATTTTGCAGAATATAATGGAGCTTACAATGGCTCTGAAAAATTCAGCAAAGAGAATCGTTTTGCATTCTTCAATTCCGGAGCTATCGGTTGGTTGGTTTCGGGAGAACAGTTTATGAAATCACTTAGATTCATAGATATGTTGAAGCTGAGAGCGTCTTATGGTGAAATCGGAGATGATAATATCATTGTAAACAATGTTCCTTTAAGATGGATGTATATGACTCAGTGGGCTTATAGTGGTAAAAGCTATATGGATCTAAATGGAGGTTCAAGCCCCTATACCTGGTATAGAGAATCTTCTGTAGGTAACCCAAATGTTCACTGGGAAACAGTTCGTAAACTAAACGTAGGTGCAGACTACGGATTCTTAGGTGGTTTGCTTGTTGGTAATCTTGACTTTTTCAGAGATAACCGTAGAGATATTCTTATTGACGGAGGTACGCGTTCTGTCCCTGCGTATTTTGGCACAACGGCTGCTACAGCCAACTTAGGAAAGGTACGTACAGATGGATACGAATTGGAATTGCGCGTGAACAAAGCGTTTAGAAACGGATTGCGCTTGTGGGGTAATTTTAATATGACTCATGCTGTAAATAAAATTATAGTAAAGGATGATCCTGGATTATATCCCGCTTATCAGAAAGATGCCGGATATAGTATTGGTCAGTACAGATCTTATATAAGTTCCGGGTATGTCAATAATTATGATCAGATCTATGGTAGCGTTCAGCACGATAAAAATGATTTGCAAAAATTGCCAGGGGACTATAATATCATTGACTTCAACGGTGATGGTGTAATTGATTACAAAGATAATGTACCTACTCAATATTCCAGCAATCCTCAGAACACCTACAATGCGACTGTTGGTTTCGACTGGAAAGGATTCAGTGCGTTCATGCAATTTTATGGCGTTAATAATGTGACCCGGGATGTCAATCTAACCAGTTTCGCAGATAAGCTGAATACTGTATATACTCAGGGTACATGGTGGTCAAAGGATAATCAAACAGCAGATGTAACAGTGCCCAGATGGTCTTCTACACCGAGCTATAATAACGCTACCCAATATCTGTATGATGGCTCCTATATTCGTCTGAAAAATGCTGAAATTGCCTATACATTTAGTAAAGGATGGATTAAAAGCATCGGTTTGAATAATCTGAAAATATACCTGAATGGTAACAATCTTTGGGTATGGTCAAGAATGCCGGATGACCGTGAGTCAAATTATGCAGGTTATAGCGGCCAGGGTGCTTATCCGACATTTAAGCGTTTTAATTTAGGTCTTAAGTTTACATTATAATTTAAAGTGAAATGAAAAAACAATATAAGACTCTTCTATGGGGTAGCCTTTTGTTCCTGATGGCGGGATTTATTTCCTGTACTGAATATTTGGACAAATCCGCTGACTCAACAGTATCAGCGGAAGAAGCCTTTAAAAATTTCAAGAATTTTCAGGGCTTTGTGGAGGAAATTTATAACTGTATTCCGGATAAGGAAAAAAACTACTGGATTACCTCATTTAACTGGGGTGATGATGAAATCTGTAATCCTGCAGGTGACTGGTTAATGACTCACCAGGTGGATCTTGGTAACTTCTGGGGATGGCAGACTCAAGCTGGGGTATGGTTAAACAATGGGAATTCAGATCCGACATCAACTGATAGAATGAGACATTCTTTGTGGCCTCATGCCTGGTATTGCATCCGAAAAGCCAATATGGGTCTTGAAAATCTGGATAAACTGACAGAGGCGACTGCTGAGGAGAAAAGTCTGATCGCAGGACAGTTATACTTTTTCAGAGCCTGGTGGCATTTAGAATTGATGGAATATTTTGGTGGTTTACCATACGTAGATAAGGTGTTGCCATCAAGCGGAAAATTAACTCTCCCTCGCCTGACTTATCAGGAGTGCGCAGATAAAGCCGCTGCAGATCTTAGGAAAGCTGCTGATTTATTGCCTATAGATTGGGATAAAACTACAATTGGTAAAAATACCACAGGCAAGAATATGTTGCGTATCAACAAAATCATGGCTTTAGGTTATTTAGGTAAAAACTATTTGTGGGCAGGTAGTCCGTTGATGAAAAATGGTGCTCAAACCGGTGGTAGCAAAACATATGATTATGATGCCGAATATTGTAAGAAAGCAGCAGATGCTTTTGGTGAGTTACTAAGCCTGGTAGAAAGTAATCAAACACAATATGCTTTGGCTCAGTTCAAATACAAGGACATATATAATCACAAAAAATCAGATGATGCAACGACTTGTTACAGTGATATTTTCTGTACTGCTGGTCAGAATGGCTTGATGCCAGGATCTACCGAAGCTATTTTTAGAGGCCCTTCTAACGATTGGTGGGCTACCAGATGGGGCTTTTCATGTTCGTATGGGCCACATACAATTGTGGATCAAGCGGAGATTCATGCACCAACTGCCAATTATGTGAATTTCTATGGTATGGCTAACGGTTTGCCATTGAATGATCCGGCTTCAGGTTTTGACCCAACACATCCATTTAAAAACAGGGATCCACGTTTCTATCATGACATTGTATTTGATGGATTCAAATATGTAAATTCAACCATGCCTTCAAATCTTGAATATTTGCGCAATTGCAGTCTTTACACTGGAGGAGCGATGAGATCGGTAAACGATGGAAGCCGCTCTGGCTATTTCATTCAGAAGTTGATCCCTCATATTGCCAACAAATATGATGGTGGACTTGATTGGGGCGGAAACCTGCATGCCTATTTGCCCTATATGCGTTTAGCGGATGTTTATTTAATGTACGCCGAAGCATGTGCAGCAGCGGGAGGAGCTACAGCTAAATCTGTAAATTTCAATAAGACAGCAGAGGATGCGATAAATACTCTCCGCGATCGAGTAGGTGTAGCCCATGTTGGTGGTGGTGCCGATGGGAGCTTAAATCCTGCGATTAAAACCGATGCACACAAATTTATGGATGAGGTAAGACGTGAGCGTGCTGTGGAATTATCATTCGAAGGATTCCGTTTCAATGACTTGCAGAGATGGTTGTTATTGACAGAGTATCCGTACAATGTAAAAACTTCTCAAGAGTTTGATCGGGTAGGAACTATGCCTTCAGATCCGAAAGATGCTCAGGTTGTTAACTTTAAAGAACAAGTTATATTAACACGTCTGTTTGGTACTAAACACTATTGGTTTCCTCTGAAAATTAAGGATGTTTCGATGTATCCGGAATTCGGACAGAACCCTGGATGGTAATTCAAATAAAGTAGTAATGTTTAATAACTAATGAATATACAATGAAACATATACAAATAAGATTCATTTTGTATGCGATGTTTGCTTTTACATCTATCCATTTTGTAAAAGCACAAACATCGACAAATAATGAAACTGATTCTCTGAAAAATTATAGAAACGCATTGGTCCAAGTGGCTTATCGAAAAGTGCCACAGTCTGATTTGTTAGGAGGGGTTTCAGTTATAAACATCGAAGAACTGACTAAAAAGAACTATAATACTTATAGTTTGGATAATATGCAGGGGTATATCGGTGGTTGGAATGGAAGCACTTTGTGGGGCATGGATGGTTATCTTGTATTGGTTGACGGTGTTCCTCGTGATGCGAATAATGTGGATCCAACCGAGATCGATCATATCTCTTTCCTGAAAAGTGCGTCGGCGGTTGTCCTATATGGTAGCCGTGCTTCAAAAGGTGTGATTCTTATCACTACCAAAAGAGGTAAGGTTGGTGAAGCTAAAGTTAGCGTGCGTGCCAATACCGGTTTTAATGTATCCAAAAGTTATCCTAAGTATTTAGGTTCGGCTGAATATATGAACCTGTATAATGAAGCCCGTACAAATGATGGTTTGTCAGCGCTGTATAGCAATGAGGATATTTACAATTACGGTTCCGGGAAAAATCCATATCGTTATTCCGATGTAGATTTTTATTCATCTGATTATTTAAAGAAAGCTTATAATCGCTCAGATATAACAGCTGAGATTTCTGGTGGTAATCAGCGTGCACGTTATTATACAAATATCGGCTATTTAAATCAAGACGATCAGTTTAAGTTTGGACAGGCTAAAAAGAATAATGTAAATCGTTTAAATATCAGAGGAAATATTGATTTGACATTGAACGATAATATTAAAGCCTATGTGAATGCCAATGCTACATTTTATAATACACGAAGCGCTAAGGGTGACTATTGGGCGGCGGCTTCTACATTACGACCAAACCGTGTCTCTCCGTTGATCCCATTGAGCTATTTGGAAAACAATGATGGTGATTCATGGACATTGATGAATAACAACAGTAATATCATTGATGGTAAATATTTCTTAGGGGGAACACAGATCGATCAGACAAATATTTTTAGCGATTATTATGCTGCGGGTTATAATCAATGGACAAGTCGTCAGTTTCAGTTTGATACAGGTATGGATATTGATTTGAAAGGTCTGTTGAAAGGACTCTCTTTTCATTCTATGTTTGCGGTTGACTATGCGACTTCTTACTCCCTTTCATACACAAATACTTATGCTGTGTATGCTCCAACCTGGGCTAATTATAATGGAACAGATGTGATTGCCGGCCTGACAAAGTATAATTCTGATGTAAAATCGGGCATCCAAAATGTCAGTGGCTCTACCGACAAGCAGACCATAGCATTTTCGGGTCAATTCAATTATGAGACTTCTATCAATAAAGTTCATAATATTTCCGCTATGTTAATAGCGGCTGGTTTTCAACAGACTCAATCAGCAGTTTACCATAGACCCAGCAATGCTAACCTTGGTTTGCAATTGAATTATAATTACAAAAATAGATATTTTGCAGACTTCGGTTCGGCAGTCGTGCATTCTGCTAAATTAGCACCAGGTCATCGTGATGCATTCTCTCCTTCTGTATCATTGGGCTGGAAGATAAGCAAAGAGGGATTCCTTGCAAATTCTTCGGTGGTAAATGATTTATCCCTGAATGTATCTGCAAGTACGTTGAATGAAGATTTGGATATCAGTGACTATTATATGTATTCAGGATATTACCAAAATAGCACCAGTGGTTCGGACGTTGCCTGGTGGGGTTGGCGTGATGGGACTTCTGAAGTTTCAACTCAATCGAAACGTGGAGCTAACAAAGATTTGACATTTGTAAAGAGAAAAGAGTACGCTATTACAGCTAAAACCTCATTGTGGAAAAATCTGATTTCAGCTGAAGCATCACTATTCACCAACAAAATCGAAGGCCAAATAATTATACCAAAC
>Ga0209464_10000122_pt1 | contig 27857 bp, 25 predicted proteins | sample DOMMetBare1Fresh_2_FD_187473 | JGI IMG/M metagenome (GOLD analysis project Ga0209464, IMG submission 187473) | Wetland sediment microbial communities from St. Louis River estuary, USA, under dissolved organic matter induced mercury methylation -... | ecosystem: Environmental > Aquatic >...
TGGCGCGCGCCGACCATGACCGCCACCTTGCGCGGACCGCCCGCCTCGAGCCGCGTGCGCAGCATGCTCATGTAGGGGGCGAGGCCGGTGCCGGTGGCCACCAGCGCCAGGTTCTGGTCGGGCGGCACGTCGGCCAGCGTGAACAGGCCGGTGATCTTCGGCCCGACCCAGAGCCGCGCGCCGGGCTGGAGCGCGAAGAGGCGCGGCGTCAGCTCGCCGGAGCGGACCAGCGTCACGAACAGCTCGAGGTGGTTGCCGGGCAGTGACGGCGAGGCGAGCGAGTAGGCGCGCCGGATGAGCTTGTCGGGATCGGCCACCGGCTCGCCGGGATCCGACAGCGCCACGCGGGGCGCGCCGGCGGGGAGCCCGATGACGGCGAACTGGCCCGGCTCGAAGCGCGGCACGTCCTTGTCCGGGGCGACGCACAGGACCATGAGGCCGGGGGCGACGTCGATGCGCTGGCTGACGGTGGCGTTGAGCTGGGTCTGGCCCATGTGCTGCCTCCTCTGGACCCCGAGCCTAATACAGGAGGCCGCCGCGGCGCGTCATGGGCCGTGGCCCCAAGAGGAGGCGGTCGGTCGGCGTCAGCGCGTCGGAGCCGGCGCCGCGCCGTCGCCGGCGCGCGTGGGGGCCCCAGGGGTGGGCCGCGTGATGACCGTCCTCACGTGGGCGGCGATGGCCGAGATCTGCTCCGGGGTGAGCCGGTCGCCGGAGGGGAGCATCTTCCCCTTGCCGACCGCGATGACCTTCTCGATCTCCGCCTGGGAGAGCGCGGATTTGCGCAGGTCGGGCACGCCCATCTTCTTGCCGAGCGGCTTGTCGCCCGCGCCGTCGATGCCGTGGCAGGCCAGGCACTTCTTGCCGTACATCTGCTGGCCGTCTTCGGTGCCGGCCGGGTTCGCACCCAGCGGCGCGGCGACCAGCATGGCGAGAACAAGCGGGCGGGCGGCGCGGGACATTCGAGGACTCCGGTGGGGTGGGGCGGGGCGCGTGGGAGGCCCTCAGTAGACCACGACCGACCGCAAAGGTCAGCAGCCGGCCCCCTCAACGGCGCAGGAGCTCGGCCAGCAGCTCCTGCTCCGTGAAGACGCGGCGGCGCACCAGGAGGCGCACCAGCGCGGCCACCACCTGGGCGGGCGTGACCGTCGCGCGCGGATCGGCCTCGCCGAGGGCCATGCGATCCAGGGCCGCGAGGATGGCCGCCTCATGCTCCGTCCGGGGGGGCGCCTCGATGCGCCCCTCGACCATCTCCTCGGCCGGGGCGAGGTCGGTGACGAGCACCGGCTCGGAGTCCTCGATCCCACCCGGTGGCTCGAGCCGCTCCGGCGCAGGCGGCGCGCCCCGCGCGGCAGGCGGGTCGGGCTGGACCACCGGGGCGGGCGGGCGGGCTGCGGCCGGCGCGCCCGGAGCCGGCGGCCGCGGCGCCGGGGCAGGAGCGGCGACCCGCGCCGGCTGGGGTGGCGGAGCAGGTCGCTGCTTTTCGGCCGGGGGCACCGGCGGTGCGGCGGCCTGGGGCCGGGCGGCGATACCCACAGGCGGGGCGGACCGCGGCGCGGCAGGCGGCGAAGCGGGGGCGGGGCGAGGCGCAGCAGGTGGCGAGCCGGGAGGGGGGCGCTGGGCCGGCGGCGCCCCAGGCACCGGCACGCTCGGCATGGTCCGGGTCGGCGAGGCCGGTCCGGGCCCGCTCGCCACGGCCGGAATGGCCTGCGCCGTTGGGTGCGGCGCGCCGGCGGGCGGCGTCGACGGCGGGGGTGGCGGACGCGGAGACTGGGGGGCGGCCTGGGCCGGATTCGGTCCGGGCGGGCGCGGGCCCACCGAGGCGGGGCCGGGCGGACGCGGCGCCACCGGCGCAGGCGGCACGAAGGCGGGCGCGGCCTGGCGCGGTGCGACCGGGGCCGATGGGACGAAGCCGATCGAGGGCGGCGGGCGAGGTGACGGCGCCGGCGCTCGCGACGCCGCGGGCGCGGCGCCCTGCGGCGGCGCGGGAAGCGACGGTGCGAGGTCCTGCGGTGCTGGGTCCTGCGGTGCTGGGTCCTGCGGTGCTGGGTCCGGCGGTGCGAAATCCGGCGGTCCGAGGCCCAGCGGCGCGGGTGGCGGCGGTGCGGGGTCCGGCGGTGCGGGGACTGGAGGCGGCACCAGGGTGAAGACCGACTCGCCGTGGCGGGTCGGCTCCATCATGGCTTCCATGGCCTCGGTCGAGCCGCCCTCGAACGGATCGGCCAGCTGCACGCCTTCGCCGTTGGTCTCGAGATCGAGCGCGATGGCCTCGGTGGCCTGTGCCCCACCGATCTGGTAGTGCGTGCGGATGGCCTCGGCGATCTCGCGGTCGCCGCCGATGCAGACCTTGACGCGCCGGCCGGTGCGGAAGCGCAGCTCGTCGGTCAGCGCCAGGTTGGTCGGGTCGCCCATGGCCACCGTGATGCTGGAGGTGTCGGCGGCCAGCGGGAAGACGTTGTTCCGCAGCGCGAAGTCCTTCGGGATCAGCGCCTTGGCCTGCTCGAAGGCATAGGGCTCGATGGCCGAGAGGCGGGCCACCTCGAAGCCCGACTTGCGGGCCAGCGCCTCCACCAGCTCCACCTCGGTGAGGACCTTCAGGTCGAGCAGCGCCTGACCGATCCGGCCACCCCACCGGCGCTGGTGTCCCAGGGCCGACTGGAGCGTGGCCTCGTCGATGACGCCAGCCTCGATGAGCAGCTCGCCGATGCGCTTCTTCGAAGACATCGCCGGGATGGTACTGCCGGCACCTGGCCCGGTCGAGTGACCGGCCTCACACCGCCGGCGGCGCGACGGTCCGCCGGGGGCGATATCGGGCCGGCGTCCAACCAGCGCCGAGCGGCCGGCACGTCACTTCGCCTCGCCCCGGGTGGCGATGGCGATGCGCGTCAGCCCGACCTGGCGGGCCAGGTCCATCACCGACACCACGCGGCCATGGAGCACGCCCTCGTCCGCCTGCACCAGCACCAGCAGGTCGGGGTTCCGCTCGTGGGCCGCGCCCAGCCGCCGCCGCAGCTCGGCCTCCTCCACCACCGCGCCGCCGACCACGATGCGGCCGTCGGCCAGGATGGCCACCGCGAGGTCGCGCGGCGCCGCCGCGTCCCCCTTGCCGGCCTTGGGCAGCGTGACCTTGAAGCCGCCCTTCTCCGCGCCCGCCTCGGCGATGGCGGTGGTGGTGACCATGAAGATGATGAGGAGGACGAGGAAGATGTCGGTGAGCGGCGTGATGTTGATGTCCGCGAAGAGCCCGCCCTCGCCCTCCAGGTCGTCGTTGCCAGCGCCGCCGGGTCCACCCATGGCCATGGGGTCAGCCCTCCCCGCCGGCGGCGCGCCCGGGCGCGGCGGCCCGCAGCGACGGCAGGAGCTCCTTCACCAGCTCCAGGTACTCCTCGGTGAGGAGGCGGAGCTGCAGCGAGAGGCGCTGCGCGTGGGTGTTGAGCACGTTGTAGAGCACCACCGCCAGCACGGCCACGGCGATGCCGGCCGCGGTGGTGACGAGCGCCTCGGAGATGCCCGAGGCCACCACCGCGAAGCCACCCTGGCCGGTCTGGGCCATGTGCTGGAAGGCGTTCATGATGCCCACCACCGTGCCGAAGAGGCCGATGAAGGGGGCGGTGGCGCCCACCGTGGCGAGCACCCACAGGCCGCGCCGGACCTTCAGGTTGACCCGCTGGCGCTCGCGCTCCACCGCGGCGGCCAGCTTCTCGTAGGCCACCTCGCCGCCGGCCCGACCTCCCAGGCCGGCGCCGCGGGGGGCCATGGCCACCAGCCCGGCCAGGAAGACGTCGGAGGCGCCCGAGGGCGAGCGCTCGCACTGGGCCCGCGCGTCTTCCACGTCGCCGCGGAAGAGGGCCCGCCCCACCGCGTCCGCCAGCGCGCGAGACCGCCCGCCGAAGCCCCACAGCGCGATGACCCGCTCCAGGGCGGCCGCCACCGCGACGACCGAGCAGGCGCCGATGACCCAGAGCGAGACGCTGGTCTTGAGGAGGCTGAACAGGTTCTGGTCCAAGCGGGGCTCCGGTGCGGCGGTGGTGGGGGGGATCCTAAGGCGCCGCCGCCCCGAGATCCACGAGGCGCGCCCCCTTGGGCGCTTCGAGCTTCCACAGCGCCGGGTCGACCGGCTCGTTGACGACGCGCTCGCGCCAGTGGAGCGAGAGCGCCACCCCGGCGCCGGCGGCGCGGGCCTCGACGTCCTTCGGGACCTGGGCCCCGGCGCGGCGCTCGTGGTGGGCGAAGTCGGCGTCGAGGTCCACCGGCGCCTCGCCGTCCGGCCCGAGCCGGACCACGCGCGACGACACCACCGCCGCGCCGGCGCCGATCTCGAGCCGCTGCACGAGGTCGCCGCGCCTGAGCTCGAGCTTCATGACCCCGTCGCCCGGGGAGGCCGCGGTCGGCTCGCCGTCGAGGAGCGGCGCCGAGCCGCACAGCAGCATGGCCAGCGCCTCGGGCGTGAGCGGCACGGGCACCAGCCGGGCCAGGTTGGCCGGCGTGGCCGGCCCCCGGTAGAAGACCTTCTCCTTGGCGTCGTAGAGGGCCAGGGCGCCCGCGTCCACCGCCAGCACCGCCACCACGTTGCCGAAGAAGTCGTAGGCCTCGAGCCGGACCCGCCCGGGCTTCTCGGCCGCCAGGAACTGGTCGAGCGTGCCGGCGCCGCCGGGGCCGTCCACTCCGACGCGGGCGCGCCCCTGCACGGTCTGGACACGCGCCTGGGCGGTCCGCACCTCGGCGAGGAGCGCCGCCGGCTCGGCGGAGAGGTCGGGCGGCGGGCGGCGCGGGTGGCAGGCCGACAGGGCGACCGCGGCGAAGAGCGCGGCCCCGACCGCGCCCAACGCCGCGGCGCTCGGCTCGACCCGGCGCCAGCGCCCCCCGCCGGCGCGCACCGGCCTCACGCCCGCTCCAGGGCCTGCCCGAGGTCGGCCAGCAGGTCGTCGGCGTCCTCGAGCCCCACCGAGAGGCGCAGCAGGCCGCGGTCGATCCCCTGCGCCGCGAGCTCCGCCGGCGAGGCGTTGCGGTGCGAGGAGATGACCGGGATGGAGGCCAGGCTCTCCACGCCCCCCAGCGAGGAGGCCCGCGCCACGATCTGCAGCGCGTCGTGGACCCGGGCGCACGGCTCGTAGCCACCCTTCACCGAGATGGAGAGCACGCCGCCACCGCCGCGCAGCAGGCGTCGGGCCAGCGCGTGGTCGGGGTGCGAGGCGAGGAAGGGGTAGTGGACCCGGGCCACCCTGGGGTGGCCCTCCAGCGCCTCGGCCAGCCGCAGCGCCGTGGCGTTCTGGCGCTCCACGCGAACCTCCAGGGTCTTCATGCCGCGGATGAGGTCGTAGGCCACGGCCGGGTCCAGGTTGGCGCCGGCCACGCGGCGCACCTCGAAGACCGGCGCCATGACGTTCCTATTCCCCGCCACCACGCCGGCCAGGTGGTCGCAGTGGCCGTTCAGGTACTTGGTGGCGCTGTGGATGACGAGGTCCACCCCCAGCCGCGCCGGCTGCAGGTTGACCGGGGTGGCGAAGGTCGCGTCGAGCATGGAGACGAGGCCGCGCGCGCGGCAGGCCGCCGCCACCGCCCCCACGTCCACCACCCGCATGGTCGGGTTGGTGGGGGTCTCGAAGAGCAGCGCCTTGGCCCGGGGCGGCGCCGCGGCGGCCGCCTCGGCCAGCCGGTCGAGCGGCACCTCGACGATCTCCACCCCGAAGCGGCCGAGCAGCGAGCGCGCCAGCCGGGTGGTCTGGCCGTAGATGGTGTCGGCGACGAGCAGCGCGTCGCCGGCCGCGAGGTGGCCCACCAGCGCGGCGTGGATGGCCGCCATGCCGGAGGCGAAGGCGCAGGCGGTCTCGGTCGCCTCGAGCGCCGCCACCTTCCGCTCGGCGGCGATGACGGTGGGGTTCTCCAGGCGCGAGTAGAGCCACTTCCCCTCGGGCGCGTCGAGGTAGGCGGCGGCGTCCGCGGCGGTGTCGAAGCGGTAGGTGGTGGTCTGGTAGACCGGCACGTTGACGGCCGGGACGGCGTAGATCTCGGCCTCGCCGGCGTGCACCGCCAGGGTTCCGAGCTTGGGTGACCGCATGGGGACTCCGGGGCGGCGGCGAGGAGGTGGTGCCGGCGCGCCGCCGGCTTAGAACAGGCTGGCCCGCTTGTCGAGCAGCGCCTGGGCCTCGCGCCGCGCCAGCGCCGCCTCGGGGGCGCGCGCGCCCGCGGCGGCCGCCTCGGTGGAGAGCACCTCGCCGAGCAGCCGGTCGAAGGCGGCGCGGTCCTGCAGCAGCACGCAGAGCGAGCGGGCCTCCAGCACGCGGCGCCAGGGGTCGTCGGGGAAGCGCTCGGCGGCCCGGAAGAAGCGGGCCCGCGCCGCCCCGGCGCCGCCGCCGGCGGCGGTGGGCAGCATGGCCGACCAGGCCCCCAGCTCGCGCACCGGACCGCCCTCGTCCACCGCCTCGTCCAGCTCGGCGGCGCGCGCCATGAGCGGCAGCAGGTGGTCCTTCACCGCCAGCACGGCGGCGTGGCCGGTGGCCCGCGCCACGCCCATGCGGCCGAGGGCCAGCCAGTAGAGCGGCTCGGCGCCAGGCGCAGGCACCAGCGCCGCGGCCTGGGCGGGCGGGCTCCCGGCGTCGATGGCCTGGGCGAAGGCGGGCGAGAGCGAGCGCAGGGCCCGCTCGGCGGCGCGGGCGGAGGCCTCGTGGGCGGACCTCGCCTCGGCCTCGGCCTCGGCACCGACCGCGGCCCCGACCGCGGCGGCGCGGGCGCGGAAGGCCTCGGCGCGGGCCAGCGGCAGCTCCACCGCGGCATCTCCCGGGCGCGCCGCGGCGGCCGCGCGATAGGCCGCGAGCGCCACGGCCAGGCGGGCCGGCTCGCCGCGCCGGGGCCAGGCGGCGTCCCCCTCGGCGAGGGCGGCGGCCACCGGGTCGCGCGGCCCGGCGGGCGCGCCGCGATCGGCGGCCGGCCGGGCGCAGGCCAGCAGGGCGGCGGCGAGCACCGCGCCGGCGAGGGGGCGGCGGTGCGCCACGGTCAGCGCTTCTTCTTCCCGCCGGCCTTCTTGGTCTTCCCGGCCGTCGACGTGCGGGCCGCCGGCTTGGCTGGCGTCTTGCTCGCGGCGCCCTTGCCGGCCGCGGGCCTGCCGGACTTCCCGGCGGGCTTCCTGGCGACAGGCCTGGCCGCCTTGGTGGCGGCCTTCCCGGAGGCCGGCCTGGGCGCCGGCCCGGCGGGCGGTCTCGGCGCGGGCTTCGGGGCGACCTTGGGCTCCGGGCGCGGCGGCACGGCCGCGGCGGGTCGGGCCGGCGCCGGGGCCGGCGGCGGCACGGCCGGGCGCGGGGCGGCCGGCGGGGCGGGCGGCGGCGGGGCGATGGGGCGAGGCGGCTGCAGCGGTCGCGAGGGGATGACCGGCCTCGGCGGCTGGGCGCGCGACAGCCGGGCCAGGCGGGCCTCCTCCTCCTGCGGTGTCACCAGGAGCGGCCCCTGGCCGGAGCGCTGCCGCGCCTCGTCCTCGGCCGAGTAGTAGAGCTGGAAGGTGGCGAGGCCTCGCGTCACCAGCTCGCCGCGCTGGTTCTCGGCCCAGGCCTCGATGTCGACGGCGTAGGCCCCGTTCGCCTCGAAGCGCCGGTCGGTGACGCGGCCGCGCACCGTGAGCACGTCGCCGGGCCAGACGATCTTGACGAAGCGCCCCTGGAAGCGGCGCAGCCGGGCGCCGCGCACCCAGTCGGTCACCAGCTCGCCCATGAAGCCCATGGCCAGGACGCCGGGGGCGAAGGCGCTGGGGAAGCCGGCGGCGCGGGCGTGGAGCTCGTCGATGTAGAGCGGGTTCCAGTCCTGCGCGGCGCCGACGTAGCGCGCCACCTGGAGCCGGTCCACCGGCGGCTTCACCAGCGGCGGCAGCTCGTCGCCGACCTTGACCGCCTCGAAGTAGAGCTGGCGTGTCGTGAGCGTCATCCCCTACCCCCGCCGCAGGATGAAGGTGGCGCGCGACTTGAACACCAGCGCCCCCTTCTCGTCGCGGCCTTCGTCCTCGATCACGATCACGTCCATGGGGCCGCTGGCGCCGGCCCGCTCCTGCACGTCGGCCACCTTGCTGCGCACCAGGATGCGGTCGCCGGCCACGATGGGGCGGGCGTACTCGAAGCCCTGCTCGCCGTGGAGCACCGAGCGCGTGCCCAGGTCGAGCGAGTGGCGGAAGCGCTCGCTCCAGCCGAGCGTCACCGCGAAGGTGGGGGGCGCCACCAGCCCGGCGTGGCCGGCCGCGCGGGCGACCGCCTCGTCGAGGGCCAGCGGGTTGGGGTCGCCCAGGGCCTCGGCGAAGCGCCGGATGGCCCCCTTCTCCACCTCGTGGAGGACCGGCTCGCTCTCCCGGCCGATGAGGGTCTTGTCGAGCATGGGGTCGGGTCTCCTGGGTCAGCGCCCGGCCGGCAGGTCGAGGACCGAGATGAGCCCGCGCCGCTCGGTCACGGCCAGCGCGGCGTGGACGACGGCGTGGACGGTGGCGGCCTCGCCCGGGATGCCGCCCGGGATGACGGCGCGCAGCGGCGGATCGGCGTCGATCTCCACCTCGTCGCGCGGGTGGTCCACGCCCAGGGCCAGGATGGTCTCGAGCCGCACCACCTCGCGCCCCTCGTGGAAGGCGCGCGCCACCTGCTGCACGCCGGCCACCTGGCCGCGCTTCACGCCGTGGCCGTCCTCCTCGGCGAGGAGCGGCGTGAGCTCCTCCTCCACCTCGTCCACCTCCAGGCCGCAGCCGGCCGCGGCCAGCGCCGCCGACTCGGAGAGGCCGATGTGCCCCACCTCGCCGCGCTCGTCGGCCGCCTCGAAGGCCGCCTCGCTGAGCCCCACGCCTACCTTCTTGCGCAGGGCGTCGCGCCGCTTGGCGAGATCGACCACGCGCAGGCCGCGCACGTGGCGCACCTCGCCGGCCACCTGGGCCAGGAAGGACGGCAGCCGGTCGAGCGAAAACCCCGGGTTGACGCCGGTGCCCACCACCGCCACGTCGCTGGCCTGGCAGAGGGCGTCGAGCGCCTCGGCGGCCGCCTCGTGGTGGAGCCAGGGCCAGGCCAGCTCCTCGCAGGTGGAGACCACGGAGCACCCGGCGCGCACCGCCTGCTCGATGCTGGGCAGCGCCTTCTCGAAGGAGGAGGTGGTGGCCAGGATGACGACGCCGCCGCGCGCCGCGGCCAGCGCCATGCCCGGATCACCGGCCACCGCGAGGCCGCCCGCCGGCACGCCGAGCAGGTCGTCGAGCTTGCGCCCGGCGATCCCCTTGGCGGGGTCGACCGCGGCCACCAGCTTCAAGTCGGGGAGCGCCAGCACGCGGCGCGCGATGGCCCGGCCGATCTCGCCGAGGCCCATGACCACCACCGGGATGCCGCCGTCAGCCACGCGCCCTCCGGGACCGCCCTCGAGAAAGTCCGATCCTGCCGGGATCCCCGAAGATTCACGCGCCTTTATAGGTCACGCTGCAAAGTCCTATCAAGAAATCGCGGCGCGACGCCCCTGCGGGACCGACCGGGAGGTCGGGCCGTTCGGGCCCCCCAGCAGGTCGCGACGCCACGCGTCAAGCGGTTGAAAACGTACCGGGATCCGCCGTCCGATCCGCCGTCCCGGGGACCGCCGTCACCCGCCGATGAGGTCCTCGAGGTAGGTCCTCGCCGCCGGGGTCGACCAGTCGATGTCACCCACCACGAAGGCCACGATCCGGCCCTCGCGGTCCACGAAGTAGGTCTCGGGGAACTTCACGTCGCTGGGGCCGCAGGCCCCCCGGCCCTTGCAGTAGAAGCCCCGCGTCACGTCGCCCGCCCCCGGCTCGAGGACCACCGTCACGCCCTTGGGAAGCCCGCGGTAAGGCGGCTTGGAGAAGAACTCCTTCACCAGGTCGGGCGTCTCGTCGACCGAGACCGCCACCATCTGGAACTTGCCGGGGTGCTCCTTGGCGAGCGCCTCCCCGAGCGCCACCATGGTCGGCATCTCCTTGGCGCAGGGCGGGCACCAGGTGGCCCAGAAGTTGAGCATGACCACCTTCCCGCGCGCCGCCGCCAGGCTGAAGCGCTGGCCGCCGACCGTCTCCAGCTCCACCGGCGGCGCCGGCACGGGCCGCGGCGCGGTGACGATCTGGCCGTAGGGCACCGGGGTGGGTGGCGGCGGGGCGATCGGCGCGGCGCGGACCGGCGGCGCCGTGCCGGCCACCACGCTCGCCTGCTGCGTGTCCTGCCAGATCTTCCAGGCCAGGGTCGCCACCAGGGCGGCGCCCACGAAGGCCAGGGCAGCGAGCCCGGGCCGGGGCGTGCGGGGATCGGAGTCGGGGGCCATGGCCGCGGTATATCGCACGAGCCGCCGCCTTGCCGCCACCGCCGGGGCGGGCGAGACTCCGGGCCGATGCGCGGCCTCATGGGCAGCTTCGCGGTGCTCCCGCTCCCCGACCTCCTCGACCTGCTGGGGCGGCGGAAGCTGGCCGGCTCGCTCACCTGCGAGCGGGGCACGGTGCGCAAGACCTTGCAGCTCGCCGGCGGCGCCGCGGTGGGGGCCGCCTCCAACGACCCGCGCGAGTACCTGGGCCAGCTCCTCATCAACTTCGGCCACATCGACGAGGAGCAGCTCCAGAAGGCCTTCCAGACCCAGGAGGAGACGCGCATCCGGCTCGGCAAGGTGCTCACCATGGTCGGGCTGCTGAAGCCGGAGACGGTGCGCGAGGTGCTGGCCATCAAGATCCGCGAGACGCTGCTCGACGTCTTCCTGTGGGAATCGGGGCTCTTCGCCTTCGACGACACGCCGCCGGCGCCGGTGGACGACCTGGACGTCACCGTGCCGCTGCCCGACGTGACCCGCGAGGCCGAGTTCCGGGCCACCGCCTGGAACGCCTTCCGCGGCGAGTTCCCGTCCGGCGCCGCCGCGCTGGCGGTGGACATGGAGCGCGTCCCCGCCTCGGCCACGCCCGACACGGTGGACGGCCGGCTGCTGGCGCTGGCGCTCGACGGCAAGACCATCGACGAGATCGGCCTGGCCCTGCACGCCACCGACTTCCACCTGTACCAGCGGCTCTACGCGCTCTCGCGGCAGGGCGTGCTCAAGGCGGCGCCGGGGCGGGGCCCTGCGGGCGGCGAGCCCGGCGGGGCCGCCCGGCCGGACGGCCCGGACGAGCTGCTGGAGGCGGCGCGCGCGCGGCTCGCCGAGGGGCGTCCCGACGAGGCCGAGCCGCTGGCCCGCCGGGCCGTGGAGCTGGCGCCGGGCGCCGAGCCGGCCCGCGCCGTCCTCGCCGAGGCGGAGCGGCTGCTCTCCGAGCGGCTGCGCGGGCTCCTGCTCGAGCCGCCCCGCATCCCCCGCCTGCGCATCCCGGCCGCCGACATCTCGCGGCTGCGCCTCTCCAGCGCCGACAAGTACCTGCTGTCGCGCTGCGACGGCCGGCGCACCGTGCGCCAGCTCGTCCAGATCGCGCCGGTGCGCGAGCTGGAGGTGCTGAAGGCGCTGCTGCGGCTGGCCGAGGGCCAGGTGGTCGAGCTGGGCTGAGGCCGGGCCGGCCGTCAGTCCATTCCCGCCAGCTCCTGCAGCGCCTCCAGCGCCAGCGGGCTGGCCGAGAGCACCGCCGGCGGCAGCCGCTTCAGGACCAGCTCGGCGAAGTCGCAGACGCCATCCAGCCCCTCCACCACGTAGACCCGGCCGCCGCCGTGCAGCGTCAGGTAGAACCAGTGGTTCACGTGGTTGAAGTCGATGCGGTCCACCTCGCCCCAGGTGGCGCGCCGCGTGCCCAGGGCGCCCACGCGCGTCAGGCCGGCGTCGTCGAGCCTGATGCAGCCGCGCAGCTCCTGCAGCAGGAAGTACCCGCCGCCCGCCACCGCCGCCGCCGCCATGAAGCCGCCCAGGATCAGGCGGCTGGAGCCGCTGTCGGGCGCCCACTCCACCGCCAGGGCCAGCCCGGCGATGGCGGCGAAGGGGACGAAGGCCAGCGCCGCCAGGATGAGGTTGTGACCGCGCGGCATGCGCAGCACCACCGCCTCTCCGCGGCGCCCCACGCGCGGGCGGCGGCGCGAGCCGCTCCAGGCCAGCAGGATCGGGATGGCGAGCATGAAGAGGATTGCCAGTCCGAAGGCCAGCACGATCTTGGTCATGGTTCGACTGTCGCCCCCGCCGGGCGCGGAGGCAAGGGCTGGGCGGGGCCCGTGCTAGTGGGCCCGGCGAGCGAGCCGGACCTGCGGGTGGCGCTCGGCCTCGGCCACCTGATCGGCGAAGTAGGCGCTGAGCGCCTCCTTGGCGACCCAGGGGGCGCGCACGCGCCAGAGCGGCCCGTTCACCACCACCGTGGCCACCACCACCTGCGGCGCCTCCGCCGGGGCGTAGCCCACGAACCAGGTGTGGTCGCGGAAGGGGCGCGCCTCCGAGAGGGAACCGGTCTTGCCGGCCACGGTGACGCCGCGCAGCTCCCGCCCCACGCGCCGGAAGACGCGCCGGGCCGTGCCGCTCGAGACCGTCTCGCGCATCATGCCGCCCAGCGCGTCGGCCACGCTCTCGTCCACCACCCGCACCGGCTCCTGTGCCGGCGGCGGCTCGCCCCCGTCCACCAGCTCCACCAGCCAGGGCGGCACCAGCACACCGCGGTTGGCCACGATGGCGCCGAGCAGGGCGGCATGGAGGGGCGAGAGGCGCACGTCGCCGAAGCCGGCGGCCGTGTTGGCGAGGCCGAAGCGATCGTCGGGGACCACGGCGCGCGAGGGCTCCACCGGGAAGGCGAAGGGCAGGCTGCCGTTGAAGAGGAAGCGCTGGGCCTCGCTGCGCAGCAGCTCGGCCGAGAGGCCGCGGTCGGCCAGCTTGGCGAAGACCACGTTGGTGGAGTGGCCGAAGGCGACGGCCAGCGGCAGGCAGGCCCGGTCGCGCCGCGCGTCGTCCTCCAGCAGCCCCGGCGCCAGGCGGCGCTCGCCGCCGTGGTAGCAGACCGGCTGATCGGGCGACCACCCCTGCTCCAGCAGCGCGGCGGCGGTCACGATCTTGAAGATGGAGGCGGCCGGGGCGATGGCCTTCAAGGCCAGCCCCTCGGCCTTGGCCGGGGCCTCGCGCGAGTACTCCGCCATGGCGAGGATGCGGCCGCTGCGCGGGTCGAGCAGCACGGTGGCGGCGTAGGGGGCGGCCGACTCGGCCAGCGTCCGCTCCAGCCGCTTCTGCAGGCGCGGGTCGAGCGTGAGGAGGGCCTGCCCATCGCCCAGCCTGGCCACGTAGCGGCCCGAGGCGGCGTCGAGGCGGCGCGGACCGAGGGTCCGCTCGACCTGCGCCGCCGGGGGCGTGGGCGCGCGCGCGGCCTCCAGCCCGTCCGCCCCGGCCTGCGCCCGTGCCGGCGCCGGCGCCGGCGCGGCGAGGGCGAGCCCGGCGACGAGGAGGACGAGCGTGGTGAGCGGGCGGAGGTCCATGCGTCGGGCCGGTTGGCAGTGTGCACGAACGGCGGCGCCGGATCAAAAGTCCGGTCGCCGCCGTCGCACCTGCGCCCACCTGGTGGGGAGGCTGCCTCCCCATCGGCCGGGCCCCGCGCCACGCGCCGAGGCCGCGCCGCCTACCTCCCCTTCTGCTTCGCCTTGGCCGCCCTCCCGGCCGCCACCCGCGGCGCCGGCCTCCGCGCGGCCGGTCGCCTCGCCGCCGGCCTGGCGACCGGCCTGGCGACCGGCTTGGCGGGCGCCTTGGTGGCCGCCGCCTTCTCCCGCAGGGCCGCCTGCGCCGCCGCCAGGCGCGCGATGGGCAGGCGGAACGGCGAGCAGGAGACGTAGTCGAGCCCGATCTGGTGGCAGAACTCCACCGAGGACGGGTCGCCGCCATGCTCGCCGCAGATGCCGAGCTTCAACCCCGGCCGGCCCTCGCGCCCGCCCGCCACGGCCAGCTTCATGAGCTCGCCGACCCCGTCCCGGTCGATGGAGACGAAGGGGTCGACCGGCCAGATCTCCTTGTCGAGGTAGGCTGCCAGCACCGGCCCGGTGTCGTCGCGGGAGAGGCCGAAGGTGGTCTGGGTGAGGTCGTTGGTCCCGAAGGAGAAGAACTCGGCGGTCCCGGCGATGGCCTTGGCGGTGAGGGCGCCGCGCGGGATCTCGATCATGGTGCCGACCAGGTACTTCACCTTCCGCCCCTGCTCGCGGAAGACCTCCTCGGCCACCCGGCGCACCGTGGCCGCCTGGTCGTCGAGCTCGGTGACGGCCCCCACCAGCGGGATCATCACCTCCGGCTCGATCCGCTTGCCCTCCGCCGCCACCTGGCAGGCCGCCTCGAAGATGGCCCGCGCCTGCATCTCGGTGATCTCCGGGTAGGAGATGCCCAGGCGGCAGCCGCGGTGGCCCAGCATGGGGTTCGACTCGTGCAGCTCCTCGATGCGCTCGCGGATGCGCGCCATCGACTTGCCGGTGGCGCGCGCCAGCTCGGCCACCCCGGCGTCGTCCTGCGGGAGGAACTCGTGGAGCGGCGGGTCGAGGGTGCGGATGGTGACCGGCCGGGGCGCCATGTGGCGGAAGATGCCGGCGAAGTCCTCGCGCTGCAGCGGCAGCAGCTTCTGCAGGGCGGCGCGCCGCTCCGCCTCGGTCTCGGCCACGATCATCTCGCGCATCGGGCCGATCTTCCCTTCGCCGAAGAACATGTGCTCGGTGCGGCACAGGCCGATGCCCTCGGCGCCGAAGGCCACCGCGGTGTCGGCCTGGTCCGGCTGGTCGGCGTTGGCGCGCACCCCGAGGCGGCGCGCCGCGTCGGCCCAGCCGAGCAGGGTGGCGAACTGGCGGTAGACGGGGGCGTCCTTGGGGTCGCGCGTCCGCTCCACCAGCACCTGCACCACCTCCGAGGGCCGGGTGGGGAGCCGTCCCTCGATGACCTCGCCGGTCATGCCGTCGATGGAGAGCCAGTCGCCCTCGTGGAAGACCCGCTCGCCCTTGGCCCCCGCCACCTTCATGGCGCGCGCGTGGTAGTCGAAGCTGAGCGCCTCGCAGCCCACGATGGCCACCTTGCCCATCTGGCGCGCCACCAGGGCGGCGTGGCTGGTCATGCCGCCGAAGGCGGTGAGGAAGCCCTCCGAGGCGTGCATGCCGCGGATGTCCTCGGGGCTGGTCTCGTGGCGCGCCAGCACCACCTGCTCGCCGCGCGCCTTCCAGGCCGCGGCGTCCTCGGCGAAGAAGACCACCCGGCCGGAGGCGGCGCCCGGCCCGGCCGGCAGCCCCTTGGCGAGGAGCCGGCCCGCCTCGACGGCCTCGGCCTTCTGCTCGGCGTCGAAGATGGGACGCAAGAGGTGGTTGAGCGCCTCGGGCTCAACCCGCAGCAGCGCCTCCTCCCTGCTGATGAGCTTGCGCCCGGCCATCTCCACGGCGATGCGCGTGGCGGCCAGGCCGGTGCGCTTGCCGGTGCGGGTCTGCAGCACGTAGAGGGTGCCCCGCTCGATGGTGAACTCGATGTCCTGCATCTCGCGGTAGTGCTTCTCCAGCTTGGCGCGCACCGCCAGGAGCTGCTTCGAGAGGGCCGGCCAGCGCTGCGCCATCTCCGCCACCTTCTGCGGCGTGCGGATGCCGGCCACCACGTCCTCGCCCTGCGCGTCTACCAGGAACTCGCCGTAGAACTCGTCCTCGCCGGTGGCGGGGTTGCGCGTGAAGGCCACGCCGGTGCCCGAGTCCTCGCCCATGTTGCCGAAGACCATGGCCTGCACGTTGACGGCCGTGCCCCAGTCGGCCGGGATCCCGTTGAGCTTGCGGTAGGCGTCGGCCCGGTCGTTCTGCCAGGACTGGAAGACCGCCCCCACCGCCATGAGGAGCTGCTCGAAGGGGTCGGCCGGCAGGTCGATCCCCTGGTGCTGGCGGATGGCCTCCTTGAACTCGGCCACCAGCTCCTGGAGCGCCTCCACCGGCAGGTCGGAGTCGTACTTCACGCCGAGCGCCGCCTTCTTGGCCTGCAGGATCACCTCGAAGGGATCGCGGTCCTCCTTCTTCTCCGGCTTCAGCCCCAGCACCACGTCGCCGAACATGGCGCAGAAGCGGCGGTAGCTGTCCCAGGCGACGCGCGGGTTGCCGCTGCGCGCCGCCAGCCCCGCCACCGTCTCGTCGTTGAGGCCGAGGTTGAGGACGGTGTCCATCATGCCGGGCATGGAGACGCGCGCGCCGGAGCGGACCGAGACCAGCAGCGGGTCGTCCCGGCGGCCGAAGCCCTTCCCGGTGCGCTTCTCGACGGTGGCCAGGGCGGCCCGGATCTCCTTGTCGAGCCCCTTGGGCAGCCGCTTCCCGGCGTCGTGCCACGCGGTGCAGACGTCGGTGGTGATGGTGAAGCCGGGCGGCACCGGGATGCCGATCCTGCTCATCTCGGCAAGGCCGGCCCCCTTGCCGCCGAGCACGTTCTTCATGTCGCGGTTGCCCTCGGCCTTGCCGCCGCCGAAGGAGTAGATGCGCTTGGCCATGGTCGCTCTCGCTGGTGCGGCCGCCGCGCGTCCATCTGCGGCGGCTCTCGCGACGAGTCTCCCTCCGATCCGGACGGGCCGGGCGGGGGCGGGGCGCACCGCCCCAGGCGTGACGCGGCGCGTTGACGCGCGTCAACCAGGCTGGACGCCCCGTCGTGGCCTCCGCGCGCGCTATCGCAGCAGCAGCATGGTGGCGGTCTGGTTGATGTGGCCCAGGTACGACTCGCCGTAGGTGCTGAAGCCGATGGTGGGCAGGTCGGAGAAGACCGCGCCGTACTCGGCGGTGGTCCCCTGCTTCTCCAGCTCCAGCGTCCGCAGGATGCAGTTGAAGTTGACCACGGCCGCCAGGCCGCCGCCCTCGCCCTGCGCCAGCGCCAGCGCCCGGCGGGTCTCGGCCACGATGTCGCGCGACCGCAGCACCTCCAGCTCCATCCCCTCCTGGATGGCGCAGTAGAACTTCACGGCGGTGCCGACCACCTGCTGCGGGCTGCGCACGAAGGGCTCGCGGCCCGCCATCAGGCCGAGCGGGTGGCTCATGAACTCGCCCGCGAGCTGGTTCACGGCCACGCCCAGCGCCGCCGCGTAGGCCTCCACCGCGGGGCGGCCGTCGAACTCGAGCACGGTGCGGGTCTTCTCGTCGACGCGCGTGGCGGTGAGCGTGCGCCCCAGGGCGTCGAAGCTCTGCGTCTTGAGGATCTGGTAGCCGCGCTCCAGCCTCAGCACGGCGAGGAGGGCCGCGTCGCGGTGGGCCTCGCCGCCGGCGAAGACGCGGGTGGCGCGGAAGGCCAGGTCGTCGCCGGCCGAGCCGCCCACGATGGGCAGGTCGACGCGGGCGCCGAGCGACTCCATGACCCGCTCCTCGGCGCCCGACAGGCCGTCGATGAGGAGGAGGCCGACGTGCCTGGCCGGATCGAGCGACCGAACCGGCGCGCCGAGGCGGGCCTCGAGCCGCTGCAGCGCGGCCGGCACCGGGTCCTGGCCGGTCGACAGGCCCGGCAGCACCTCCACGGCCACGTCGGCGACGCTGCCCGGCGGGAAGGCCATGGCGACGAGCGAGCGCTTCAGCATGGCGCCGGAGACCAGCTCGCCCGCGGTGGTGCAGCCGATGACGGTGGCGGATTGGAAGGCGGCCGCCATGGCCGGGGCGAGCGCGTCCGGCGCGTAGGCGGGCGAGGCGAAGTAGAGGACCAGGCGGCCGGCGTCCTGGCCGATGGTGGCGCGGATCTCGGCCACCGCGGCGGCGAGCTCCGGCTTGCTGCTGTGGGCGATGGTGGCGGTCTTCATGTCGGGCTCCTAGAGAGCGACGCCGAACTCGGTCGCGATCTGGCGCGCCTTGGCGATGAGGACGGGATCGTCGGGGGACTGGGCGGTGAACTTGTCGGGGTGCAGCCCGCGGAGGATGAGCTTGCACCTGGTCGACTCGATGAAGGTCGGGTTGCCCCGGCTGCGCTCGCGCACGATGGTGTCGAGCATCTGCTTGATGACGCCTGCCATGTCGGTCTTCTCCCCCTGGTGTCGCCACGCGGTCGCCGGAAGGGCGCTGCGTGCAGGTGGAGCGGGCCAGTGCAATCGGGGGACCACCGGGGAAGCGGAGGCCGACGCGGCGATCGGGCAGCCATCCCGGAGGCGGCGCGCCGGCGGGTCAGGTGCGCACGCGGGTCGCGCCGTACCGGCGGGTCTGGCGAGACGGACCGGTCGCCCGGCCGCCGCGCCCGCGGCGACCCCGCCGGACCGTCGCCGCGCCCGGCACAGCCCGCCCTCAGATCCGCAGCTGCTCGATGCGCGCCTCGTCGACCTCGGGCGCGACCGAGAAGGTCTCCACCGCGCCGTCGGCGTCGCGCCACTCCAGCTCGACGCTCGGCTGGTCCTTCCCCTTGCCGTAGCGGGCCACGATGCGCGCCGCGAGCTGCCGCTCCTCCCAGGTGGGCTGGCCCTCCACCAGCGCCACCGGGCCGGCGACGATCGTGGCCACCAGCCGCGCCCGCCCCTCGGCGTAGGTCTCGAGCACGCCGTTCTCCACCTCGGTGCGCCCCACGATGAGCTTCGAGGTGGCGGAGAGCCGGAAGTGGCGCCCCACCGTGAGCAGCACCACGTCGTGCTGCTCCAGGCGCCGCGCGAGGCCGGCCGCTTCGCGCTGGCCGAGGATGTGGAAGAACTTCTTGGAGAAGCTCTCGTCGGTGAGGAAGCAGCAGCCGCCGGCCGGCTGCGGCCACTCCAGCAGCCCCATCTCCCGCGCCATGGCGATCTGGCGGGTGCGGCCACGGCCGCTGATGTCGCCGAGCCGCGACCGGTCGAGGAGCCCCTCCTGCTCGGGGATGGAGGGCGTCAGCAGCTTCGCCGAGAGCGGGCGCACCAGCCGCCCCTTCAGGCCGGCCTCGCGCTCGATGACCCAGAGCGTGTCGCGCCGCTGGCTCTTGGGGCGCTGGCCCAGCACCTCGCCGGTGAAGATGAAGTCGGCCCCCTCCGCCTCCATGATCTCCTTGGCCTTCCTCATCATGAAGATGCGGCAGTCGACGCAGGGGTTGGCGTTGGCGCCGTAGCCGTACTTCGGAGCGAGGAGCATGTCGAGGTAGGCGCCGCCCGAGATGTCGACGTACTCGATGTCCACCTCGAGGTCGGCGGCGGCCCGCAAGGCCTCGTTCTGCGGCACCGTGCCGTCCTGGCGGCCGCCCTTGCGCCGCTGCGTCTCGGTGATGCAGAAGCCGGTGTAGAAGGTGATGGCCTTCACCTCGATGCCCTGGCCGCGGATCATGGCGGCCGCCAGGGTCGAGTCGAGCCCGCCGGAGATCATGCCGATGGCCTTGCCGGGCCGCTTCACGCCGCCTCCGGTGGCCGGCGCGCTGCCACCCGCCCGCGCTTGCGGACGTAGCTCCGCCAGGCGCCCCCCTCCTGGAAGGTGGCCAGGTGCTCGTGGCGCGTCGCCTTGCACCACATGGGCATGTCGGTGGCGATGCCCGGGTCGGTGGCGATGACCAGCACCACCTCGCCCTCGGCCAGCCCCTTCACCGCCGCCGCCGTCTTGACGATGGGGATGGGGCAGAGGAGCCCGGAGGTGTCGAGGGTGAGGGCGGGCTCGGGGAGCGCGGCGGTGGGACGCATCGGGCCCCACATAGCGGGTCGGCCGGTCGGGGGCAAGGCGACGGGGCCGGCGCCGGCCGGCGGGCCACCGGCCCAGGGAGGACAGGCGGGCGGCGCGCCGCCGCGCTACATCCGGCCCCATGCCCAAGCCCACGCTCATCTACTTCGCCGGCCGCGGCCGCGCCGAGGTCATCCGCCTGGTCCTCGCCGAGGCCGGCGTCGACTACGACGAACACCCGGTCGGCCGCGGCACGCCGCCCAAGGACGGCCGCCCCACCGACCTCGCCGCGCTCCAGGCCTCGGGCGACCTGCCCTTCGGAGCGGTGCCGGTCTGGGAGGAGCCGGGCGGCTTTCGGCTGGCCCAGAGCGCCGCCATCGCCCTGCACCTGGCCCGCCAGCACGGCCTCGCCGGGAAGACCACGGTCGAGGCGGCCCGCGTCGACGAGTGGCTCGGGGCCGTGGACGACGTGCGCGCCGAGCTGCGCAAGCTCGCCACCGCCCCGCCGGAGCAGCGGGCGGCGGTGCGCGCCGAGCTCGCCTCGAAGGCGCTGCCCCGCTGGCTCGGGCTGCTCGATGGCCAGCTCCGCCGCCACCGCGACGGCGCCGGCTTCGCCGTGGGCGACGCCCTCTCGGTGGCCGACCTGGCCCTCTGGTACCTGCTCGAGCTCGTCCGGGACAACGGCTTCGGCGAGGCGCTCGACCGCTTCCCGGCGCTGGTGGCCTTCGCCGGTCGCGTCGCCGCGCGCCCCCGCATCGCCGCCTACCTGGCGTCGCCCCGGCGCCACGCCTTCGCGCCGCTGGCGCGCTGAAGGGCCCCGAGCACCAGCACGTCGCCCACGAGCGCCGCCAGGAGCCCCCCGGCCAGCAGCACCCCCAGCCGGCGCGGCGGCAGGAAGGCCGAGCCCAGGAAGGTGAGGGCGCACTGCCCCATCACCACCGCCACCTGCGCCGCCGCGCCGGCGCGCCGCGCGATGCCGCCCGCCAGGGGGCGGTGCCCCGCGCCGGTGGTGCCCGCCGCGCAGGCGAACTGGACGGCGTTGTCGCCGGTGAGCCCCACCAGCACCGAGGCGAAGGAGACCGAGACGAAGTTGATGGGCACGCGGAAGGCCCCGAGCGCCAGCACCACCAGCGCCGGCCCCCAGAGCGAGGCGACCACGGCGCGCAGCGCCCCCGGCCGCCCCTGGGCGTGGAAGAGCCAGGCCATGACCAGCCCCACCAGCGCCAGGCAGGTGACCAGGCTGTCGAGCAGCGTGCGCGGCACGGCGCCGCCCACGTCGGCGTAGGTGACGAGGTCGCCGACCGGGAAGCCCGTGCCGTCGGGGAAGAGGGCGGCGATCCGGTCGCGCAGCCCCTGCAGCGTGGCGAGATCCGCCTCGCGCAGGAGCACCGAGGCGCGCAGCCGTCCATCCGGCGCGGTGAAGGCGCCCACGGCGGACCCGAGCCGCTCCCGCTCCGCCGCCAGCTCGAAGAGCGCCAGCGGGTCGCCGCCGGTGAAGGATCGCTGCAGCCAGGCCGGGTCGACCACCCGCGCCACCGCCGGCTCGTTCGCGAGCGCCGCCGTCACCCGGTCCACGTCGGAGAAGGCGGCGTCCTCGGGGAGCACCACCTCGAGCTGGCCCACCCAGCCGCGCGTCGCCTCGGCGTAGTCGAGGGCGGCGCGGAAGGGGTGGCCGGCCGGGAACATGCCGGCCGGCGAGTCGGCGTAGGTGAGGTGGAGCGAGGCGAGGGCGGCCAGCGGCAGCGCCACGAGGGCGGCCAGCGCCACCGGCCGCGGCAGGCGCCACCCGGCCAGGCGCCTCCAGGCTCCGGCCGGCAGGGCGCGCGCTGCGTCGGTCCAGTCGCGCCAGCGCGGCCACACCTCCAGCAGCGCCGGCAGCACCAGGAAGGTGGCGACCCACTCCAGCGCCGCGCCGATGGCGCCCCACAGGCCGAAGGTGCGCACCAGCCGGAGGTTCGAGGCGCACAGGCTGCCGAAGCCGATGACGGTGGTGAGCGAGGTGAGGAAGCCGGGGAGCAGCAGGCGGCGGAAGGCCGGGCGCCAGGGGGTGCGGTGCACCAGCAGCTCGTGGGAGAGGAAGACGAAGTCCTCCACCGCCGCCACCGAGAGCATGAGGAAGAGGCCGGTGGAGAGGAGGTCCACCGGCACGCCGAGCAGCGCCATGGCGCCGTGGACCACGAGGCCGGCGAAGCCCAGCACCGCCGCGAGCAGGAGGCCGCTCTCCCAGGTGCCGAAGAGGAGCCGCATCACCCCGAGGAGCAGCAGCACCACCAGGGCGTTGAGCCACTGGAAGCGCTGCATGCCGAGGCGCGCGGCGTGGTCGAAGGCGGCCGTGCCGGTGAGGTGCAGGTCGAGCCCGGGGCGCGCCGCCAGCAGCTCCTCGCGGCAGCGCCGCTCGATGGCCGCCACCACCGCCGGGTCGAAGCGGCCGAAGCGCGAGCCGCCGGGGGTGTCACGCAGGGTGAGGTCGGCGGCCACGTCGCGCCCTGCGCCATCGGTGAGGAGGCCGCCCCAGGGGCCGGCGCCGAGCCGGCCGAGGGCCTCCGGCGTGTCGGCGTCGAGCGCCGGGACGAGCCGGAGCCGCCCGGTGCCGGCGTCCCGTGCGGCGCGCAGCGCGTCGAAGGGCGAGGCGAGCCGGACGATCTCCGGGTTGCGCGCCCGCTCCGCCGCAAGCCAGGCGCGGATGGCGGCGAGATCGCCCGCATCGAGCCGCTCCCGCGGCGGGCGCGGGGCGAAGAAGAGCACGAGCTGGTGCCCGGCGCCGAAGGAGGCCTCCTCCTGCGCCGCCCAGCGGAGCGAGGGGAGCGCCGGGTCGGCCATCTCGCGGATGGAGAGGTGGATGCGCGTGCGGGGCAGGCCGGCGGCGGCCGTGGCGGCCACCAAGGCCGCCACCAGCAGGGTCGTCCGCGGGTGGCGGCGGGCGGCGCGGTGGAGCCGGTGCAGCGCCCCGGCCAGCGCGCGCAGGGCGCGGCGCGACGGCGGGTGGCGGCGGGGCGGCCGGGGCATGCGGGAGGGCTAGGCGGGCGTGGCGGCGGCGGGCAGGGCGTGGACCTTCTGCATGAAGCGGCGGAAGTTGAGGTTGGAGAGGAGCGCCACCGGCTTGTAGCGCCAGGGCCGGCCGGCCAGCCGCCGCGCGATGGAGGGCAAGGAGTAGGCGCGCCGCCAGGCGTGGCGCGCGCCGTCGGAGAGCTCGGCCCCGGTCATGCGGGCCGGGCGGAAGACCACCTGGTGACCGTCGTAGCGCGACCAGTCGCGGCTGAGGATGCGCCCCTCGGCCTCCAGCCGGTCGAAGGCGGCCGTCCCCGGGAAGGGCGTGTAGACGGTGAACTGCGGCAGCTCGATGCGGGCCCGCTCGACGAATTCGATGGTCCGGTCGAAGACGCCGGCGTCGTCCGTGTCGAAGCCGAACATGAAGCTGCCCTGCACCATGACGCCCCGGGCGTGGAAGGCCTCCACGGCGGCCAGGTACTCGTCGACCCGGCTGAAGGCCTTGTTGGCGCCGTCGAGGGCCGCCTGGTCGAGCGACTCGAACCCCACCAGGAAGCCGCGCGCCCCGCTCTGCACCAGGAGATCCAGCAGGTCCGGGTGGCGCGCCAGGTCGGCGGTGACGCACCCCACCCAGCGCTTGCCGAGCGCCGCGAGGCCGCCGAAGAGGGCGCGGGCGTGGGCCTGGTCGCCGAAGACGTTGGGATCGAGGAAGGTGACCAGCCGCCCCGGGAGCCGCCTGATCTCTTCCAGCACCTCCGCCGGGTCGCGCCGCACGTACCCCTCGTTGAGCCGGTGGGTGACGCAGTAGTCGCAGCGCCGGCTGCAGCCGCGGCTCATCTCCACCGTGGCCGAGGCGACGTAGCGCGAGGCGCGCAGGTGCGCCCGGGCCGGAGCCGCCACCGCCGCGAGCGGCTGCCCCCGGTCGTGCACGTAGCGCCGCTCCAGCCGCCCGGCGGCGAAGTCGCGCAGGAGCCGCGGCCAGGTCTCCTCGCCGTAGCCCTGCACCACCGCGTCGACGTGGCGCGCCGCCTCCTCCGGCATGAGGGTGGCGTGCACGCCGCCCATCACCACGGTGGCGCCGCGGGCGCGGAAGTGCCGCGCCAGCTCGTAGGCGCGGGGCGCGGCGCTGGTGATGGCGGTGAGCCCGACGAGGTCGGCGCGGGCCTCGAGGGGGACCCGCTCCACCATCTCGTCCACCACCCGCACCTCGGCCGAGAGCTCCGTCGGCACCAGCGCCGCCAGCGTGGGCATGGTCATGGGGGCGTAGCGCAGGTACTTGCCGTACACCCCGGTGCCGAGCCGCTGGATGGCGTGCTGCGTGTGGATGAGCAGGATGCGCATGGCCGCAGCGGCGACGGTGGCACGGCCGATGGGGGGCGGCAAGGCGGCCCCGCGCGGCCGAGGGCGGCCCCGAAGGTGGATTGACCCGGAGCCGGGCCGGGACGACAAGTGGCCATGGCCACGCTCGCCCACCGCGTCTTCGGAGAGGCCACCGCCTTCCTGCGGCAGTCCCGCCGACTCGGCTGGGCCGACCTCGCCGTGGTGGGCACGCTCGGCGGCGTGGCCTTCGCCGCCACCAGCTTCGTCGGGGAGGCGGCGCTGCCCCTGCGGCCAGCGGTGGAGATCGACCTCTCTCCCTGGGCGCTGCCGGGCTACGCGCTCCTCTCGCTGATGCGCGGCCTGGTGGCCTACCTGCTCAGCCTGGGCTTCACGCTGGCCTACGGCTACTGGGCGGCGCGCGACCGGCGGGCCGAGCGGGTGCTGGTGCCGCTCCTCGACGTGCTGCAGAGCGTCCCGGTGCTGGGCTTCATGCCCGGGCTGGTGCTGGCGCTGGTGGCCCTCTTCCCGCGCTCCAACGCCGGCCTGGAGCTGGCCGCGGTGGTCATGATCTTCACCGGCCAGGCCTGGAACATGACCTTCAGCTTCTACCGCTCGGTGCGGGCCGTGCCGCGGGTGCAGCTCGAGGTGGCCGAGCACTACCGCTTCGGCTGGTGGCAGCGCTTCCGCCAGGTGGAGCTGCCCGCCTCGGTCATCGGCCTGACCTGGAACTCGATGATGTCGATGGCCGGCGGCTGGTTCTTCCTCATGGTGAGCGAGGCCTTCGTGCTGGGCGACCGCGACTTCCGCCTGCCCGGGCTGGGCGCCTACATGAGCGTGGCGGTGGCCAGGGGCGACGGCGCGGCCATGGCGGCGGCGGTGGCGGCCATGGTCGTCATGATCGTGGCCCTCGACCAGCTCCTGTGGCGGCCGGTGGTGGTCTGGTCGCAGAAGTTCCGCCAGGAGGAGGGGCAGGGCGAAGGCGAGCAGGCCCGCTCCTGGTTCCTCGACCTGGTGCGCCGCTCCGGCCTGGTGCACGCGGTGCGCCGCGCCGCCGAGCGGGCCCGGCGCCGGCGCCGCCGCGGCGCCGCACCGCCTCCGCCGCGGCCGGCTGGCGCGGGCCTGGCCTCGCGCCTCGCCCCCAGGCTCCTCTCGGCCCTCCTGTTCGCGGCGCTGCTCGGACTGCTCGCGCTCGGCGCGCTGGCGCTCCTGCGGCTGCTCCGCCACGTGCCGGGGAGCACCTGGGGCCTCACCCTGGCGGCGGCCGGCGCCACGCTCGGCCGGGTCCTCGGCGCCACGCTGCTCGGCACCCTCTGGGCGCTCCCCGCCGGGCTCGCCATCGGCCTCTCGCCGCGGCTGTCGCGCCTGCTCCAGCCGGTGGTCCAGGTGGCGGCGAGCTTCCCGGCCCCCATGCTCTTCCCGGCGGCGGTGGCCATCCTGGCCCGCCTGGGCGTCGGACTCGGCCCGGGCAGCGTGGTGCTCATGCTGCTCGGCACCCAGTGGTACGTCCTCTTCAACGTGGTGGCCGGCGCCATGGCCGTGCCGGCCGACCTGCGCGAGATGGCCGGCAGCTACCGCATCCTCGGCTGGCAGCGCTTCCGCGACCTCCTGCTGCCCTCGGTGCTGCCCTACCTCGTGACCGGCTGGGTCACCGCCGCGGGGGGCGCCTGGAACGCCTCCATCGTCTCCGAGTACGTGGCCTTCCACGGCACCACCGCCACCACCTTCGGCCTGGGGGCCCGCATCAGCGTGGCCGCCGCGGCCGCCGACTTCCCCACCCTGCCCGCCAGCGTGGTGGTCTGTCGGCGGTGGTGGTCCTCTTCAACCGGCTCGTCTGGCGGCCGCTCAACGACCGCGCCGAGCGCCGCTTCGCGTCCTGAGCCCGGAGCCACCCCATGGCCGACGCCACCACGCCCTCGCCCGCCGCCGCCGCTCCCGCGGATCCGCCCGCCGCGCCCCTGCTCGAGCTGGTCGGGGTGAGCCACGCCTTCACCCTCCCCTCCGGCCAGCGGCTCGAGGTGCTGCGCGACGTCTCGGTGCAGGTCCGGCCCGACGAGGTGGTGGCGCTGCTCGGCCCCTCCGGCTGCGGCAAGTCCACCATCCTGCGCATCCTGGCCGGCCTCCTCCGCCCCTCCGCCGGCGAGGTGCGTGCCCACGGCCAGCCGCTCCAGGGGCTGGCGCCGGGGGTGGCCATCGTCTTCCAGGGCTTCGCCCTCTTCCCCTGGATGACGGTGCGGGAGAACGTGCTGGCGGTGCTGCGGGCCGCGCGGCTATCCGACGTCGAGGCGGGGCGGCGGGCCACCGAGGCCATCCGGCTGGTGGGGCTGGCCGGCTTCGAGCGGGCCTACCCGCGCGAGCTGTCGGGCGGCATGAAGCAGCGGGTCGGCATGGCCCGCGCCCTCTCGCTCCACCCGGAGGCGCTCTTCCTCGACGAGCCCTTCAGCCAGGTGGACGCGCTCACCGCCGAGGCCATGCGCGCCGAGATCCTCGACATCTGGGCCGAGCGGGCCCGCAACCCGTCCTCCATCCTCCTCGTGTCGCACGACATCCAGGAGGTGGTGACCATGGCCGACCGCATCGTGGTCCTCTCGGCCAACCCGGGCCGGGTGCGCACCGTGGTGGAGAACCCGCTGCCGCGCCCGCGCGACGCCCGCTCGCCCGCCATGGCGGCGCTGGTCGACCGGCTCCACGACCTCATCACCGGCCACGAGCTGCCCGACGAGCCGGCCGCGCCGCCCGCCGGAGCGGCGGTGGCGCCCGGCCCGACCGAGGTGGAGGCGCTGCCGCCCGCCGCCGTGGCCGAGGTGGTCGGCCTGGTCGAGTGGCTCGACGCGCGCGGCGGCTCGCAGGACGTCTTCCGCATCGCCGCCGAGACCGGGCGCGAGTTCGGCCACGTCCTCACCGCCGTCAAGGCCGCCGAGCTGCTCGACCTCGTCGACACGCCGAAGCGGCTGGTGGTGCTCACGCCGATCGGCCGGGCGCTGGCCGCCGCCTCCCCCAGCGACCGCCAGGCCCTGTGGCGCCGCCAGCTCCTCTCCATGCGCCTCTTCGCCGAGGTGGCGGCGGCGCTCCAGGCCGAGCCGACCCACCGGCTGCCTCGCGACTTCGCCGACGAGCTCATCGCCATCCGGCTGCCCTCCGAGGACGCCGAGCAGACCTTCCGCACCTTCATCGGCTGGGCCCGCTACGGCGAGCTGGTGGCCTACGACGAGGCGAGCGGGGTGCTCGAGCCGCAGCCGGAGCCGGCGGGGCCGGTGGCGGCCTCGCCGCCGGGGTGAGGGCGCGTGGCTGGGGAGGCCGGGCGGCCGTCCCCGGCGCCTCCGCGTGGCGGCTTGCCCCCGGGTGGGTCGGAGGGTACTCTCCCGGTTCCATGCGCGCCCCCGCACTCTCCATCGCGTGCGCGCTGGCCCTGGCACTCCCCGCCGCGGTCCGCGCCCAGTCCTCCCAGTCCGGCTCTCCGAGCGACCTGGTGGTGTCGGCCGGCCTGGGCGGCGGCCTCGAGGCCGGCCTGTCCTCCGGCCGCGCCGGCCTCTTCGAGGCCGAGCTGGTGGCCGGCTGGGACATCGAGGGCTCGGCCGCCCACACCGGCCTCGTCTTCCGGCCGGAGCTGGCGCTCGGGCTCGGGCTGGCCCCCGACCTCCACGTGGCGCTCCGGCCCGGCCTGCGGGTGGCCGTGCCCGGCACGCCCCTCTGGCTGCGGGCCGCGGCCGACTGGTCCAACGCGCGCGGGAAGGATCCGCGCTGGCGCTGGCTCCTCCTCGGCGCGGCCTGGGAGGTGCGCATGACCAGCGTCCTCGGCTTCAGCTTCGAGGCCGACACCGGCCTGCCCCTCTCCGGCTCGTCCGGGCTCCCGATCATGCTCCGCGCCGGGGCCACCTTCCGCTTCTAGCGCCGATCGCCGTGCCACCCGTGAGGATCCACCGCATGAAGCTCGCCGCCATCGGCCTCGCCCTCTCGCTGGCCGCGCTGGCCTCGCCGGCCCGCGCCGCCCAGCAGGAGGCGCTGCCGCCGCCGCCGCCGCCGCCGTCGGACGACCCCGGCCTGCCGCGCACCCCGGGCCCCTCCGGCCAGGGCGAGCTCGGCCCGGCGCCCGTCCGCGCCGCCACCGCGTCCAACGTCATCGGC
>Ga0209464_10000123_pt1 | contig 27705 bp, 20 predicted proteins | sample DOMMetBare1Fresh_2_FD_187473 | JGI IMG/M metagenome (GOLD analysis project Ga0209464, IMG submission 187473) | Wetland sediment microbial communities from St. Louis River estuary, USA, under dissolved organic matter induced mercury methylation -... | ecosystem: Environmental > Aquatic >...
ATAGAAGTAGGCGCGGCCTCTACAAATGAAATTTGCCAAGTACGATTGCCCAAGCTTTCCATAGCAACTGCCGATGGGTTCCAGCTTCCAAGTCGAGGTGTGCTTCCTGCTATGTAAACTTTGGTGCTATCGTTCAATGTTGGTGCCGATAGCTTAATGGTAACCCTTGCCGAACTTATCTGAGCAAACAATTCGGATCCGAAGAGCAGACTACCTGCTGCCAATAAAGCAAACAATCGTTGCATAGTTTTATGTTTAAAGGTTGATTTTAAGACCGAGGCTATAACAGATACAATACCAATCTAGCACAAACAAGCCATCAACAACACAAAGAGGCGAGAGTCGCCAACCTAGAAGTACACAATCTTGGCCGACTTCGATTTTCCGATGTATGAATTAATGATTTTGATTGAGTTACCCGTCTCTGCAACAATTTTAATAAGGTCGTGCAGCTCCTCCACATGTCCACTCAAAAACTCCTTCGAAGCTGTTCCATAACCAACAAACCTTCCTTTTTCGACTTTAACAAAGGTTATTTGGCCAGTTGACTTGCTCTCTTCAAGCACAAAGAAATTACGGGTTACATCGTTAACGTAAGCAATAGCCTGCTCTACACGCTGGTTGTACAAATCGGCCTCTTCGTCGCCTCTACAAGCTCCTTTGCACAAACCTATCTGGTAATGAAAGCATGCACCAAACGACTTATACTGTCCGCATATTTTTTGGCATAGGGCAAACTTTTCTATTAGCATGTAAAGGGTTTTCTTTGCCTTTTGTACGGATGGAAAATTAGCAACCAAAATGCCATTTTTAGACTTCTTCTCTATGGTTAGCATCAAATAGCCATCATCGTTATAGGCAGTATATAAACCATACTCGCTACTTTTTCGACGTTGAAGCCTATTAAAAATTGGTTGATGACGTTTTATTTCGATATCCTCGAGTAGCAAAGCCAGCAGCTCGCTATTGGTAACTTCGTAGCTAATATCTACAACTCTAGCACACATCTCTAGCGCCTTCTTATCCTTATAGTTGGCAAAATGTGTAAGGGTTCGTTTGGCAATATTGGTGCTCTTGCCTATGTAAATTACGTTGCCATCAGCATCGTGCAGGTAGTAAACGCCAACCTCCTCCGGAAGCGTCTCGAAAAGCATACGGGCTATATTTTTGCCAAATACCTTGGTAATACCTGTAGCTGTGGTTATCTCTTCATCATCTACCTTATCAAGCAAAAGGTTAAACAGCTCTACGGTCGCTCGAGCATCACCAGCAGCTCGGTGTCTTCCTTCGAGAATAATGCCTAGATCGGCACATAGGTTCCCTAAGCTGTAGCTTGCATGGCCTGGTAGCAGCTTACGGCTCATCTTTACCGTATCGAAAGTAACCCTTCGGTAGGTGTACCCTAACCTCTTAAACTCGTTTTGAACAAAGCTGTAGTCGAACCCAACGTTATGCCCAACGAAGATTGCGTCTTGGGTTATCTCTACAACCCTTTTTGCGATTTCGAAAAACTTAGGAGCATTGCTAACCATTTCGTTGGTTATGCCTGTAAGCTTGGTTATGTAGCTTGGAATTGGACGTTCGGGATTAAGCAATGTTGAGAACTCCTCAACAATAGCTCCATCCTGTACAATAAAAATGGCGATTTCGGTTATGCGCTCACGTCTAGGATCTCCTCCAGAGGTCTCTATATCGACAACGGCGAATCGCTGATTTTTTATATCTACTTCTTCTTGAGTACTCATTTGGATATATAGCTACACTAAAGTAGCTATTTATCCTAAGATGAGGTATATTTTGCGAGCTTTTCTTCTAGCTGAACCGTTTTGGTAACATTGTGATACGAAACCCAAACTCCAACAATATTTCCATCCTTATCTCTCAAAGGAAGCTTACTTACTGAAAGCCAAGATGTTTCACCACTACCTTCTGATACTTTCTCAAGTACATCCACAACACCCTGCCCTGTTGAGATTATTGAACGCTCTTCGTCTTCGAATGCAACGTTAAACTTATCTCCGTAAAGCTCTCTATCAGTTTTTCCTACTATCTGAGCTTCAGTAGCTAACCCGTGTAGCTTTAGCTTCTCCTTACTTGCCTTTAAATATCTGAGGTTTAAATCTTTGAAGTATATTACCTCTTTCGACGATTCGAGAAGGTTGCTAAGCAGATTCTGCTCGGTTGCAAGCGATTCTTGCATTGCTTTATAGTCGCTCATATCCTTTGTGATGCCAAACAAACCGTAAACCTTGCCCATCGAATCGACCAAAGGAAGCTTGCTCGTATTAAGCCACTGAACGCGCCCATCGGGATAAATAAACTTCTCCTCCACATTAAGCATCGGACTTCCAGAGGTGATAATCTCCTGCTCTTCAGCCATTGTTCGATAGCCAACCTCTCCAAAACGTTCAATATCGTTTTTACCCACAATCTCATCAAACGATTGGCCATTTAGATCGAGCAACGACTTGCTACAGCGAGTTATTCTAAAGTTAAGATCCTTAAAGTAAATCAGATCAGGCACCGAAGCCATAAGGTTGCTAAATAGCATTTGCTCTTGGGCAAGCTCTTCCTGAACCTTGATCTGCTCGTCATGAATGCGCGACATCTCCTCTTGGGTAGATTGCAGCTCCTCTAGATTCTGACGCATTTCCTCCTCCTGAGCAGCCATCTCTTCGGCCTGCTGCTGCGTTTTGTGGAGAAGCTCGGCGGTGTGTATGTTTATCTTAACGCTTGAAAGGGTAGATGCAATACTCTCAGCGATACGCTCTACAAACTTTACCTTAAAATCATCTATTGGCTTAAGCGATGCAAGCTCTATTACGCCATTTACCTGGTTGTTAACTTTAAGTGGCACTAGCAGCAAGCAGCTCGGATTGCTGTCTCCTAAACCTGAGGTAATAGCAATGTAGCTATCTGGAATATCTAGCAGGTAAATAGGCTCCTGCTCAATAAAGCATCGACCCACGAGACCTTCGCCTACCTCTACACGCTTGCTGTGCAGCTTTCTTCTGCTGTATGCATAGCAGGCAACCATTTCGAGGTACCTGTCCGACTCGTCATCTTCATTTAGGATAAACATCCCACCCTGAACAATGTCAAGGTACTTTACAAGGCTGCTAATAATCGAAAAGCCAAGCTCTTGAATGTTATCATTATTTTGGCGAAGAATCTCCGAGAAATCTGCGTACCCCTGATTTGCCCATCGCTCCTTCTCTTCCTCTAGCTTACGTAGCGCCTCGCTCTCCTTGGCTTGCACTAAACTTTGCTGCATATCAAGAAGCGATTTACCAATAACATCGTCATTGCTAAGAAGCTCGTGCTCGGCGCCCAAGTTCCCCTTACCAATCTCGCGTGCAAAGCTGGCAGTCCCTTTTAGCCCATTTACTAGCACGTTAAGCGACTCGGCAATCTCCTCCATCTCATCGCCAGTGTTTACCTGAAGCGCAACACTCTTATCTACCGCTCCACTCGCTAGCAGCTTAATTGACGAAGTTACATCGGTAAGAGGCTTTGTTATTTTTTTTGCTAGATAGTTGATAACAAAGGAAGTAATCAGAATACCCAACAAGCAAACCACAATTGCAAAAAGCACCGATTTGCGCGATTGAGCAAAAATCTCGCTTGTAGGAATGGTAACACCAAGAGCCCAGGTTGTTCCCCTATCGCCCATTGCAATTGGAAGAACCACTGCAAAGTACGATTCTCCATTTAAATCGGTAAATGCTTGGGTTATCTCGGAAGTTCCGAGAACCTTTGCTAGCGAAAGCTCTTCATTATCCTTACCAAATATCTTATCGTAGCTCTTACCTACCAAAGCTTTATCGGTATGCGCAGCAATAAACCCCGATTGAGCGATAAGGAAAGCTGAAGTTCCTGGAAATATCTTAATCTTATCTACAACCTTCTGGTAATCCTCCATAGACAAATCAACACCAGCAACACCCTTCCCCTGTCCGTTGTGCATAACCGGATATTCGAGCGTGGTTATAAGTAGCTGATCGGTGCTATTGTTGTAGTAGTTGTAGAAATAGGGTTCCTTTACATCGGTCTTACCAGTGCTTTTAACCTGATAGTACATTGAGTTTGGATCGTAGGAGTCCATATCCTTATCAACCGACATTATGGGCATATTAGAAGAAGGTACGGTTAAAAAGGTTCTTCGTCCTGATGGCTTGCTATACCCTGGAGTAATGGCCGAATGCTCGAGCGATACCCAAATGCACTTAAATGCTTGGTTATTCTTCGCGCTATTTAAAAGCGACTGCTTAATAAGATCTTCGCGATTGGGGATGCTTTGATCGAACATGTACACCACCGACGAGGCCAGCGATTCGCTAAAGCCAATTGCTTGGTTGGTTACTTTCTGTATTTGGGAGGCGTACCCCTTTACCTGTTCAACTGCCATTTGTGTGGCATTTCGCCTAGAGTCGTTCCGTAGCTCAACAACAAAATAGGTGAAAGACACCATCATGATTAGAACAACCGATGCACCAATGTATAGGTGCATCTTTGCCTTTATCGACAAAGACTTAATCCTATCCAACAAGCCCATTTCTTCTGATTAATAAGTTCGTAGAACCGCAAACTTATAAAAAAAGCAGCCACGTTGTATTAGCTGAATGTAAAGATTTGGAAAAAATTACACATTTATTACGTTTAGCTATAAACGTTGAAGATTAACCAATTGCAGATAAAGCTTAATTTAAAGGTGCAAGTAGCTTTTAGGAGCTACAATTCGAGTAAAAAAGGGAGCGTTACGTATCAATTCATAATTCGGTTGGATAAAATAATCCAGTGACAGGTGACGAAGTAACGAATGGCTAGGAATCGACAGAATTCGTACGGTCTGGTGTGGCTTCGCCACGGTGCTTACGGGGGTAGGATTGCACTACTTATGGTCGTTGCATGCCGTTGGTAGGTTGGTGGGGAATCGGTAGTCGGTAGTCGAAAAAGCAACCTAAGATTTAACTCGGTGGAATTCTGTGCCTTTGAGTCTCTGCATTCGTTTTATCGCAAATCGTATGTCGGCAATTTTAACGATCCACCTCAATTCAAAAAGAGGGCGTTCCCTTACAGTCAACGCCCTTATAAGGCATAAAAAAAGCAGCAACTCAACCTACCGTCTCCGTTTTTCATTCGAGCATTTAGCTTAAATGTCGAAACCCAGCTCAGATGAGTTGCCGTGTTTTTTATGCAATTTAATTATTATGTTAGTTTAAATCAACCTTTTCGTTTACCGAGCCTGTGTCTGTAAGCCTTTTCTCCAGCTCCTTAACCTCGGTAACATCCTTTGTTATACCCCAAATTCCAATAATCGTGCCACTCTCGTTGTACAGCGGCAGCTTGCTAATCGAAAACCATCGGCTAGCACCTGATGCATCCTTCAGGTATTCAATACGATTCATTATTGGATTCCCTGTTCTAATGATCTCCTGCTCTTCCTGTGCTGTTTCAATCGAGTAGGCCTCACCGAATAGCTCCTTGTCGGTTTTGCCAACAATTTCGCTCTCTTCTTTAAAGCCATGCTTTTCGTACTTCCTCTTGTTTGCCCTGATAAACCTTCCCTCAACATCCTTAAAGTAGATGTAGTCGGGCGAGGTGTTCATGAAGTTATTAAACATGTTCTTCTCAAACGAGAGGCTAGTTTCAAGATTCTTAACATCAGATATATCTCGCGATATACCAAAGGTTCCGATTATTTCTCCGTTAAGATCTTTAAGCGGCATTTTGCTGGTAGTTACCCATGTAACCGTACCATCTTCATGATCCTCCTTTTCCATCATGTTAAACATGGCTACCCCTGTTTTAATGATGTTCTGCTCGTCGGTAAATGCTTTGCGAGAGTGCTCCTCTCCAAAGAGGTCGAAGTCCGACTTACCAATCAGCTCAGACTCATCATTCACCTTGTGCAGCCTAACTAGCGATTTACTTATTCGGATAAACCTGCTTTGCAAATCTTTGAAGTAGATATAATCTGGAACTGCATCTAGGAAGTTGGCAAACAGCGACTTCTCCTTAAACAGCTCTTCCTGGCTCCTCTTCTGCTCTTCCTGAACACGAGCCATCTCTTCTTGTGTAGATTGCAGCTCTTCGAGGTTTTGGCGCATCTCCTCTTCCTGTGCGGCCATCTCTTCGGCCTGCTGACGGGTTTGCTCAAGTAGCTCGGCCGTGTGTATGTTTATCCTAACGCTCGACAGTGTAGATGCTATGCTCTCGGCTATCTTTTCGACAAACTTAACCTTATACTCATCAATCGCAGCGAGCGACGCTAGCTCTATTACTCCGTTAACTTCGTTGTTAACTTTTAAAGGAACTAGCAGCAAGCATTTGGGCGGTACATCGCCTAAGCCTGAGGTTATATGGATGTAGTCGTCTGGCACTTCGAGGAGATAAATAGATTCTCTCTCTACAAAGCATCTGCCTACCAACCCTTCGTTTAGCTCAAAACGTTTCTGAAGCATTTTCCTGCGGTTGTATGCAAAGCAGGCTGTCATCTCTAAGTACCTATCGCTCTCTTCGTTTTCGTTAAGTATAAACATTCCACCCTGGTTTATGCCCAAATACTTAACCAAATTGCTAATGATAGAGAATGATAGATCGTGTAGGTTGGTATTGTTCTGACGAAGAAGCTCGGCAAAATCGGCATAACCTTTATTGGCCCATGCGGTTTTCTCTTCTTCCTGCTTACGTTCTTCTTCGGCGGCGGCTGCTTTAATCAGGCTATTTCGCATGTCCTCCAACGAAATTCCAAGGACATCCCTCTCACCAAGTAGCTGATGCTCGGCATTAAGATTTCCATTGCCTATCTCTTTGGCAAAGCTCGCGGTTCTGTTTAACCCATCAACCAGCACGTTAAGCGAGGAGGCAATATCTTCCATTTCATCACCTGTGGCAATGCTAAGCTTCTCCGATTCGTCAACATCGCCACTTGCCAATCGTTTAATAGATGATGTAACATCGCTTAGCGGTTTTGTAATTGCTTTGGCAAGGTAGTTGAGCACTATCACCATAAGTCCGATGCCTAGCAAGCAAACAAGCAATGCGATAAAAACCGACTTGCGCGATTGTGCAAAAATTTCGCTTGTTGGGATGGTTACTCCCAATGCCCAGTTTGTTCCGTTTTCGCCCATAGCTACCGGAACAACTACTGCAAAGTAGCTTTCACCATCGATATCTATAAAACGTTCTGTAACATCCGATGAGCCGAGTAGCTTATCCAGCTGCATTCCTTCAACGTTCTCACCTATAAGCTTGTCGTACGTTTTGCCAACTATTGATTTGTTGGTATGGGCTGCTACAAATCCCTTCTTTGATACTAAGAAAGCTGAGGTTCCGTCGAATATCTTAATGTTATCTACTATCTTTTGATACTCACCAATGGAGATATCAACTCCTGCAACTCCTCTTACTTGACCGTTGTACTTAACAGGACTTGCAAGTGTGGTTATGAGTAGGTCTTGACTACTATTGTTGTAGTAGTTGTAAAAGTATGGCTCCTTTACATCCGATTTTCCAGAATTCTTTACAACGTAGTATAGCGATGAAGCATCAAACGAATCCATATCCTTATCTAGCGCCATAACAGGCTGGTTAGATAGCGGAATGGTTAAAAACGAACGACGACCTGAAGCCTTACTGTATCCTGGTGTGATGGCAGAGTGCTCTAGAGAAACCCAGATGCATTCGTACCCCTTGCTGTTTTTTGAGCTATTTAAGAGCGATTGCTCTAAAAGAACCTCTCGGTTAGCAAGCGATGCATCGAACATGTAGGTAACCGACGATGCCAACGATTCGCTAAAGCCCAACGCCTGATCGGTTAGCCTCTTAACCTGCGACGAATAACCTTTAACCTGCTCTACCACCATACGTGTAGCACTCTCGCGGGTATTGTTTCGTAGCGAAAAAATAAAGTAGGTGAACGATACTAGCATAATTAGAGCAACAGATGCTCCAACGTAAAGGTGCATTTTAGACCTTATAGACATTCTTTTTGTCCGTTCCAACCAGCCCATTTCGTGTGTGTATTAATTAATTATATCAATTAGTTGCAATTGGTCAAACTTATAAAAAAAAGAGTTACTAAAAGCTACATGCCCTTAAAAATGTCGAACAAAATGGCACCTTTTATTTCACCTAAACTAATGTTGCTGTTGAGTTTATGAATTAAAAGTAGCTCTATGCAATAATTTTCACAACTTCTATTTGGGTAACCTCCTGTCCTACATAGCTTACGTTGGCTATTTTTATGCTTATGTTAAACACGTATGTGGAGCATATATATCTCGAAGAAAACTCTTAAGGTTTAGTAGCTAATAGTACGAACAGTATATCTTTGCCACTATGCATATAGTGAAGCTCGTTTAATAGGACGCTCGCCAAGCTTCCTTTGCAACAAGCCACACCTAATCAACGCTAAGTTTTAACTAGTAACCATCATCCAAATGAAAAAATGTATTGGAACGATGCTGTTTTTTCTGGCTATCAGCATTATTTCAAGTGCCCAAAACAAGCCTGTAGAATCAATTTTTCTATTCGAAAGCTCTGCTACGTATGCACCCGCATTTGCAGGAAAAGCCAACATAAAGGGCGATACCTTTTCAGAAAACGAGCTGCTAAAGAATGCCACTACGCCTAGTGGACTTGCCCTTATTAACGGAAGTGTTACTGGCGACTACGGACTAGCCAAAGCTGCTTGGACCCTTCAAAAGGATGCTAACGGAAGCTTCTTTGCTCCTGCAAATCAGGCTTCGTCAACCGTTGGCTATGCGCTATTCTTTGTAGATGCGCTATCGTTTACAAAAGGTTCCGTTGTGGTAAAATCTCCTCTTCCATTCGAGGTGTACATCGACGGATTAAAAGCTACCGAGAAGCTTTCTACCGAAAACAAGAGCGCTAATGCTCAGTTTAAGTTTGCTCGGCAACAGCACCAGGTACTAGTTAAGTATCTTCGAACTAACAGCTTAAAAGACACTGCGAAGCTAAACATTTCGCTAGATATTCCTCAAGGGAAACAGCAACAGCTGCTTATAAATAGCTCCAAACGTATTCTCACCATTAACGATATCCTCGAAGGTTACAAGGTTGCATCTGCATCAATATCGGCATCGGGCAAATACGCAAGCGTTACACTATCAAAGGTTGATCCACAATCAGGGAAAGCCTCACGATTAACGAAGTATATCAACCTCACAACTGGAAAAGAGGTTGGCATTCCTACCTATGCAGCGGCTCCCCGATGGATGCCCAATGGTAGCCGCTTGTGGTGGATTGATGCAACAAACGATAACGCACTAACGGTTTACAACCTCGAAGATGGAACACAGCAGGTGGTAGCCAAAAATATATCGGCAAAGCTTTCCTATACATGGGCTCCAAACGAAAAGTATTTGGTAGGTTTTGGCGAAGACGATGTAAAAATTGAAGAAAAAAGCCCTATGCAACAAATCGTTACACCCGAAGACCGACAGCCAGGGTGGCGAGACAGATCGTTTTTATACAAGGTTGATTTAGCAACAGGACAAAAAGCTAGGGTTACTTACGGCAATAAAACAACCTACCTTAGCGATATCTCCTCCGATTCGAAATGGCTTCTTGTGTCTGTTCAAAACGAAGTATACACCGAACGTCCATTTTCTACCACCGATGTCTTTAAGATTAATGCAGAAACTTTTGCTGTTGACACGCTACTAAAAGGACAAAAGTTTATTGGCGGTGTAAAGATCTCACCAAATGGAGAGCAGCTTTTAGTTCTTGGTGGTCCAGGAGCGTTTGACAAAGCGAGTCTCAATGTCAAGAAGTCGCCGATTGCCAACAGCTACGACAACCAAGCATTTATTTACCAAATTGCAACGGGCAACGTAACGCCAATTACCAAAAATTTCGACCCATCTGTAGATAATGCAGAATGGTCTAACGATGGCAAATCGGTAGTTATGCTCGTAAGCAAGGGCGATAGGAATTTGCTGTACCAGTATAGCCTAGCAGGAGCAAGCTATAGCCAGCTACCCACTAGCTGTGAGGTGATTTCGGACTTTACCCTGGCAAAAGAGCTTGAGACAATGGTTTACTTCGGCCAGAACGCTAGCTACCCTGCAGCGGCATATACCTACAGCTTCGATAACCAGAGTTCGGTTTTAATTGCCGACCCTGCAAAGGATAAAATGGCACAGATAGAGCTTGGCGAAATGCGCGACTGGAGCTTTAAAGCAAAAGATGGATCGACCATCGAAGGAAGATTCTACCTACCTCCCCACTTCGACCCAAGCAAAAAATACCCCTTGATTGTAAACTACTATGGAGGCACAACGCCCGTAGAACGCACCTTCGAGGGGCGTTATCCTCTACACCTATACGCTGCAATGGGCTACGTTGTTTACGTTCTACAACCTAGCGGAGCAACTGGCTATGGACAAGAGTTTTCGGCTCGACACGTTAATGCTTGGGGCAAGCAAACAGCCGACGAAATTATAGAAGGAACCAAGAAGTTTATTGCAGAGCACAGCTTCATTGATGCTTCGAAGGTTGGCTGTATTGGCGCATCATACGGAGGCTTTATGACACAATACCTTCAAACCAAAACAAACATTTTTGCTGCTGCCATCTCGCATGCAGGCATTAGCGATATTACCAGCTACTGGGGTGAGGGCTACTGGGGATATACCTACAGCTCTGGAGCTTCGGCAAACAGCTATCCATGGAATAACCAGCAGCTTTACATCAACCAAAGTCCGCTTTTTAGCGCGCAAAAAATAAATACCCCCATCCTATTCCTTCATGGACAAATGGATACCAACGTGCCTATTGGCGAAAGCATTCAAATGTACAATGCGCTCAAAATTTTGGGCAAAACTGCCGAGCTGATTACCGTTGAAGGGGAAAATCACACCATTGCTGGTTACAAAACCAGAATCGCATGGAACAACACCATCTTTGCTTGGTTTGATAGATACCTCAAAGGAGAATCGGAATGGTGGAATGAGTTATATCCAAAGAAAAACCTTTAGGAGAATAGGGTAAGGATAACCCTAAAAAATAGGACGTATCACGATATGCGTAAATCACGACAAGAAAAATCTCTATTAAGTCGGAATTGGCATTTCGTGATACGTTACTCTCAATATCTTTGGAACGCCCCTACTTTAGTTAAAATTAGCGTAGCGTCTCTTTCTTGGGTTAATCCAAATAAATGGAACATCATCGTACTTGTTGCTCTTTTTAAAGAGCGTATAGTTTAACGATGTGGAAAGAATGTAGTTTGCCTCAATGCTATCGGCAAAATCGTAGATATCATCTACAAAATTTTTAAGCTTATTGGCTGTCTTAATCCCGTAAACAATATCGTTATCGTCTAGCACCTGCTTGGTAAAGTAGATGTTGTTGATAAGCTCTTTTTGTGGCTGATTGTCCGACAGCACAGGCTTTATAAAGTCGATATTGCACCCGTACTTTCGCGAAAGAAAAATCACCCATTCGATGGTGTCCTTAAACTCTGGTTCGTACTCCATTGGCACAACTACTTCAATAGCTTCATGATTTAGTCGTGGTGGCTTACTAGCAATAACTATCGGAAGCTCAATAGCTCCATAGTTCGAAAACTCCTTCAGAATATTAACCCTCAACCCTTTATGTATAGAGTTGTATTCTGGAGATATAATCACAGAGCACTCAAAATCCTTCAATATCTCCCTTACGCAGCTCTTAAAGTTACCCAGCTTAATCGCATACTCCGGAAGCATCCCATACTTACATCGCAGCTCTTCGGCTACCGATTTCATTACCTCCTTCTCCTTATTCACCTCTGAATCAAAGGAAAGTCGAGACTCCAGAAACCGTCGCTTTTTCATAACCCTGACAAGGAGAATAGCGTACTTTGATTTTGACTCGAGCAGAAGTGCATGCCTAAATGCATTTTCAGACTGCTCGGATCCATCCCACAGTACAACGATGTAAGTTTTTTTTGTATTCATATATACATTCTAGTTCTAGCAAGTGCGCGTAAATATAGGGATTATAAGAAATTAACACAACCAAATATGTTTGCAACTTTATCATTTTTTCAAAAAATAATAACCATCACAACCACAGGCGTTTAAATATTATGATTTAGCTACTTTAATTTGAAATTTATATTAAATCGAAAGCCAAATCTTAACTATTTCTACTTTTGTGAGAAAATCAACTTTTAATGAAACTTGTTTTTGCCACCAACAACCTTCATAAAGTAAAGGAAGTGCAGCAAATGCTTCCTTCGGAGATGGAGCTTCTTACGCTTTCGCAAGTAAATATCGACGAGGATATTCCCGAAGATTACCCCACGCTTGAGGGGAATGCGCTTCAAAAAGCAAGGTATATTTTCGAGAAGTACGGATATAGCTGCTTTGCCGACGATACTGGACTTGAGGTAGAGGCGCTAAATAACGAGCCTGGCGTTTACTCTGCCCGCTATGCTGGCGAGCACAAATCATCGGAAGATAACATAACCAAAGTTTTGAATAACCTTGGAAGCAATAGCAACCGAAACGCTTGCTTTCGTACCGTTATTGCGCTAATACTAAATGGAGAGGAGCATCTTTTCGAAGGCCGTGTTGATGGTACCATTCTTACCGAACGTCATGGGAGCGATGGCTTTGGATACGACCCTATATTTCAGCCTGATGGCTACGAGGTAAGCTTTGCAGAAATGTCGCTTAACGATAAGAATGCAATTAGCCACCGTGGTCGTGCTGTGGAAAAGCTTGTTGCTTTCTTAAAGCAGCTCTAATAGCACCCGAAGATGGAGCATAAGATTGCTGGAATTGTTCTAACCACGGTAAGGTATAAGGATACCAGCCTTATCTGCCATCTATATACCAACCTGTTTGGTAGAAAAACGTACATTTTTAATGGCGTACGAAAGGAAAAAGGCAAGGGCAAAGCAGCAATGCTGCAGCCCCTTTTTCTTCTTGACCTTGATGTTATTCAGAACAACAAGACTGATATACAAAAGGTTAAAGATCTTCGATTCAGCTACCCCTACCAATCTATACCATTTAACCCTGTAAAAAGTTCGCTCGCCTTTTTTATTAGCGAGCTGCTAAACAAGCTCTTAAAAGAAGAGCAACCCAACAAGGAGCTATTTGCATTTCTAACCAACGCCTTTATGGCTCTCGACCTACTCGAGGACGGTGTTTACAACTTCCACCTTTACCTCATGGCTCAAATAACCAAGTATTTGGGCTTACAACCAACATTGCTAGATGAAGATGTTCCTGCTTTTTTCGACCTCAAATCTGGTCAGTACACTCCAATCGAGCCAAAGCATCCATCGTACATGAACAGACACTTGTCTCGATGCTTTCATCGCTTCTACCATGCATCTGTCACGCAGCTCGCAGGCATCGAGATGTCGCGAGATGAGAGGCAACAGCTGATCGGGAAAATGCTCGAGTTTTTTGCTATCCACTATGGCACCAGCTTCGAGCTAAAGTCGCTCGCCGTTGTTCATGAGCTGTTCGACTAACAATGCTACCCCAACAAGTAAAGGTATATACCACTTCAAAGGCCAATTCTTATTGCCAATTCGTACTAATTGAATAACTTTGCTGCAAAATTATACGTTCATGCTCAAGTATAAGAGAGTTTTACTTAAGCTTAGCGGCGAAGCCCTAATGGGTGCCGATAAGTATGGTATCAACACCGAAGTGCTCAACGAGTACGCAGAACAAATCAAGGAGGTAGCGCAGCTTGGCGTTGAAGTTGGTATTGTTATTGGCGGCGGCAACATTTTCCGAGGACTTTCGGGTGTAAATAAAGGGTTCGACCGCGTAAAGGGCGACCAAATGGGAATGCTTGCTACTGTTATTAACTCTATAGCTGTACAATCGGCTTTAAACAGCGTTGGTCAAAAAGCGAAGGTGCTTACTTCCATCAATATGGCTCCGGTTGGCGAAATTTACTCCAAGGATAAAGCTGTTGATCTGTTTTCGCAAGGATACGTTGTTATTATTGGCGGTGGAACCGGAAATCCATTTTTTACTACCGATACGGCTTCGGCTCTTAGAGGTGTCGAAATCGAGGCAGAGGTGCTCCTTAAGGGCACTCGTGTTGATGGTGTTTATACTGCCGATCCTGAAAAGGACCCAAATGCTGTTAAGTACGATACCCTATCGTTTGACGAAGCTTACAACAAAAACCTTAAGGTTATGGACCTTACCTCTTTTGCAATGTGCAAAGAGAACAACCTTCCAATCATCGTTTTCGATATGAACACGGTGGGCAACCTTAAAAAGCTACTTTTGGGCGAGAAGATTGGAACAATTGTAAAGAATAATTAAATTTGATTTAGCAATCAAGATCTACGCATATGTCAGAAGTTAAAGCAATTATAGCACAGGGCAAAGATAAGATGGAAAAGGCAGTTCTTCATCTTGAGGAATCTCTTATTACCATCAGAGCAGGTAAGGCAAACCCAGCCATTCTAAACCCAGTAATGGTTGACTACTACGGAAGCATGATGCCTGTTAACCAGGTTGCAAGCATCAACACTCCTGATGCCAAAACGATAATCGTTGCTCCTTGGGAGAAAAAGATGCTACCTGTTATCGAAAAGGCAATTCTAACCTCTGGTATTGGGCTTACTCCTAGCAACAATGGCGAACATATCCGCCTGGTAATTCCTCCGCTTACCGAAGAGCGCCGTAAGGAGCTGGTTAAGCAGGTTAGAAACGAGGGCGAGCATGCTCGTGTTGCAATTCGTAACATCCGTCGCGATTCGAACGAGGTTATCAAAAAGATGATAAAGGCTGAGAGCCTTCCTGAAGATGTTGCCAAGGATGGTGAGGCTGAGGTTCAAAAGATTACCGACAGCTACAGCAAAAAGATTGACGAGCTTCTAGCTCTAAAAGAAAAAGAGATTATGACCGTATAGCTAAAACGACCCCAAAAGGGTCGTTTTTTCTTTTACCTCCTACTCCGTTCGTCATTGCTACGCTAGCTTTCGTATCGTTTCATAAGCTATGTATGCGCTAAACTTTACAATGCTCCTCTCCTCTATTCGGGTTCACCTCTATTTTAATTAAGTTCGATGGCGTAAATTGGCCTAATGTAGGCTTAAGGCTACGATTGCTATTTAAACGTAATACACCCGAATAATGAGAAAGCACGTATTTAAGGCAGCATTCGGACTGCTTTTGCTCGCAACACTTTCGGCAAGTGCTGAGGGGAAGAAAAATGCTAAGCAGCAACCTCAACAGCCCCAGAAGGAGGTTGTTTACCAAGTATTCACTCGTCTTTTTGGCAACAAAAACACAACCAACAAGCCATGGGGTACTGTACAGGAAAATGGCGTTGGTAAGTTCAACGACTTTACAGATAAAGCCTTGAAAGAAATCAAAGGGCTTGGTGCTACCTACATTTGGTACACAGGTGTACCCCACCACGCTCTTGTTAACGATTTCACTGCTTTCGGCATTTCTAACGACGATCCAGATGTGGTAAAAGGCCGTGCTGGCTCTCCGTATGCTGTAAAGGACTACTACAATGTAAATCCCGATTTAGCCGTAAACCCAGCTAAAAGGCTGGATGAGTTTAAGGCCTTAATCAAGCGAACCCATAAAAACGGACTAAAGGTTATTATCGATATTGTTCCTAACCATGTTGCTCGTAGCTACAAAAGCACGGTTTTCCCGGATCGCGATTTTGGCAAAAACGACAATAAGGGTGTAGAGTATAGCCGCAACAACAACTTCTACTATATTCCAGGCAAGGCTTTTGAAGTTCCTGAGTGGCGTAATGGATACAAGCCTCTTGGAGGCGAAATTCACCCGCTTGCTGATGGCAAATTCGATGAAAATCCTGCCAAATGGACTGGTAATGGTTCGCGCTTGGCTCGCCCCGATTTTTACGACTGGTACGAAACGGTTAAAATCAACTACGGTGTCCGTCCTGATGGGACTAAAGATTTTCCCGAACTTCCCAATGGCTTTGATAAGCTTTCGTACAAAGAGCACTTCGCGTTTTGGAAGGGTAAGAGTGTGCCAGATTCGTGGGTAAAATTCCGAGATATTGCCCTCTACTGGCTAGATATGGGGGTTGATGGTTTTAGGTTCGACATGGCCGAAATGGTTCCTGTTGAGTTTTGGAGCTTCATGAACTCATCTATTAAGATGAAAAAACCTAGCGCTTTTCTTCTTGCCGAAGTTTACAACCCAAAGGAGTATAGAAACTACATCCTAAAGGGGAAAATGGACTACCTGTACGACAAGGTAGAGCTGTACGATACGCTTAAAAATATTATACAAGGTAGAGGAAACACCGATCACATCGCTGCAATACAGAATGGCTTGGCCGATATCGAGCACCACATGCTCCACTTCCTCGAAAACCACGATGAGCAGCGCATTGCTAGTCCAGAGTTTGCTGGAAATGCGGTAAAGGGTAAACCAATGATGGTGATATCTGCTACCATTAGCACCTCCCCAACAATGATCTACTTCGGCCAAGAAGTGGGCGAAGCTGGTGCTTTAAATTCTGGTTTTGGCAGCCACTCTCGAACTTCGATATTCGACTATGCTGGTGTTCCTAACCACCAACGTTGGATGAACAATGGTAGCTTTGATGGCGGAAAGCTCTCTAATGACGAAAAAGAGCTTAGAACATTTTACAAGAAGCTGCTTCAATTCACGACAAAGAGCTCGGCTCTTGCCGGAAGCTACGAAGAAATTCATTTTGCAAATCGCAAGGCTTCTAAAGGGTACGATGGCAACATTTTCTCGTTCGTACGATGGAGTAGCAGCCAAAAGCTGGTAGTTGTGTCGAACCTTGACGCTAGCAACAGCCGTAGCTTTGAGCTTATAGTTCCTGCTTCAGTTATTTCCAAGTGGGGATTAAAGGATGGTGCTTTCGTGCTCAACGATGCTCTTTATGGTAAAAAAGCATCGTTGGTTGTTGCTAATGGGGTTGGAAAGATAGCCATAAGCATTAGCCCTCTCGAATCGTTTATATACGAACTCTAGAGCAAATAGCTTACCAGTAGATATAAAGAGCTGCCTAAAAAGTTTCACAGCCTACGAAGCATACAGCAAAAGATGCTACCAGAGCATATACCAATGCCATAATGCCCATTTCGTAATACGTGCTTTCCCGCTTTAGGCAGCTCTTTTTTGGCTTTATCCTAACTGCTAATTTTTATCTTTAAGAGAAGTAGGGCATCGCTTAGCTGCTCCTGGCTGCCCACCTCTAGCTGTATAGACCTACCCTCCATGTAACGCTTGGCTGCAAGTAGCTCGTGCTTAACCGATTCCGACACTTGGCTAGCTAGTACAGCAGCTGTAGCCTTATCGCCAAAGGTAAAGGTTGCTCTAAAGTAACCTGCACATGGCGTTATAAACATTAGGTTTCGCTTACCGCTAAGCACCTTTAGCGTCCATCCCGACTTCTTGCTGTAGTACTTCCATTCGTAGGAATGGCCTCCCGCTAGCTCATCAGCTGTGCTTACAAGCTGCTCGAAGTATGCTCCACTTTCTGATAGCTCGTAAAGGAGCATCTGCTCATCTGGCTTAACTAGCTCTATATCAAAAATACTTGCCGACATAACTCCTAGGTTTTAGGTTTTGCCATCATAATTTTATGCTAAGGTAGCAAGCTATGCGACAGCTGTATGTCAGTATCAATAAGCTTTCTTAAATGCTAATCAACCTCTTCGGCCATTCTTTGTGCAATAAAGCTTATAATAACCAGCTGCATAGCATGATACATCATTATTGGTAATAGAATAACCCCTAAGCTACCAACTCCCGAAAAAATAATGCTCGACATAACAGTTCCGTGTACCAACGATTTTTTTGATCCGCAAAATAGTGCTGTAATTCTATCTTCGCGATTAAACGATAAGCCCTTGGCAAGAATGCTTATAAAGCCATAAATGGTGTAAAAAAGCAAAAGTATTCCTAATGCAACACCCAGCAAGCTGGTTGCCGATAGCTGTGCAAAGAGGTTTTTGCTAAACGATTCGCTAAACGATATGTAAACAATGGTAAGAATAATCGATTGATCGAACATCCTTAAGCCTTTGCTATGCTTTGCTGCCCATGCTCCAAAACGCCTGTTAAGTAGCATACCTATGGCAACCGGTAGAAGAACCTGTAGGATAAGCTTTACCACCACACCAGATAGGTCGCCCATCTGACCCGATGATGAGCTGAGTACAACTCCCATCCAAATAGGGGTTATAAACACTCCTACTAGTGCCGATATGCTTGCATTAAAGATGGCTGCTGGGATGTTTCCCTTTGCAATAGATACCATTACCACCGACGAGGAGACTGTAGAGGGCAGCGCTGCCATAAAAAAAGCACCAAGCCAAAGTAGATGCGTTTGGGGGGTATCTAGGTAGTGCATTGCAAAAAGCACTACTGCTGGAAAAACGATAAAAGTTACTGCCTGTACTACCAAATGAAGATGCCAGTTTCCTAAATCGTTTTTTAGCTTATCAGGACTAAGCTTTAAGCCATAGAATAGAAATATCAACGATACCCCAACATCTGCCGCAAGATTCAGGTTTAGTGGCCCTCTGTAAATACCTAGCTGAGGGAAAACCTTTCCTAGCAGAATCATTCCTAGAATGGCTAAAACAAAACGATCGAACTTTATCCTACGAACGCTCTGCCAAAAAGAGCTGTGCTGCATAATAGTAAACTACTGTAAATTAATCTATTCCAACGGATCAAACTTGTACAACCTGTCGTCGTCAACAATCGATCGACGACCAAATGGCTCTACCTCCAGCTTAACCAGCTTAACGCCCAAATCGCGCGCCAGCTGCTTTTCTGCTGCCGAGGTATTCAAATCAACCAGCTCCGATAAAGCCTGCTTTATAGGAAAATTTCCCTTTTTGTAAAGGGGATTTTGAATAAACGTGCTCTTTACTTCACGCACTATTACCTCACCGCTATCGGTAAGGAGGGCAAAAACAAGCCGCTTTATGGCGTAAAACCTGTAGTTTACCGTAATCTGCTCGCGAATGTCCGGATCGGACGAAATGAAGGTGTAGATCATATTACTACCTTTTATGTAGCAAAAGTAGCAAAATGTACCGCGAATAAAAAAGAAAAAGGCCCAAGCAAGCTTGAGCCTTTGTTGACCTACCAGGATTCGAACCTAGACAGACAGAACCAAAATCTGTAGTGCTACCATTACACCATAGGTCAATTCTTCAATTCGACTGTTTTTGTCGCAATTGCGGTGCAAAGATAAGCAGGTTTTGTGAATCTGCAATAGGCTCTACTCAGATTTTTGTATTCTTTTTAAAATTTGTCGGTTGCTTTTACAACAACAGTATCTACATCATCAACGTTTACGTCAAAATCATGGTTACTTCCTGATCCATCGTAGGTATATACACCATTTTCGCGTTTCGAATCGTAGCTCCTAAACGATGTTAGCACCTCTCTATCGATACGGTAAGCTTTACCTTTTGGCATAAGTACGGTTACCTCCACTCCCTTAAGAATTCGCTCTCCGAGCTGTAAAGGTACTGCTGGTGTTAAAAGCAGCGAGCTTCCCTTAAACTCTGCATCAAACCTTATGTCCTCTGCCGATTGGGTGGCAAGGCTGTAGCTTCTTCCGGTTGACCACTTTTTAATGGTTACCTGTGGTTTTTCTACATCATCGCAGTACTCCACATTAACCACTGGTCGTACAAATATTTGGCTTTGGTCCGTTAGCCGTACCTCACGACCATCATTTCCAGATATTACGGAGAAACCGTGGTGGTGATTCCATCCTCTATGATGCTTACCAATGTGAACCTTCCCGTCCGTAACGCTGGTGTAGTCGTAATCGTCCCAGCTATTATTTTTTAGGGTGATTAGCAAATCGGTTGGCGCAAGCTTTACCATTCCTGCATAGGCTATGGTCAGCGTATCAACGGGCGCAGGTGCTTCGATGGTGCTGTTAACCGAGCTGTTGCTTCCGAACGTCTTTTGTAGCGATGCAACCCCAAGTGTAAGCGCTGCAAAAAGAGCAACTGTCCAAATAACCGTAAGCGGGATTACAATATAGCGAGTGCGGAAGCGCGATTTAAACAGCAGCTTAATGATAACCATAATCATCAGCACTGTTGGAATAAACACAAGCGCAAAAACCGAAACCTTAAACCAGAATAGGTGCGGGAATAAGTAGCTGATAACGTTGAACATTGCAAAATCGGCATCGTTATCAATCATAACAATCGAGCTCATAAAATCGGGACTTAACCCAAAAATGGAAAGCAGTATTACCGTGCTAACTGCAAGACCAGCAACTACAAACATCGAAATAAAGAAGATCGCAAAAACTTTAACAATCACCCCAACTACGCTAAGAAAGCTTTCCCCAGCAGTGCGGATGTGCGGCGATACATTCTGTGCTTCCTGCCGTATTCGCTGTTCGATATTCGAAACGTTCACCTTCTTACCCTCCATTTCGAGCTTCTGCCCTACTGTTAAGGCCATAGGTGCCGATATCCAAAGTACGATGTAAACAAGCGGGAAGAACCACCCAACAACTATTGCCGAACCAAGCAACGTTAGTCCCACAAAAGCTATTCGAAATAGCACTGGATCGATGTTAAAGTAGGCACCCAAGCCACCACAAACACCTCCAATTACCTTGCTATCAGCCGAACGGTACAAACGACGTGACGATGTGCCCGACGAGCTGTAGCTATAGCTTCGCTGCTCCTTCGAACCTTCCGAACTCTCATCTAGCTCGGCAGGATCGCCAATACGTAGTAGCACGTCCTTTACATCCGATAGAGAGACAACCTGCTCGGGTTCAAGCAGCTTACCCATCAGCAGCTCGGCAATTCGCGATTCTATATCTGCAACAATCTCCTGTCCATCAGCTCTATGTCCAAACTGACGATGCAGCCTATCGGTGTAGGTTTTAAGCTCGTTATAGGCGCTTTCGTCCACTACAAAAGCCATTCCACCTATGCTAACTTTATGCGTTGTATTCATAGCTGTAGCTGTTACTTATTTCTAATAGTTTTTATCTGCTCTACAAGCTCATCCCACGATTGGTGGAGCTCTTTTAGGTACTCTCTTCCCTGTTCGGTTAGCGAGTAGTACTTACGAGGAGGCCCTTGTGGTGATTCCTCCCATCGGTAGGTTAGTAAACCCTGATTTTTCTGGCGGGTTAGCAAGGGATACAATGTCCCCTCTACCACTATCATCTCGGCATCCTTCAGATTGCCAATGATGGTTGAAGCGTAGGCATCGCCCTTTTCGAGTATCATTAGTATGCAGTACTCGAGAATGCCCTTACGCATTTGAGCTTTGTTGTTATCGATATTCATGGCTACTTTCTGTTATATTTCATTTGCTGATACTCTCTTTCTAGGTTCTCGGGTGTGATTGGCTCACCGCGCATCTCTAAACGCTGCGATGGAGTGGTTGCTAACGGAGTAATAATCCAGATAAGCGGATAAAGGATTACCGTAATACCACCAAGTAGTAGCGCAATAAAGATGATACGGAAAAGTACTGGATCAAGGTTAAAGTAGTGGCTCAAACCTGTACACACGCCACCTATAACCATCCCATTGGGATCTCTGTAGAATTTTTTGTAGGCCATTGTTGTCTTTCTTTGATCGTTTGTAAATGTTTGGTAGCTAGCTCCAGCATCTAGGTCTTCTTCGTCGCCCAACGTGGCAATTACCTGCTTAACCATACGTAGATTTACTACCTGCTGTGCCGATTTAATTTCTTGAGCAAAAAGCTCTGCAATGCGCGATTCGATATCGGAGACAATCTCATCGCCACCGGCTTGCGACGAATATTTTTGTTTAAGAGCTGTTATATAGGCATTTAGGCGTGCGTATGCATCGTCGTCTATGGTAAAGCTCATTCCTCCAATATTAACTGTCAATGTTGTTTTCATGGTAAGATACTTTTTATTGCACTTTAGTTTGTTTTGCAAGTATAACGCTTAAACTAGGTACTTGGTTACACATAGTAGTATTTTTTTTGAAATATTTTTTGAATATTTCCGTATATTACTGGTTTACTGGTTGTTGTAAATTGCATTTTTTTATACAAAATCGTGTAATCTTTAGCTAAAACCTTCTTAGCACCACCATTCGCGAGCTAAAGAATCTAGCTCTGGGGCTCTTCATCACTCAAAAAGCTATCTTTGCCAAAATTTATCCGACCCGCGATGACAAGAAATGAAGTGGAGATTATGGCTCCTGTAGGCAGCTACGAATCTCTGATGGCAGCGATTAATGCTGGTGCCAACTCGGTTTACTTTGGAGTTGAGCAGCTAAACATGCGCTCCAAATCATCCAACAACTTTACGCTCGACGATCTAAAAAACATAGCATCTATCTGCCACGAAAATGGCGTTAAATCGTACCTAACTCTAAATACGGTAATGTACGATCACGACCTCGACATGATGCGCAAAATTGTTGATGCGGCAAAAAATTCGGAGGTTAGCGCTGTTATTGCTTCCGATATGGCAGCCATAACCTATGCGCGTTCTATGGATGTAGAGGTTCATATATCTACCCAGCTAAACGTTAGCAACTACGAGGCGCTTAAGTTTTACGCTCAAATGGCCGATGTGGTAGTGCTTGCCCGCGAGCTTAACATGACACAGGTTAAAAACATCTGCAAGCAAATAGCAAACGATAACCTTAAAGGCCCTTACGGACAGCCTATTAAGATAGAGATGTTCGTACATGGAGCTCTCTGCATGGCAATTTCGGGGAAGTGCTACATGAGCTTGCATGAGAATAACGCGTCGGCCAACCGCGGTGCCTGCCAGCAAACCTGCCGCAAGGCCTACGTTGTGACAGAAAAGGAGACAGGCCACCAGCTAGAAATCGACCACGAGTACATCATGTCGCCTAAAGACCTATGCACCATTGGCTTTCTCGACAAGGTGCTAGATGCAGGTGTTCGGGTGCTTAAAATCGAGGGAAGAGCGCGTTCGGGAGAGTATGTTAAGCGTGTGGTTGAAACTTACAACGAGGCTGTTAATGCAGTAATTGATGGTACCTACAGCAAGGAAAAGATTGCCATTTGGGAACAACGTCTATCGGAGGTGTTTAACCGTGGATTTTGGGATGGCTACTACCTAGGCCGAAAGATGGGTGAGTGGAGCAAAGCGTACGGATCAAAAGCAACCAAACGCAAGGTTTACGTTGGCAAGGTAACCAACTACTTTGCAAAGCTCGGCGTTGCTGAGGTTCTTGTAGAAGCTTCGGAGCTGCATAAGGGCGAGAGTATTGTTGTGCTTGGTCCTACTACTGGCGTTGTAGAGTCGGTGGTTGGCGAAATTCGGGTCGACTTACTTCCAGCTGAAGTTGCGCAGAAAGGCGTACTTTGCTCGATACCTATTGACAAGGTTCGAAGGGCCGACAAGCTCTACAAAATGGTTGATGTTGACGAATAGCAGCAATACCTAACTTGCCAACCCAGCAACTACCAATATGAAGCTAATTTTACTACACCAACCCAGCTGTATCGGATGTGGAAGCTGCACGGATATCGCTGCAGCCTACTTTGTAATGGATCACAATGGAAAGGCATCGCTCTTTGATGGGCGAACTGAAAAGGATTGCATTGCTGTTGAGCTATTTCCTGGCGATGAAGAGCTGGTTGGGTCGGCAATAGCTTGTTGCCCATCAAGGAGCATAAAGCTATCTTAGCTACAATTCTTAAAAATAGTAAAGCAATAGTAGCAATAATCAAGCTAAAATCATCTTTACTATTTAAAACTTAAAACAAAAAGAGCTGTATTTGGTTATATATCAAAAGCGTCGAAAGGCGCTTTTTTTCGTTTAGGATAAAAACGCGTAGATTTGTGCTACAAAATATATGATTGGTAATGAATTACTCCATCCTTTTAATCGACCCAGAGGCTAAACGCCTTAAAGAAGTGGCTAACTTGCTCGAACAGCAGGGAATGACGATACTTACTGCCCAAAACTTACAGGAAACCGAGCAGCTGCTGCTTAACAACGGCACCATTCAGGCTGTCCTTACTTCGTGGAAGGTTCCGTACAGTAAAGAAAATGGAGAGTATATTGTGGGCGAAGAGCTGTTTAGGCACATCAGCAGGATTCGATTTGAGGTGGACATCTTTCTTCTTACCAATAAAACGGCTGGCGAAATTTACTCTACAGGCGGTTTGCTAAGTGGATACTTTTACCGTGGCGATAACGACTACGAAGATATCGCCAACAAAATTCATAGCGTTGTTTACAACGGCAAGATTAGGGCTCCCTTCTTTGATGCTCTCGTTGAGTACGCCAATACTACTCGCGACTCGTGGCACACTCCTGGTCATGCTGGTGGTTTTTCGGTAAAAAACTCCCCTTGGATTAAGGATTTCTACAGCTTCTTTGGGCATAACATCTTTGCTTCCGACCTTTCGGTTTCGGTGCCTGCTCTCGACTCGCTGCTCGACCCCAAGGGGGTTATCAAAGAGGCACAGGAGCTTGCAGCACGTGCATTTGGCTCGCGCTACACCTTTTTTACAACAAACGGGACCTCTACCTCAAACAAAATACTAATCCAAACATTGCTAAAGCCTGGCGATGCAATTCTGCTAGACCGTAACTGCCACAAATCGGTTCACTATGGCGTTATTATTAGCGGAGCAGAGCCAATCTACCTAATGCCCTCCGTAAACAATAAGTACGGGATTTTTGGCCCAATTCCTAAAAAGCAGATCATCGAAAAGATGGATAAGGCCATTGCCGATGGAAAAAGGGTAAAGGCCATTATTCTTACCAACTGCACCTACGATGGTTTGATTTACGATATAGCCGATATTGTAAAGGAGGCACACGCTAGAGGTATTAAGATAATAGTGGATGAGGCTTGGTTTGGCTACGCACACTTCCATCCGGAGTTTGCCCCCTGTGCCATGGAGGCTGGAGCCGACTATGCCACACAGTCAACTCACAAAACCATGTCGGCATTTAGCCAAGCATCGATGGTACATGTGCAGGATCCCGATTTCGAGAAGAATCGTGAGTTTTTTACAGAAAACCTCAACATGCATACCTCTACTTCGCCTCAGTACACCATGATTGCGTCGCTAGATATTGCTCGTAAGCAGATGGTAATGGAAGGGTATTCGCTCCTATCCAACACCTTAAGGCTATCAGAGATGCTCAAGCAGTCGGTAAACTCGCTAAAAAAGTTTAGGGTGCTCGAGCTCGAGGATCTTATCTCTGAAGAGGTAAAGGACGACAACATCCGCCTTGATAAAACAAAGGTTACGATAGATGTTACCAACACCGGCTACACAGCTCACGAAGTAGAGCGCATACTAATGACCAAGCACAACATTCAGGTAGAAAAAACAACGTTTAACACGCTGACGCTGCTGCTTACCATTGGTACCACACAAAGTAAAATCAACAGGCTCTACTTTGCCTTGGAGAGTATCGAACGAATGAGTGGCAATCTTCCAGAAGCTGCGGTTAACGAGATTTGGAAAGACTTTAAGCTTAAGCTATCACCAATAAAGTACCTACCTCGTGCTGCCTTCTACACCGATGGCGAAATGATACCTTTACGCAACGCTATTGGCCGAATTTGTTCTACCATGATTGTTCCCTATCCTCCAGGAATTCCTTTTTTGGTTCCAGGACAGCTTATTACAGAGGATATAGTTAATGCCCTTCAGGTTTATCGCGATTATAATGTTGAGATACATGGACTTAGCGAAGGTCTTATTAAGGTTTGCACAACCGAAGAGGAGCTAGAGCTTGCTGAGAAAGGGCACGGTATTGTTCAGTAGCTTTTCGTTACCAACAATTTAGCTTACAGCTAGGACTTGCTAAGAAGCTTGCCTAGCTGGGCATAGCTACAACCTCAACACAAATCATATCAAACAAGAAAAAAAATGGAATACGGCTTTTTATCGTTACTACCTGCACTAGTTACCATTGTTGTTGCTTTTGCACTTAGGAAGGTAACTTGGGCGCTGTTTCTGGGTGTGGTGGTAGGAAGCTTTATTGCAGCATCATCTGCAAGCCTGTTTCCTAAAGAGCTGCTTCACTACCTAATCCTGTGCTTCAGCAATTTCGAGCGCAACATGATAATCCTGTTTATCCTTGCCGTTGGTGCTCTTCTCGAGATTCTACGGGCAAGTGGTGCGTTCGAACGTTTTGCCGAATACGTAATTCACTACCTAGATAAGCCACAAAAAACCAGAATTGCTACTTTCTTTATCAGCTTAATACTCTTTTTCGACGATTATGCTAGCATCCTTATCAGCGCAACCTCCATGCGATCGGTTGCTGCAAAGCAGCGTATTCCTAAGGTGTACCTGACCTATCTGATAGACAATACGGCAACAATTGCGTCTGGTGCGGTTATCTCTACGTGGGCTGCTTACGAAGGTTCGTTAATGGTTGATGCTGGCAAGATGTTTGGACTTGAGCATACTTCAACTGAGTACATGGTTAGGATGATTCCGTACAACCTGTTCATCTACCTTCTTATTTTCTTTGCCTTTGTATCGGCATTTTCGGGAAAATGGCTTGGTAAACGTATGAAATCGGGAATGCAGAAGGTGCAAAACGAAGAAGCAAAGGTGATTCACCCAAGCATAAGCTATAAAACCTTCCTATACCCTATTGTAATGCTAGTTGCGTTGGCCATTTTAGGCACTATAGCTGCTGGTGTAGCTGCGTTAAAGCTTAAGGGTGCAACAAGCTTTACTCCAATCGAAATTATTGGCGAATCGCCAACAATAGAGGTGCTGGTGGCTTCTACCATTGTTACCATTGCCTACGCAACTGTAATCCTCTTTAAAAATAAAGCGTTAAGCTTTAAAAGCTATGCCTTAGCAGCAAAAGGTGGCGTAATGCACATGATACCCACGGCGCTTATTATTATTTGGGCAACAGGGTTAACCGAAGTTTCTACGGTGCTGGACACAGGTGGTTACATAGTTAGCCTACTCGAGCCATTTGTGACGGCAGCAATGGTTCCATCTATAGCCTTTACTATTGCGCTTCTAATAAGCGTAGCTACCGGTTTTTGCTGGAGCTCTATGGCCATAACTATGCCTATTGCATTTGGAATGGCAATGGGTATTGGTGGCGGTGGTGAGATGGTTTACATTGTTTCGGGAGCTGTAATTGGAGGAGCCATTGCCGGCGATTTGCTTATTCCTTACTCGGATATTACAATTCTTGGATCTTCATCTATGAGCGTTACTTCGATAAACCATGTACGATCGCATTTCAGACAGGTTCTGGCTGTTATTTTAGTATCGCTAGTTGGTTTTTGGGTGCTTGCACTAGGTGTTCCTGCTATGGCCGTTCTAGTTGTATGTGCTGCTCTTCTGCTGGGCATTCACACCCTTTGGGCAAAAACAATATAGCTGCACGTATCACGTACTACGTATTACGAAGCATCCCGATGATGAATGAAAAACGCTGAGCATTTTTTGGGATCTTTTCATAATTCGGGTGGATAAAATAGTTGGGGCGTAATTTTAGTGGCAGGTTATAGGTGACGAGTAACTTGGAATCGGTAATCGTATGTCGCGTGTCGTGTGTCGTAAATCGTATCTTTCTAGCCTAGCTGTAGATACATAAACTTCCTACAGTTACTTTTTTGTGGTCAAAAAAGTAACCAAAAAACCCTTTGTACGAATTAACTTGCTCGTTCGCGCCAGCGCCCCGCCGCTCTACGCTGCGCTGCTGCTGGCGGC
>Ga0209464_10000124_pt1 | contig 27599 bp, 25 predicted proteins | sample DOMMetBare1Fresh_2_FD_187473 | JGI IMG/M metagenome (GOLD analysis project Ga0209464, IMG submission 187473) | Wetland sediment microbial communities from St. Louis River estuary, USA, under dissolved organic matter induced mercury methylation -... | ecosystem: Environmental > Aquatic >...
GCGCAGACAGAATTCGTACAGTCTGGTGTGGCTTCGCCACCGTGCTTACGGGGGTAGGGTTGCGCTCTTTACGGACGGTGTACACCGCTGGCAGGTTGGTGGGGTGTAATTTCTGTGATAGTTAGTCACAAATCGTATGTCGGTGTAAATCTGTGCTTTTGTGTCCCTGTGTTCATTTTTTTCGGAAATCGTGTGTCTTATTCCATTGTAATTCTAACGATCCACCTCAATTGTATATTGATCCGTTAAAAGGGTGTGAAATAAAAAAGCCTTCAACGTATTGTTGAAGGCTTTTGTAGTAGCGGGAACAGGACTCGAACCTGTGACCTTTGGGTTATGAGCCCAACGAGCTGCCAACTGCTCCACCCCGCAATGTAATATTTTTGGTTTTACTAAACTGCGTCTCTCAATTGCACTGCAAAAGTAATGCAATTTTATGAATCTGCAAGGCTTTCCGAAAAAAAATCTAATAATTTTTGTTCCCATTGGTAATGCTTTAATCAAATTGATCGCTTAACTTCGTGTGGATTAATAATTGAGCACTATGCCACTAGTTTTTAAGCCTGTTGATATTAGCTTGGAAGAGAAGGAATGTCGCAAAGACTACTTTGATAGGCATACCCCATTTGTAATTTGTGAACGCGAAACCAAGCGCAACCAAAAGTTTAAGGTAAAAGTCACTTTAGGTGATCAGTATGTCCATCCGGATGATTACGACCACTACATTAGCACAATACAGCTTTGGAATAGAGAAACATTGCTAGCGCAGGTGCATTTTATGCCTGGGGCAATGGGTAACCAACCGGGGCATGTAGAGGTCGATTTTTATGTTGTACCTAAAATGACCATGAATCTAACAGCTATGGCTGTTTGTACTAAGCATGGTTTGTGGGAGAGTGAAACTGTTGATGTTGCTGTTGTTGACTAACGTTAGGTAGCATCCCCAAAATATGTTGAAAAGCCGTATGGTATTAGCGTAATAATGCCATACGGCTTTTATAGTATTGTACGTCTAAAACTTATATATTTGTGGACTTCAACATAGAGCTAAAATGGCTGAGAGCAAAAAGAAAAAGCTTATAACCAAGCTTCACCATAAGTATAGGCTAAGCATATACAACGATTCGAACCTCGAAGAAGTGTGGTTTCTTCGGCTATCGAGGATGAACGTTCTTCTTGTATTTGGATCGCTAATTATTCTCATCATATTTGGAGTAACCATACTTATCTCGTTTACGCCCCTTCGAGAGTTTATCCCAGGCTATCCAGATAAGAATACGCGCAAAACCATTGTTACCAATGCCCTTAAGGTAGATTCGTTAGAACGTGAGCTTAGCATGTGGCAAAGACACCTCGACAATATCAACAAGGTGCTTTCAGGTAGGCCTACAGATGTTATTGAAAGTAAGCCTGATACTACCAAGAAGTATAAAAATTTGGATCTAAACCGATCGGAAGAAGATGCCAAGCTAAGAGCCGAGGTTGAAGCCGCTGAACGATATAAGCTTTCGGTATTTGATAAGGCCAAGAAGCCGCAAGGTATTTCGGGGGTGAAATTTTATACCCCTGTTAGAGGAAAGATTGTAAAACCATACAACAGTCAATCAGGAGAGCTTGGAGTGTTGCTTTCGGCAGCACCTAATGATTTGGTACTAGCAACCCTCGAAGGAACTGTTGTTAGCTCTGGCTGGAGCATGGACTACGGTTATACGGTAGTAATACAGCATAATAACAACATCTTGTCGGTTTATAAGTACAACTCGCGTGCACTAAAAAAGGTGGGTGAAAAAGTAAGAGCAGGAGAAGCTGTTGCAGTAGTTGGGGCCAAGCAGGAAAGCAAGAATGAATCGCAGTTGCTATTCGAGCTATGGTACAACGGAGTACCAATAAATCCACAGCAGTACGTTATTTTTTAAATTAGAGATGACTAAAAAAAGGATTGCCATTCTTGGTTCTACAGGCTCGATAGGAACGCAAGCGCTAGAAGTAATTGAGTCTAATCCAGAGCTTTTTGAGGTTGAAGTGCTAACGGCCAATAATAGCGTAGAGCTGCTAATCGCGCAAGCTGTTAAATTTCAGCCCAATGCAGTAGTAATTGGGAATGAGAGTTTGTACCAGCAGGTAGCAGATGCGCTACAGCATCAGCCAATAAAGGTGTATGCCGGATCGAAAGCAATTGAGCAGGTGGTAGAAATGGATACCATAGACATTGTGCTAACCGCGATGGTTGGATATTCGGGCTTAATGCCTACAATTAATGCCATTAAGGCAAAGAAGCTAATTGCACTAGCCAATAAGGAAACGCTTGTTGTTGCTGGAGAGCTTATAATGCAGCTTGCATACGAAAATGGAGTTCCTATTATCCCTGTAGATTCTGAGCATTCAGCTATATTTCAATGCCTAGTAGGCGAGCATTCGCCAATTGATAAGGTAATACTTACAGCATCGGGAGGGCCATTTCTTCATACGCCGATAGAGCAGCTTAGAGGAGCAACAGCTGCCAATGCGCTAAAACATCCGAACTGGTGTATGGGAGCAAAGATTACCATCGATTCGGCTACGATGATGAACAAAGGTTTTGAGGTAATAGAGGCCAAATGGCTGTTCAACGTCGCACCAAATCAGATCGATGTAGTAGTACATCCACAGTCAATAGTTCATTCGATGGTACAGTTCGAAGACTCATCCATAAAAGCACAGATGGGACTTCCAGATATGAAGCTTCCTATACAGTATGCCTTTACCTTTCCGGGTAGAGTAAAAACAGACTTTAAGCGCTTAAACTTTACCGATTACCATACGTTAACCTTTCTTGAACCAGATACCACTAAGTTTAGGAACCTAGCATTTGCTTACCAAGCCATGGAGCAAGGAGGTAATATGCCATGTATTCTGAATGCAGCAAACGAAGTTGTTGTAGAGTCATTTCTTCAGGGGAAGGTCGGGTTTCTCGAAATGTCGGATATCATAGAGAACGTAATGCAGAAGGCATCGTTCGTACAAAAACCAACGCTGGCCGACTACTGCGAAACAGATGCAGAAGTTAGGCTACAGGCCAAATCGCTAATTCAATAAAAAATGGAAATACTTGTTAAGGTAGCGCAGCTACTTCTGAGCCTTTCGATTTTGGTGCTGCTGCACGAAGCGGGGCACTTCTTTTTTGCTAAGCTATTTAAAACACGCGTAGAAAAATTCTACCTCTTCTTCAACCCTTGGTTCTCGCTATTTAAGATAAAGAAGGGCGAAACAGAGTATGGCGTGGGATGGCTGCCTCTTGGAGGCTACGTGAAGATATCTGGCATGATTGACGAAAGCATGGATAAAGAGCAAATGAAGCAACCTGCTGAACCATGGGAGTTTAGGTCGAAACCATCGTGGCAGAGGTTGCTTATTATGGTTGGAGGGGTGCTTGTTAACTTTCTGCTCGCGCTCTTTATCTACATTGCAGTGCTATTTACCTGGGGCAAGGAGTATATTGCCAACAAAGATCTTACCCACGGTATTTATGCCGATAGCCTTGCACAACGAGTTGGCTTTCGACCAGGCGATAAGGTAGTTTCGCTGGATGGTCAACCACTCGAAGATTTTGCCAAGCTTCAGGGAAGTATCATACTCAATGAAGTAAAAAATGTTGTAGTAGAGCGAGATGGTAGGCAAATTACCATACCTATCCAACGAAAGTTTATCCCCGAAATCCTTAACGCTAAAGGGATGTTCTCTCCTCGTATGGTTTACATTGTAGATGATGTGAACAAGGAAATGTCGGCTGCAAAAGCAGGAATCCGATCGGGCGATAGGCTAATAAAGGCCGATACCACAAGTATGGTTTTTGTTGATGAGTTTAAAGCATACTTTGCAGCACACAAAAACAAGCCAGTGCAGGTAAGCCTAGTTCGAGGAGTAGATACCGTTTCGTTGAAGGTAACACCAAACGAAAATGGGCTGATCGGTACGGCTCTGAATATAAAACAGTTTAAAATTAGCAAGGTAGAGTACGGTTTCTTTGAATCGATACCTGCAGGCATAAGCTATGGAGTCGAACGGGCGACAGATTATTTACAGCAGCTAAAGCTGATATTCCAACCCGAAACAAAAGCTTACGAATCGTTAGGAGGTTTTATATCAATAGGTAAAATATTTCCTGGGACATGGGATTGGTACGCATTCTGGTCTATGACAGCATTCCTTTCGATAATTCTAGCAATCATGAACATCCTTCCGATACCAGCACTAGATGGAGGACATGTGATGTTTTTGCTTTACGAAATGGTAACCAGACGTAAGCCTAGCGAAAAATTTATGGAGTATGCCCAAGTAGTTGGAATGGTTATTCTTTTTGCACTTCTTATTTATGCGAATGGTAACGATATCGTTAAATTATTTCGCTAAATTTAGGCAACACAAACCATTTTAGTACGACCATGAAATTTAGGAGATTACTGCTTTTACTGCTTGCTGTGGCAGGCCTGTTTTTTAGCTGTAAGGAGGCTAAGAAAGGAAAAGCTATGCTGCCAGCGCCAGCAGGAGCTATTTGCGATGTAATGATTGTTATTAGCGAAGAGAGCTGGAATGGCGAGCTTGGAAAGGCTTTTAAGGAAGCTCTTACCGATCAATACCCTTACTTGCCACAAGTAGAGCCCTACTTTAGGGTTTCGCACGTAACCAAGGATGTATTTACAGCAACGGCCGAACGCTTTAGAAATCTTATTATTGTAAAAGTTGATCCTAAGTTTACACAGACACAGCTTGTTATCCAAAGAGACGTTCACGCTTCGGCGCAGGTAGTTATTAACCTTGCTGCTCCAGATGCAAGCTCTGCTGCCATCTACATCAAGGAGAATGCAGAAAGGCTTAGGGAGATACTCGATCAAACAGAAAAAGATAGGTTTGCCGCAATTGCCAAATCGAAGGCAGAAATGGACATAACCAATGCTGTAAAAGAAAAGTTTGGATTTGAGCTCTACTTTCCGAGTGGCTACCAGCTTAGAACCAGCAAGCCCGATTTTATGTGGGTTTCATTGGAAACCAACCTGTCTAGCCAAGGTTTGCTTGTTTATACCAGCAAGTACGAAGGCGAGGTAGGCTTTTCGGCAGAACGTTTGATGAAAGTTGCTGATGGGTTTACCAAAAGCTACGTTCCTGGTCCGAGCGATGGGAGCTATATGGTTACCAGCAAGGTAGTACCTCCTAAAGTAGAAAAGCTTACCTACAAAGGAAGAACATGGTACCGTATGCGCGGCTTATGGGAGGTAGAAAACGATTTTATGGGAGGTCCATTTATAAGCTACTCTACCTACTGGAAAGAGAAGAATGAAGTGCTACATGTGAGGGCATACCTCTATTCGCCTAAAAAAGATAAGCGTAAAACGCTTCTTCAAACGGAGGCGTTGATATTTAACCTTTCGCTAGATGGAAAGTAGGCCAAAGCGTAGTGGCGAGTATGGACTTGTAACGCGCGATCAGATGGAAGAAGCTCTTCGGAAGGAGGAGGTTATTGCAGATGTTGCCAAGCAGCTTGAAAAGGATTTTGGCATGTGGGGTATGGATATTACCTTCAGCAATAACTTCCCTAAGGCTTATGAAGAGCTTTACGAGCAAGTTTATAATCACATAATGGCTTTGGGATCTGGCAATATGGAGCGGATGAAGAACCTGCTTTACCAGATAGACGTAAACACATCAAAGCTTCTGAGAGGTACCGTAGTTGGAAGTTTGGAAGAAGAGCTTGCCCACCGAATAATTGAGCGGGAGCTTCAAAAGGTGTTATTGCGGAGATATTTTAAGTAGCGCAAATATATAGGAGGCGCTGACTAGAAAGGGGTATCACGAAATGCTAACACAACCTATTGTAAGGGAATCTAGCTTTTCGTGATATATGCTATGTATATTGTGATACCTTTCGGACAGCTTCTTTTACTTGAATAAAGGACTAAGAAGACCCAAGGCTATATGGAATCAGCTGATTGTACTACCACAAAAAAACGTATGGAGGATCTTGTGAACCAGCTAGAAATGAAAGTACATCCCGAAGGAGGCTTTTATAAGGAGGTTTACAGATCTACCGATAAAATTGCAGAAGAGTGCCTACACCACCGATTTTGTGGAGGAAGCAGGTCGGTTTCTACAGCAATTTACTTTCTTTTAGAATCAGGAAATTTTTCTGCATTTCATCGAATAAAATCCGATGAAGTCTGGCATCACTACGAAGGAAATCCCGTTGAAATAGTCGTAATTTTTAGGAACAAAAAGCTTGAAATACTGACGCTCGGTAAGAACATCGAGAATGGAGAACAGCCTCTTCAAGTTGTGCCAGAAGGCTGCTGGTTTGCATCTAGAGTTAAGGGAGATGGCTATGCTTTTGTTGGATGTACGGTAGCACCAGGCTTCGAATTTTCTGATTTTGAGCTTGGCGATCGGTTGCGATTGCTTAAGCAGTATCCGGAGCATAGCAAGCTAATTGAGGAGCTTACCAGATAGCTCCTAAATGCAGCTGATAGCCTCTTCGAATGGTGACACCGTAATTCGGTGTTGAGTAGGCGATAGCTCGCTCCATACCCAATTGTGGTGTACAATCACAGAAGCAGCATCGAGGTGCGGGCGATGGCCGGTAGTATGGGCATCTTCTACAACTGTTATTTTATAGTTCTTGCTATGAGCCGACCGGATGGTTGTATCAACACAAAAATCGGTGGCACATCCAGCAATGTAAAGTTCGGTAACACCTAGGCTGTCAAGTTTTTCCTGTAGGTTGGTGTTGTAAAATGCATCGTTGGCAGTTTTTTGAACTACAATGTCAGATGCACTCATTACCAGAGATGGGAGGATTTCCCAATCTGGAGTACCAGGAAGTAGGTAGCTGTCGCAGGTACCATCGTGCTGAATAAAAATTACAGGTAAATTGCAGCTGCGGAACTTGTTGGAAAGGGCGTTAATGCGGCTAATAACACCATGTGCATCGTACCTTGGAGTAGAAGGTGTGAATAGTCCAACCTGCATATCAATGATGAGTAAAGCCTTCATAGCTAGGTTGATTAGGTGATTTTTAAAGTTAAGATGGAAATCAGCTATTGAGGGCAAATGTAACCTCGATGCGATTACCATCAGGATCTAACGTCTCGAACTCGTAGTAGCCATCACCAGTTTTGCGAGGGCCACTTAGAATGGGGTAACCATCGGAGGAGAGCCATGCTGCCATTTGCTCAACCTCTTGCATAGAGTGCGCTTTGAATGCAAGATGCGCCAGTCCGAGCTGCTGTTGTTTCTCCTGTCTTGCAGAATTAGGAAGCACACCTGGCATTTGCATAATCTCTAGCCTAGCCGATCCTCCGAACGAGATAGAGTAGCTAGAGAATTGCTTGGTGGCATTGGTGTACATGCTGTTAGAAACGCCACCAAAATAGCGAATGTAGAAATCCTTAAGCCTCTCAATATCAGAAGTCCATATAGCAATGTGCTCTACTTGCATAGGTTAGCTTGCATTTTTGATGCAGCGCAAATTAAAAAAAAAGAAGGTGCTAAAGCAATCGGAAGTAAAAAATCTGAACACACAATAGCTAAAAGCTTAGCTCTGAGGCAAAGTAAGGAAGATGGAAGTTCCGCTACCGACGTGGCTTTCTATGCGCATCCTACCATTATTCTTTTCGATGAAATCGCGGCATAAAATTAGTCCAAGGCCTGTACCCTTTTCGTTAGATGTACCCTTGGTTGTAAAGCTTTTAGACTCGAGCAGCTTTGCAAGATTCTCTGGAGATATCCCTATCCCTGAATCGGCAACTTTTATGGTAGCCATATCACCTACACGCTCTACACCTATAGATATAGAGTCGTTACGCTTACAAAACTTTATAGCATTGCCAATAAGATTTCTAAGCACTGTTCGTAGCATGTTAATATCGGCAACTACAAAGCAGCTACAATCAGGAACCTCAAGCTGGAGCTTGATACCTTTAGAGCTTGCAGCGCTGGCGAATCTGCCAGCTTGTTCTTGTAGAACGGCAGCAACATTTACTTTTTCGGGAGATATCAGCTCTTCCTGCATTTGGCTTCTAGCCCAGTAGAGTATTTCTTCGGTTAGATCAAGCGAGCTGCCTAGTTCCACAGCCATAAGCGGAATCATTTCGTCCAGCTCATCTTTAGATAAATCCTTTGATTCGCGGAGGTCGAGTATATTTTTTAGCGTAGATAGCGGACTTCTTAAATCGTGAGCAACAATCGAAAAGATACGATCCTTACTTCTGTTGCTATTTTCAAGATGTTCTGCCTGAAGCTGGAGCTTCTCCTTAATTCGTACTAGCTGCTCTTTCTGAGCCATGATAAGCTCCTTGCTTCTTTTCTCCTTTTGTCTGCTACGGAAAAGGTATGCGGTAAATATTGCACCCATTAAAAGGAGCACGACAAGTAGCACAATGCTAGCAGATTGAAGTTGTTTTACCCAGTTAGCTTTATCAAGTGCTAGCTGCTTAAGGTGGCTTGTAGAAGCCACCTTTTGCTTGGCAATAAGAAGGTTTTTAGCCTCCAGCATAGCTTTAAGAGCAAGGTTTCGCAAGCTGTCCGAACGCCGTTTGGAGCTTTCGATACTAATCAGAGCAAGGTACCTTTCGGCCTCCATCTCCTTTTGGAGAAGAAGAAAGCTGCTTGCCTTTTCTTCCTTTGCCAGCCTTTCGATTTCGATACGGGCAGATTTAAGCTCGTTATCCTTCTTAAGCTGGTCGTTTTCATAGTCCTTATACCGAATCGTTAACCTGCTAATATCCCTGTCTCTATCAGAATTAAATATAGAATCGTTGATTACTTTGAATTGTTGGTAGTACAGTAGGGCCTCTTTATAGGATCCCTTGTGCTCGCTAATTTGCGAAAGCAGCTTGAGGCTTAAGGATAGCTGATCCTTAATATTGGATGATTTAGCAAAGGTGTGTGCTTTGTTGGCATAAAATTCAGCACTATCTGGCCTACTTTTCTGGATGTAAATGTTGCTTAAATCGTTGGCAGAAAATGCGATTCCGCGCTTATCGTTGATAGCATCCTTTATAGATAGCGACTCCTTTAGGAACCTTAAAGCTGAATCGAGCTTATGCTGGTGCATGTAAACATGTCCAATGTTGTGCAGGTTGTATGCGATAGATCGTTTTTCGCCCAGCTTTTGCTTGATGGAAAGAGATTGCGTATAGTAGCGAAGGGCGTTGCTATACTCCTTCATATTTTCGTATATCTGACCAATGTTCATATAGCTATTTGCAATGCCCGACAAATCGTTGGTTTCCTGCTTAATAGCTAGCGATTGGTTATGATATTTAAGCGCTTCGGAGTAGGAGCCAAGCTCCTTGTAAACAATACCTATGTTGTTTAAAACCATTGCTTTGAGAGGCGGTTCTACCTTAAAGCTGCTATCCTGAAGGATTTGAAAAAGGTATTCGAGCGAGAGGCTAAAGTTGCCGCGATCTTTGCTAATAAGGCTAAGGTTGTTTAGGATCATTGCAGCTCCCTTCATATCTTTTATCTCATACTTCATCTCTAGCGCTTTAGCTAGCGTGTCCTTGGCAATATCAAGGCTCCCAAGCATTGCATGAATAGAGCCAATATTGTTTAGCATATTGGATATCTCGAGCTTATTGTTTTGGAGCTTGTAGCTATTAAGTAGCTGCCTGAAAAGCTCTAGCGATTGCTTAAACTCGCCTTTATTCCTGTAGTACGTTGCAAGAATTTTACTGCTACCTTCTATGCCCCTGTCGAAGCGAAGCTGCCTACCAAGCGAAAGCGCCTTGCTTGCGTAGTAGAAGGTGCTGTCGGGGTTACTTTTTTGGTACGATTGTGCTGCTTGGTTAAGCTTTATAACGTAGGATGTATCAATTCGATGGTGCGCTGTAGTGTACACGGCCATTGAATTAGTACTACAAAACATCATCCAGCATGCGTAAGAGCAGATGGAATAGGGCATGGCTAGGATAAAGAGCAATACTCCCCTTTTCATTGAGGTCTGATTCAAAATAAAGTTCGAAGCAAGTGTGTTAAGTAACTAACGCTGTAATGCAATAAAAGCTCAACAGTAGGTACAAAAAAAGCGTATCAATCCGATACGCTTTTTGTAGCTATGTATAGTTCAATAATGCTATAACGCAGATCCAGATTTTTTTAGTAATCCTTTCTTATAGAGGTAGTAAGCTCCCTGATAGTAGGCAACAGCCTCGTTAAGAAGCTGCTTATCCTCTCCAGCAGGGGTAAGGTTGTTGGATGCCTTGTCGTACATAAAGAAATCGCTATGCCTTTGTACATCAAGAATAACCACCTTGTTTCCTTTCATATAGCCCAGCTTTTGGTATGTTCCAACTAGCGCACGTTGTTCTTCTGGTTTCATGGTAAGAATATTCTTTCCAAAAAACTTCGACTCGTACTTCCATCCAAGAAGACCCAGTATAGTTGGAGCAACATCAATTTGGCTGCACTGAGTTTCTACCTTTGCAGGTGTAATAAGATTTGGATTGTAAACAATAAACGGGATGTGGTACTTCTCGATATTCATGGTAGATTTTCCTGCGCTATTGTTGCAGTGATCGGCCACAATAACAATAAGCGTATTTTTAAACCAAGGCTTCGATTGTGCTTTTCGGATAAGTTCGCCCATGGCATAGTCGGTGTACTTAACCGCTCCTTCTCTACCACTACCCGAAGGGATGTCGATACAGCCAGCAGGATATGTATAAGGACGGTGGTTGGATGTTGTCATAACATACTGAAAGAAGGGCTTACCGCTAGCAAACGAGCTATCAGCCTCTGCCAATGCCTTATCAAATAGATCGCCATCGCATACACCCCAAGCATTTGCAAACTTAGCCTCTTGTTTAGTAAACAAGCTTCTATCAACAACCTTAAACCCATTGTTTCCAAAGAAGTAGTTCATGTTGTCGAAGTACCCATATCCACCATAAATAAACTTGGTATCGTAGCCACGCTGGTCGAATATGGTGCTTAGGCAGTATAGATTTTCGTTGCCAGGACGACGAACAATGCTCGATCCAGGAGTAGGAGGAATAGAAAGCGTGATAGCTTCCATACCTCTCACAGTTCGGGTTCCAGTAGCATAGATGTTGGTAAATAGTAGCGATTTTTGAGCGATGCTGTCTAGATTTGGCGTTAGTCCCTCGGTATTACCGAATTCCTTTAAGAACGAAGCACTTAAGCTTTCGTTGCAAATCAGAATAACATTGTAATTCTTTTCGTTCGCCCCATCTCCAACTATTCTGGCAATATCTTCACCTTGAACGTTTTTGTACTTACAATCATTGCTAGCAATAAGCTTTTTAAGCAGAGCAATTGCCTCCTTTTCGTCAGTATTGATGTAGAACTTGCGGTAGTCGAGCTCGTTGTTAATATAGGCCGAACCAAGCGAATACACCCCATTTTTGGCAAGCTCGCTATTATACTGATTATCAAAAAAGCGTTCGGTATTTTGACCAATCACAAAAAAGGCTACTACGGGATAGATAGCGAACACCCCACCCACCTTAAGCCTTTGCCAGATGGTGGTGCTAATTTTTTCGGTAGCAAATAGCCAACGCTTTTTGATGGCAAGGAATGCGATAGCAGCAGAAGAGATGGTCCATAGCGTAATTACCAGCGGCATGTTGTACGACTCGAAGATGTTGTTGGTAACCTCCGAAGTGTAAATAAGGTAGTCGATTGCAATAAAGTTGAATCGAGTGCTGAACTCTTCCCAGAAGAAGTATTCGGCAAATGCACCAAAGGTGGTAGCCGCAATCAAAAACACGTAGAAGCCTGCTGAAGCAGCCATTCTCCAACGCTTATAAAAAGCGTTATCTGTTAAAAGGGTTATTAGAATTGCAAAAGGAATTAGGATATAGATCGCCGAAGTGATATCGTAAATCGCTCCCATCACGTAAACCTTGGCAAGCTGCCAAACGTTCCACGACACATCCGCATGCGAGAATATCAGTAGGTAGGTTCGTGTGATATTCGAAATAGCAAGGTAAATTCCAATAACAGCCAAATAACCCTTGAATCGGTTAAGTAAAATTGATTTAAGCATAGCAATAACGTGGTGTTTTATTCCAAAACTCGACAAATGTATTAAAATAGTTACACGTTCAAATAGAATAGTGAAATTTTAATACTCTTCTAATTCGAGCGTTAAAACAGATACGAAACAACCATTTTTTGTTAAAAAAAAAGAAAAGCTTGATGGAGCAGGTACAATAAGGACTCAATATGGCTACATTTGCGCATTCAAAAAGGCAAAATGATGAAGAGCAACCAATTAAATCAAAACGCGACTACCTCGAAGAGCAATGCTGCTCAGCGTTTTGTTGCTATTTCATCAGCTGTATCCATTAGCCTTTTCCGACGGGAAAGCCGGCGGTAATGTTCACTAAGCTCCTGATCTGGGGCCATAATCGTTAACCATACGAGCTGTGTTAGCAATTTATTCTTAGCAATAAGCAAGATTTCTACCACAGCAGTCTATAAGTCGCCATAGAGCGGCATGATCCAAATTATTTATCAAAGTACAATTTTACAGGCATCATGCATATTGATGATTTTGTGGTGATGGTAGCGACTACCAACCACATCAAGTACAGCCAGGAAATCGTTGAAGAGATGGCCGAATCGGCAAAGCAGCGCGGTACTGGTATTGCAAAACGTTCTCCAGCATACGTTGCTCAGAAAATGGAGGAAGGAAAAGCCATAATTGCTCTTTACAAGGGTGTAGAATGGGCTGGTTTCTGCTACATAGAGACGTGGGGCGGCAAAGAGTATGTTGCCAACTCGGGTCTTATTGTATCGCCCAATTTTCGAAAGGTTGGATTAGCCAAGAAGATAAAAGAAAAGGCGTTCGAGCTATCGAGGGTGAAGTACCCAGAAGCTAAGCTGTTTGGACTAACAACCGGATTGGCAGTTATGAAGATCAACTCAGAGCTAGGATACGTACCTGTTACCTACTCCGAGCTAACCAACGACGAGTCGTTTTGGAAGGGCTGTGAGAGCTGTGTAAACTTCCCGATCCTAATGAGCAAGGAGCGAAAGAACTGCCTGTGTACTGCGATGCTATTTGATCCAGCAAAGCAGAAGGATAACGGTAATGCCCCAATCGAAGACTTCAAGCAAAGGTCGAAGCTATTCGAGCGCTTCATGCGCCTAAAAAAGTACCTCTTGCTAAAAGGCAAGCTGATTAAATCGGCGGTACTCGCTTAACAACTTCATCAAACAAAAAAACGTACAACAATGTCAAAAGAAAAAGTAGTTCTAGCATATAGCGGTGGATTGGATACCACCTTTTGCGCACTCTTCCTAAGCAAAGAGCTCGGTCATGAAGTTCATGCCGTTATGGTTGATACAGGAGGCTATACTGCCGATGAGCTGGAAGCCATAAAGAATAAAGCGCTAAGCTTAGGAATTGCCTCGTACAAGTGCATACACATAACCGACGAATTCTACCAAAAATGCATAAAGTACCTAATAATGGGAAATGTGCTTAAGAACAACACCTACCCGCTTAGCGTAAGTGCCGAGCGTGTATTTCAGGCAATTGCCATAGCTAAGTATGCCAAGGAGATGCAGGCAGACGCTATTGCGCATGGAAGCACCGGTGCTGGCAACGATCAGGTTCGTTTCGACTTAGTTTTCAATGCCATTGCGCCCAACGCCCGCATAATTACGCCAATCAGAGACTTTAAGTTTTCGCGCGAGTATGAGCTTGATTTCCTAAAGAAGCATGGCGTAGAATTTGAGTTTAAAAAGGCAACCTACTCGCTAAACGTTGGCATTTGGGGAACATCGGTAGGAGGCAAGGAGACCCTTTCATCGCACGGTCAGCTTCCAGAAGAAGCCTACCCAACCCAATGTACCGCTACCCAACCCCAAGATATTGAGCTAACCTTCGAAAAAGGCGAGCTAAAGGCAATCGATGGCAAGGCATACGCAAATCCTGTTGAGGCGATACACGCACTGAACGCCATTGCAGGGCCTTACGGAATAGGAAGGGATATTCACGTAGGCGATACCATTATCGGAATAAAGGGAAGGGTTGGCTTTGAAGCTGCAGCACCTTACCTCATTATTAAAGCTCACCACCTGCTAGAGAAGCATACGCTAACCAAATGGCAGCAGTTTATAAAAACACAGCTCGCCGATTGGTACGGAACGTTGCTCCATGAAGGTCAGTACCTCGACCCTACGCTTAGAAATATCGAAGCCTTTTTTGAAAGCTCGCAGGAGTTTGTTAGTGGGAAAGTTTTTGTAACCCTTCATCCTTACCGTTTCTTGCTAAATGGCGTAGAATCGGCTCACGATTTGATGTCGAGCAAGTTTGGTGCTTACGGCGAAGAGAATAAATCGTGGAGTGGCGACGATGTAAGAGGGTTTGCCAAAATACTAGGAAACCAGCTTTCGATTTTCCAAAAAGTAAACGGGATTGATTTTTAAATGTAGCTCGATGGTGTGCTTTAGGGCTGTAAAGCTTGTAAATTGTACCATCTAGCAGAAACATTGAACCATGATTAAAGCAGGAATTATAGGTGGAGCAGGTTATACAGGCGGCGAGCTAATTCGCCTACTCGTTAACCATCCAGAGGTAGAGATAGCCTTTGTAAATAGCGGATCGAACGCAGGCAACTTTTTGTACGATGTACATACCGACCTACTTGGTGATACCGAAATGAAGTTCACCAGCGAGGTAGATGAAGATGTAGATGTACTTTTCCTTTGCGTTGCGCACGGTGATGCCAAAAAGTTTTTAGACGAGCATCCAGTTCCATCTGCTACCCGAATCATAGACCTGAGTCAAGATTTTAGGCTAGAGGGCACCTCTCCAGCAGGCACCTGCTTTATATATGGACTACCAGAGAAGAATAGAAAAGAGATACAAGCTGCTAAACAAATCGCAAACCCAGGATGCTTTGCAACCTGCCTGCAGCTGGGGTTGCTACCCTTAGCTGCAAACGGTTTGCTAACAGATGAGGTGCATATAACGGCAACAACCGGAAGTACAGGGGCAGGGCAGAAACCTACAGCCTCTACCCATTTTAGCTGGCGTTCGAGCAATCTTTCGGTTTATAAAGCGTTTGAACATCAGCATCTTAATGAAATAGGGCAAACGGTTAAGCAGCTACAACCCAGCTTTGGAGGCTCAATTAATTTTATACCCTACAGAGGAGACTTTCCACGAGGTATTATTGCCAGTATGCATACCAAGTATGAAGGAACTGAAGAAGAGGCTATTAAGCTCTACCAGAGCTACTACGAGCAGCATCCTTTTACGCATATCTCCGCTAAAAACATCGATCTGAAACAGGTGGTTAATACCAACAAGTGCTTGGTACATATCGAGAAGCATGGAGAGTATCTTATGGTAATAAGCATAATCGACAACCTTTTAAAAGGAGCATCTGGACAAGCAGTTCAGAATATGAACCTGATGTTTGGGTTTGATGAACGTGCTGGGCTAAGGCTTAAGCCATCGGCATTTTAACCTAACTGGTAGTAGCCAATAGGGTATAACAACATTAAAGAACACAAATGATTCCATTCGACGTATATCCAGTTTTTGATATCAACCCAGTAAAGGCCGAAGGTTCCTATATCTGGGATGACAAGGGTACCAAGTACCTTGATTTTTATGGTGGTCATGCCGTAATTTCTATAGGGCATAGCCATCCTTACTATGTTAAGATGGTAAGCGAGCAGCTGGGCAACATAGCCTTTTACTCCAACTCGGTAAAAATACCAATGCAAGCAACGCTTGCCGAGAAGCTGGGCAAGCTGAGTGGCTACACCGATTACCAGCTTTTTTTGTGCAATTCGGGTGCCGAAGCTAATGAAAATGCGCTGAAGCTAGCCTCTTTTGTAACAGGAAGAAAAAAGGTTATAGCTTTTAGTGGAGCTTTTCATGGTAGAACTTCGCTTGCTGTCGCAGCTACCGATAACGCAAAGATTGTAGCTCCCATTAATCAGACTGATAACATTGTTTTTGTGCCATTTAATAGCACTGAGGCATTTCTATCTGCAATGGATGGAAGTGTTGCTGCAGTTATTATCGAAGGTATTCAGGGTGTTGGAGGTATTCAGCTACCATCAGAAGAGCTTATGGCTGTAGTGCAGCAAAAGTGCAAGGAGCTAGGAGCTTTGCTAATACTCGACGAAGTGCAGTCGGGATACGGACGAACAGGTAAGTTTTTTGCGCATCAGCACTATGACGTAAAACCAGACATCATAACTACCGCTAAGGGAATGGGTAACGGTTTTCCTGTTGCAGGAGTTCTTATCTCTCCAGAAATAAAACCAGTACACGGAATGCTAGGAACTACCTTTGGTGGGGCATACCTTGCATGTGCAGCCTCTATTGCTGTTTTAGATGTAATAGAGCAAGAAAAGCTGGTTGATAATGCGAACGCTATTGGAAGCTACCTTGTAGAACAGCTTAAGGAGATTCCCGGAGTTAAAGAGATTAGGGCAAAAGGACTTATGATCGGTGTAGATATGCAGAATCCAGCTTCTAAGCTTCGCAGCTCGTTGGTGTTCGATCATAAGGTGTTTACAGGTGCTGCAGGAAGCCATACGGTACGCCTTTTACCAGCCCTTAACATCACCCAAAAAGAAGCAGATGAGTTTCTTGCTGCTTTTAAAGCGGCAGCAGTGGCCGAGTATAGGTAGCATCGCTAGTTAGGTAAAGTTTAAGGCGTAAAGATTCAAACAATTTAGGTGCAATGATAACAGTTGTAAAAATCGGTGGTAACGTAATCGATAGCCCTGAGCTGTTAGCCGATTTCCTTGATAAGTTTTCGAAGATTGATGGGCCAAAAGTGCTGGTGCATGGTGGTGGAAAGATTGCCACGGAGCTCTCTAAGAAGCTTGGTGTAGAGCCCAATATGGTAGATGGTCGAAGAATAACCGATGCCGATACCATTGACATTGTTACGATGGTTTATGCAGGTTTGGTAAACAAAAAGATGGTAGCAGCACTGCAGTCTAGGGGCTGTAATGCTATTGGGCTTTCGGGTGCCGATGCAAATATTATTTGCGGGGTAGTTCGCCCGAAGGAGCCTATTGATTTTGGCTTTGTGGCCGATCTTACCGACGATAGCGTCCATGAAGATCACCTCAAGCAGCTGCTATACGATGGGCTAACACCTGTTTTTTCGGCAATTGTACACGATGGTAATGGCAACTTACTGAACTGTAATGCCGATACGATTGCCTCATCGATTGCTGTTGCACTTTCTAAAAAGGGCGATACTAAGCTGGTGTACTGCTTCGAAAAAAGGGGGGTGCTGAGGGATGTAGATGACGATGCCTCTCTTATCTCTCTGATTAAAAAGGAGGAGATGGACGGACTTGTAAGCTCGGGTGTTGTAGCAAAAGGAATGATACCGAAGCTTACAAATGCTTTTGCTGCCCTATCGAAGGGGGTTGGTTCGGTGGTTATCACTCAGGCCGAAGATGTGCTTACTGCTGCAGCTAAGCCTCTTGGATGCGGAACAACGCTTAGCCTTTAGTACTTATGATGAAAGAAATGAGCTATAGAGAACTTTCAGATAGTGCAGTAGAGCTGCTTAAGCTGCTTATTGCAACCCAGTCGTTTAGCGGAGAGGAGGCTAGAGTTGCCGATATTATGAACCACTTTCTTACCTCAAGAGGTATTAAAACTCAACGTTATCTTAATAACGTTTGGGCTCTTAATGATGATTTTGATGCTTCGAAACCTACCATTCTGCTCAACTCTCATTTAGACACGGTACGACCCAATACGGGCTATACTCGAAATCCGTTCGAGCCTGCTGTGGAGGGCGATAAGCTTTATGGATTGGGTAGTAATGATGCTGGTGGTTGTCTTGTTTCGTTGGCTGCTACTTTTACTTTTTTCTATGCTCAAAAGGGGCTGAAGTATAATATTGTCTTTGCAGCAACTGCCGAGGAGGAGAACTCTGGTAAAAATGGGTTGGAATGTGTGCTACCTCTACTTCCTCCCATTAGCTTTGCCATTGTAGGTGAGCCTACACAAATGCATCTGGCTGTTGCCGAAAAGGGACTAATGGTTTTAGATTGCATCGCTCATGGTAAGTCGGGACATGCTGCTCGTAACGAAGGGGTTAACGCCATTTTTCGTGCAATTGAAGATATAGAGTGGTTTAACTCTTATAGGTTTCCGAAGGTGTCCGATTACCTTGGTGAGGTAAAGATGAGCGTAACTATGATAAATGCGGGTACTCAGCATAATGTTGTCCCCGATCGTTGTTCGTACGTTGTGGATGTTCGTTTAACCGATAGCTACTCTCTCGAAGAGGTGTTTGAAACCGTAAAACAGCATGTTAAGAGCGATGTTTCTTGTCGCTCTATGCGATTAAGACCCTCTAAGATTGATATTTCCCATCCGATTGTACAGGCTGGAATTGCACTTGGTCGTACAACTTACGGTTCGCCAACAACCTCCGATCAGGCTTTAGTTGATGCTCCTTCGCTTAAGCTGGGGCCTGGAGATAGCGCTCGTTCGCATACTGCCGATGAGTTCGTGCATCTATCTGAGATACATGAAGGGGTAGAGCTATACATTAAAATGCTTAACAAGGTAGTTCTCTAGCAATTTACAATTCAAAGAGCTAATTTTAAAGATGAAACCCACAAAAACTTCTATTGATGTGGGTTGCTTCCAACTGTCATATAATAATTACATACCGATGAAACTTTGGCAGAAAAGCTACGAGGTGGATCAGTCGATAGAAACGTTTACGGTTGGTAACGATCGTGAGCTTGATATGTACCTAGCCAAGTACGATGTGCTTGGTTCGTTGGCGCATACACGAATGCTTAATGCAGTTGGATTGCTAAGCGATGAAGACTTGCTGCAGGTGCAGGAAGGATTAAAGCAAATCCATGCTGAGATAGAGGCTGGAAGCTTTGCAATTGAAGAGGGTGTCGAAGATGTACATTCGCAGGTAGAGCTGCTCCTTACTCGTCGTTTAGGCGAGGTTGGGAAAAAGATACACAGTGGGCGTTCTCGAAACGACCAGGTGTTGGTAGATATAAAGATGTTTTTGCGAAACGAGCTGATGCGTGTTACCTATAGCTACAAAGCTCTTTTCGATCTTCTTATTGAGCTGAGCAATAAGCATAAAGATATACTAATGCCAGGCTATACCCATCTGCAGCTAGCTATGCCATCGTCGTTCGGACTATGGTTTGGTGCCTATGCCGAATCAATTACCGACGATATGGAGCTGCTGCATGCTGCTTACCGTTCGTCCAACAAGAATCCGTTGGGTTCGGCAGCAGGCTATGGTTCTACATTTCCGCTGGATAGGCAGCTAACCACCAACCTGTTGGGTTTTGATACGCTTAACTTTAATGCGGTTTTTGCGCAGATGAGTAGGGGCAAAACCGAGCGCAATGTTGCCTTTGCTATTGCTGCTGTTGCCGGCACACTTTCTAAGCTAGCCTACGATGTGGTGCTGTACATGAATCAAAACTTCGGTTTTATTATGTTCCCCGAAGAGCTGACAACAGGTTCTAGCATTATGCCTCATAAGAAAAATCCAGATGTATTTGAGCTGGTAAGGGGTAAGTGCAACGTGCTGCAATCGCTACCCAATGAGCTCATGCTGCTTACGTCAAATCTTCCTTCGGGCTACCATCGCGATTTGCAGCTTACCAAGGATGTTATATTCCCTGCATTCGAAACCTTGATTAGCTGTATTGACATTACAACCTACATGCTATCGCAGGTTATTGTTGCTGATAATCTTCTAGCCGACGAAAAGTACGATGTGCTGTTTAGCGTTGATGCTGTTAACAACCTAGTTGTTGAAGGTGTACCATTTAGAGATGCCTACAAAAAGGTTGGAGGAGAGATTGCTCAAGGAGTATTCAAGCGTCCCCAGCAGCTTAAATACCAGCATTTAGGTAGCATAGGATGCCTCGCTAACGACGAAATCGAATCGTTGATGGAGCAGAAAATGGGCGAGTTTGGGTTCGACAAAGCCACATCAGCAATAGAAGAGCTCCTAAAGTAGCTGTTCCTACCTTATTTAAAATAAAAAAGCTGTCAAACCGACAGCTTTTTTCTATTCGTTTTAGAAGTAAGCTACTTCTTAGAAGTCTCAGCTTTCTTGTCAGCGCAGCAAGCTTTCTTGTCGCCCTTCTTTTCGCAACAAGCTTTCTTGTCACCTTTTTTCTCGTCGCATTTCTTTTCAGAACAGCACTTCTTTTCAGTTTTGGTAGCCTCTTTTTTAGCAGGTGCTTGTGGTGTTTGAGCAAATACTGCACCTACAATAAATAGCGACATGGTAAGAATAGCAATCTTTTTCATCGTATAAAAATTTTTGTGGTTGAAATTACTTTTAACACGTTAGGAAGTGCAATTTAGAAAAATTACAGATAATTAAAGTGGAGTTTTATGCATTCGATGTAGGTTTAACAAAACATTAGCTAGCAGCTGCCATTTGAACAGAATTTTACTTTTTTTACTTCGCTGAAAATCATAATAAAAGTGCTAACTTACACAGCATATCTGCTATTTGAATTGTATCTATTTAAAATTGATTAGCTATGAATGAGCTCGGGAAAAAGGGCGAAGAGCTGGCTATAAGCCACCTTAGAGGTCAAGGATTTACCATTCTTAAGACGAACTGGCGGTATGGTCACAAAGAAATCGACATTATTGCTCAAAAAGGTAAAACCATCCATTTTGTTGAAGTAAAAGCGCGTAGCAGCCGATTTATTGACGAACCTAAGCAGGCTGTTATTCTTCGTAAGCAGCGCAACATAATAGGTGCAGCCGAGTGGTACATGAGGTTAAACGAAAACGACTGCGAAGGTTGCTTTGATATTGTAAGCATTATTTTTTACAGCAACGATAGGTATGTGCTAGAGCATATCGAAAATGCCTTTGAGCCTACATTTTAAAGGCTTTGGGGCTTGCATTGGGGTAACTTATTTTAGCGCAGAGTGTATTAAAAAGAACAAATTGCTATATTTACCATAGATTAGTTTATACAGAGGGATGAATATTGAAGAGCTACGTGAGTACTGCTTGGCCAAATCTGGCGTAAGCGAATGCCTTCCTTTTGATGAGGTTACCCTTGTTTTTAAGGTTGCCGACAAGATGTTTCTTCTTACAAGTCTTGATGGCGACTTTAGCATCAACCTAAAAAATACGCCCGAAAAAGTTATTGAGCTTCAGGAGCAGCATGCTGCTGTAATTCCTGGCTACCACATGAACAAGAAGTACTGGATAACGGTGCTTGTTGATGGAACCATACCTGATAGGCTGATTTATGGCTGGATTGATGAATCGTACCTCGAAGTTGTAAAAAAACTTCCTAAAAAGAAGCGCGACGAACTCCAGCTCGACATATAGGCGTTGGAAATCATTAAAGAGAGCAACTATGAGAGCAAAACTTTTGGGATTACTACTTTTTGCAGCTCTGCCAGGATGGGCGTTTGCGCAAAGCACGTACTTTGTAACCAAGGTAAAAGGAGCCGTTCTTAGGTCTAACGGCCAACCGCTTTTAGCTGGCGAACAGGTAAAACAGTCGGAACCCCTAACCCTTAAAGATACCTCTTCGGCAGTATTTGTTCTCGACGATCGGGATATACCCTATAAAATAATCGCTTATGGAGGGCAGGCAGATATTACCGATGCAGCCAACTTCTTGGCAACACCTGTTCGTAAAGGGCAAAAGCAAGGTTCATCTAGCACCATCCCCGATAGCAAAATTGCCGACATTGCCTCCTTTTTTAGCAACGTAAGGTTGCTGCTGCTCTTTAACGAAACTCTACTTTGCATTGATACTGAAAGGCTAGCCTTATCTGATGAGCTGATGCTTGTATTTTCGTTTAAAATTAATGGACAGCCCGTTTCGAAAAGAATTGCCTACAGTAATGGTTGCCTTACCATTAGCAAAGAGCGGCTACTCGAAACTCGGCTAGGGACCATCAAAACCGAGCTAGTTGAGGGTGTTAACGCATTTTTGTATAATGCTAAAACCAAGGAGTACAAGCTGCTCGCCACCTTTAGCTTGGCCTTTGAATATCCCGAGATGCTTTCAAAAGAGCTTAGGATTGTAGCAAAACATTTTAAAGATCAAGGCTTAGTTCTAGATGCCATTAAGCGTTCGATGGTAAGCTATATCTCCGACTTTTATGGAACCCCTAAAGCTGCTGATGCTGCAAGAGTTATAGATATGGCAATTAATGCTCAATAAGCCAATCATTTTAGGGTTAAAAGGTGGGAAATTTAAAAATCAACGTTACTTTTGTACTATAAAGCCGATTAGAATTAAGGATAAAACGACTCGACTTGGCACGCTTGTCTATACCGCCAATAGAAAAAATTACCTCTAGTCGGCTTTTTAGCATCCCAACGGCAACCTTCACATACCTGCAAAGCCCCACTCTGGGTTGTTCTCCACACAATTATTTCTATTTTTACGGCACTAGAAAAAAATGCTATGGTTCAGTATATGCTTAGGGAGGTATGCACAAAAGAGCAGGTAAAGGCTTTCCTGCAATTTCCAACCTCCATTTATAGCAACGATAAATTTTGGGTCCAACCGCTCGATAGCGATATCGAAGAGGTATTTGATCGGAGTAAGAATAAGCGTTTCCGTAAGGGAGATGCTATACGTTGGATACTCGAAGATTCTCAGGGAAAAGTAGCTGGACGGATAGCAGCTTTTGTTGATCCAGTAACCTTTAAAGCTGGTGAGCCGCCTGTTGGGGGAGTGGGCTTTTTTGAGTGTATCAACTCGCAGGAGGCTGCAACAATGCTTTTTGATGCTGCAAGGCAGTGGTTAACGTCTCGTGGGATGGAAGGGATGGATGGCCCTATAAATTTTGGAGATAGAGATAGGTGGTGGGGATGCTTGAAGGAGGGTGCTATTGAGCCAACCTACTGTATGAACTATAACCCTTTGTACTATAACGATTTGTTTGAGGGATATGGCTTCCGAAACTACTTCGACCAGCTTACCTATACTCGCTCTATTAGCACAGTAGGAATGGCTGATGCGCTTCTTGAGAGAGGTAACAGGCTGAGGAGCAATCCATCGTACAGGTTTGCTTATGCTGATTTAAGCAGCTTGGATAAGCTTGTGGTAGACTTTAATACGGTTTTTAACAAAGCTTGGGGCAAGTATGTGGGAGCTGGCGATATGACTCTTGCCAACACAAAGGCCTTAATCAAGGCTATGAAACCCATACTCGATCCAAAGCTGCTTTACTTTGCCTATCACAACAACGAGCCCATAGGTTTTTTTCTGATGATACCCGATCTTAATCAGGCTACTCGATCGCTAAATGGACGGTTCGACTGGTGGGGAAAGCTTCGCTTTATCTACAACCTTAAGGTTCGTAAGATGGCTCGACGTGCTGTTGGCATCATTTTTGGGGTAGTACCCGAATTTCAGGGAAAGGGGGTCGATGCAGGTATGATTATGGCTTTTGCAGATGTTGCAACAAGCCGTGGTTTTAAGTATAACGACTTGGAATTTAATTGGGTTGGCGACTTTAACCCTGTGATGATGAGGTTGATGACTCAAATTGGGTGCTCGGTTAGGAAAAGGCATGTTACCTACCGTATGTGGTTCGACCCCGAACGTCCATTTGAACGTTGTCCGAAATTTGGTAAAGCTCGAAAGCCTGATGCGTAACGTTTGAATTCTTTCGCTAAGGTATTGCTGGTGTTGTTGGGATTGTAAAATTGTTTGCTATGAAGAGGATACTGTTAGCATTGTTGTTTTTCCTGGTTAGCTTTGGAGGTTTTGCTCAGCGCGAAATTCTTACCACCTTGTGCTTTTCCGATACGGTAAGGTTTCCGTTTAGTAGTGAGTGGCAGTACCTGTCAACCGATATTTACCTGTTTAATGGCGAGAAGTTTAGCAAGCTTATTAACGAAATTAACTTCGAAAAACCTAAGAAGGGGGTTTGGCGTAAAAAAGGAATAAACGAGGAGGAGCTGGAGTACCTTTTTATTACTGCTCAGCTTAAGGATGTGAAGTTTTTTGGAGATAAAGACATTGCCTATCCTATTTATAACTTTCAGATTAACAAGGACAAGGATAATAAGTACCAAACCTTTGTTAGCGACAAAATTGATAAGATTAGAATAATAGACAACCTGCCACTCTATTCGGCTGCCGATAAGATAGATGCTGATATAAAGGTTCGGGCAATCACCACAAATGAGCGAGATCAAATGGTCTCGTTGGTAGCATCGCAGCTGCAAACCATCTCGAAGATGCCTACACCAACCTCTGCTATTTTTTCGTTGCTTCGAGAGTTTGGTAACTTCCTGGAGGCTAACTCTAGGCGCAAGGAGTACCGCTTTAGCTCTACCATACGCCTTTTCGAACAAAAGAATTTCGATACAAGGCTTCATTCCGTTAAAGTTTATGCGCTTAATACTGCAAATAGCGATTCGCTTGCGATCAATACTGCTGCTCTGAAGTCGTTTATGGACTCTACATCATGCACAGAGGTGGATCGTGATAGGCTTTCGGAGCTTCTTAAGTATGGCCAGTACCCGCTCATCGTTGTTGCCAACTACAAATCGCTTTACAAGATGGAGCAAATCCGTGGCGATGAGGTTAACCAGTCCAATATTGATAAGCGTAAGGTTCGTATCGAAAACGATTATAAATCGGGGTTGATTAATGCAGAAACTTACCGTCAGGAGAGAGATTTTATTGGGTTTCTTACTGTTTTTGCAAACCTAAAAAGTATGATGGAGGTTTACAGTCTTAACTACCGTATGGGCAATCCTGATGCCATTACCAATGGACTGATGAAGGTGCTTCAGGGATATAGGCAGCTGCTAAAGCTATACGATGAGGTTGAGTATAAGTATAGGTCTAACAGCACCTTTCTGACGGTATTTAAATCGGAGTACACCTCAATTCTTGGCTTTGCTAGTCTTTACCTCGAAGATGATCAAAACCTTAAGCAAACAAAGAGCTTGGTTCGAACAATGGTATCGCTAGAAAAGGAGATGAAGCTTACCGATACCTATGTTTGTGAGAACAGCTTGCGCAGCTTACGTTTTGCTGACATATTTAAGCGTGGTAGTCTTGAGCAAACTATCGAGGGACAAATAATTAACAGTCAAACCGCCCAGCTAGAAAAGTATTTGCTCGACAAGAGCTTTGCTGGAGATATCGCCAAGCTAAGGAGTGTTGCCGCTTTACCACAAAACGTATCGGCTCCCGAGAAGCTAAAGGAAAAGGCAAACAATACTGCTTGTGTAATATGCAGAGAGCAGGCTCTGGTTGCGGTTAAAGATTTTTACGATGGATTAAACCAGTACTATAAAGCACAGTCGTTGAGGAAGCGCGATAGCCTTTCGCTAGCTGTAGAGAATAAGCTGTATAGCTACATAGAAAGGATAGAGCTTATAGAACGAAACATTAAAGCTAGCTATCCAGATTCGCTTCCTGCAAGCGTTGCATTTCTTTTTCAAAAGCTACAGGAAGCCAAGCGCGATGTTGGTAATCTCTCTGAGATTTCAAAGATTGCCGTTGCAGAGAAGCCTCTGGATGTGATTAATAGCGTTAACAGTAAAATGGTTGGCTTCCTTAGCTCTATAGATGAAGCGTTGAGCTACATTGTCGAGAAGCGACCTGATTTTACACAGAAGCAGCCATCAGCACCTAAAAAAGAGCTCGTTGTGCCATCGGCTCCGCAACCTGCCGAATCTCCAGCTGCAAAAGTCGATAGCAATGAATCACCAGGTCCTGCTATAGAGGTAAAGGTTGAAGAGAAAAAGGAAGTATCATCGGATAAGAGTAGTACCTTTGTTCAGTAGTAGATTACAACTAGAATCGTATGCAAACAATCAGAGAAATATATAAGGTGGGATATGGCCCTTCGAGTAGCCATACCATAGCTCCAGGACGTGCTGCAACAATTTTTAGCAGCAAGAATCCATCAGCAAAAAAATTTAGTGTAACGCTTTTTGGAAGCCTTGCTGCTACAGGAGTAGGGCACCATACAGATAAGGCTATCCTTAAGGAGCTAATGCCCAAGGAGGTGAAGTTTATTTGGAAACCCGATGTTTTTCTCGAAGAGCATTCGAATGGGATGGAGATTGTTGCTTTCGACAACGAGGATAAGGTATTGGATACCTGGCGAGTATTCAGTGTTGGTGGTGGAGACCTAAAAGATGGGTCGGGACTGCTTTTTGAAAAGGAGGTTTACCCACATAACCAGCTCTCGGAAATTATGGAGTGGTGCCGTAAAGAGGGGAAAACCTTTTGGGAGTACGTAGAAGATTTCGAAGGGCACGGCATATGGGACTACCTAAAAGAGATTTGGGAGGTTATGAAGGATACCGTTAGGAGGGGAATTGATAACGAAGGCGTGCTTCCTGGTCCTATCAAGCTTCAGCGAAAAGCTGCTTCCCAGTTCATTCGTGCCACTAAGTCGTCAGGAACCATGAAAAGCATGGGGCTACTGTTTTCGTTTGCACTGGCTGTGTCGGAAGAGAATGCTGCTGGTGCAAAGGTGGTTACTGGTCCTACTTGCGGCGCTGCGGGTGTGCTTCCAGGTGTTCTTTTTTATCTTAACAGAGACGAAAATCTTTCCGAACAAAAAATACTAAGAGGATTAGCGACTGCTGCTCTTATTGGCAACATTGTAAAGCACAATGCGTCGATTTCTGGTGCGGAAGTTGGCTGTCAGGGTGAGGTTGGTACTGCATGTGCAATGGCTGCAGCCGCAATGGCTCAGATACTTGGGGGGACAATCAACCAAATTGAGTATGCTGCCGAGATGGGTTTTGAGCACAACCTTGGCTTAACCTGTGATCCAGTGATGGGCTATGTGCAAATTCCGTGCATCGAACGAAATGCAATTGCAGCTGGTAAGGCTTACGAGTGTGCTTCGTACGCTCTATTCTCCGATGGTGGCCACAAGATTCCATTCGATCAGGTAGTAAAAACCATGGCCGAAACAGGTAACGACATTCAGGTGGCATACCGCGAGACAGGCATTGGAGGCTTAGCTAAGCGCTGGGAGGAGTTTATTTAGAACAATTAATAATCAGCTTAAATCTTTCTACAATGCGTTTTGCAGTTTATGGAACAGGTGGCGTTGGTGGCTATTTTGGTGGCAAGCTTGCTGCTGCAGGATATGATGTAACGTTTATTGCAAGAGGCGAGCATCTAAGAGCTATTAAAACAGCAGGCTTAGTTGTAAAAAGTATTTATGGCGATTTTACCGTTTTCCCAGCAAAGGTTACCGATAACCCTGCCGAGGTTGGTATTGTTGATGTTGTTTTAGTTTGCCTAAAGGCATGGCAGGTTAAAGAGAATGCCAGCAGTATAGGTAAGCTGGTGGGGCCTTTAACCACCATACTACCTCTGCAAAATGGTGTGCTTGTTACCGATGAGCTACGAGAGGTTTTTGGTAATCAGTCTGTTATGCGTGGGCTTTGCCGAATATTTAGTAAGCTAGATGGTTATGGGGTTGTAAACCACTTTGGTATCGAACCAGCTGTAATCTTCGGAGAGGATAGCAACGAGCGTAGCTCTCGTGCTTTGTCAATACAAGAGGCTTTTGCAAGGGCTGGAGTTAATGCGATAATTCCTAATGATATTGAGGCA
>Ga0209464_10000125_pt1 | contig 27494 bp, 17 predicted proteins | sample DOMMetBare1Fresh_2_FD_187473 | JGI IMG/M metagenome (GOLD analysis project Ga0209464, IMG submission 187473) | Wetland sediment microbial communities from St. Louis River estuary, USA, under dissolved organic matter induced mercury methylation -... | ecosystem: Environmental > Aquatic >...
ACTGATTCAAGAACTTTTGAATCACTTGGTGGTGCATAAATACCTACTATTTCATGACTAAACACTGCATCAAAATCAACAAATTCAATAGGTATTAAATTTTCTCCTATATTTTCTTTAATTAATATATGTGGTTTTAAATAGATTTCTTTAGAATTTTCACGTGGTGCTTCAAAGTATTTATTCGTTTCTATATCTGTTTTAATAATACCATTTTCTTTGAAGTCTTTTGGGTTAATTGAAACTTTATTATGAATATACTCAGCTAAATGTTTTTTATTTCCAACAGTATAACCCTCGCAATATTTCCAATTATTATGTAAAACTTTCTCTTTTAAAAAAATTCCTAAAGTCTGCATTTGAGAAAGTCGTTCAATCAATTGAACAAGTCGACCACCTCCCAACAAATTAGCTTTCCAAATATTAGGATTTTCCAAAACAGCTCTTTTCAACACAAAATTAAAATCATAGTGGTCGAACTCTAGGAAAAGTCTATTGGTATTTGAAAAAGATCTGTTAGCCACCAAATGCAATACTTCACTGCTATCAGGCAATTTATTTTGAATAAAAATTGCAGCTGTTGCAACATTTTTTCTTCCCCAAAGCTTATCCGCCAACCTTGTAAAGTCTATTACTTGCAGTAAATTATTTTGAGTAAATAACTTATTTTTAAAAGTCTCATCGACTTGATATAACAGAGGACCTGATGGTTGAATCAAACACAAAATACAGTCTTCCTTTAATAATTTTAAAGATTGAACTAGAAAATGTAAGGCTGGATTCTCGTCAGGGATACTTATTTCACTTTTATATCCAATTTTATCTCTTAACTCGTTAAAATATTTTGTTCTATTTGGTTCTTTACCATTTACAGGAGACAGATTAAATGGAGGATTACCTATTACCAAATCAAAATCAGATTTTGGTTTGGCCGTAATGAAATTAAAAAAATTCTGAGTTATAATATTATTGCTTAAATCAGGGAATTTTAGTTTTTCCCAAGTAGGTGGGTCTAAATCTACTTCGTCTAAAATTGCTAATGCAAGGCTAAATACAGACAGACGAATTGCGTCCTGTTCAATATCAATTCCATGAATACTTTTAAGCAATAGTTCCTTTAAAACAGACAAAGATGGTTTAACAAGTTTTCCTGTTTTCTTCCATTCATTGTATCTCCACCATTGAACTACACGCTTGTAGGTTTTTACAAGAAAAATTCCCGAACCACAACTTACATCAATTATTTTAAAATTTTCCTTTGGTTGTTTCAAAGGCATACACTCATCAACCAAAGTGCTAACTATCATTTCTGGAGTATAAACAATATCTTTACTATCGGTTAGAAGCTCTTCATAAACTGAACTTATTACTTCTACAGGCAAATGTGAAAATGAGTATAACCGCCACAATACATATTGATTGTTTTTGATATTTCCATCCAGATAATCAGCTAATTTTCTTACTTCGACATGTTTAATCGCATTTCTCTGTATAATTTCATTTTCTCTGTCCCATTCAAAGATTTTCCCGTTAAAATCTCTTGCTAATTGGTCTAGCAAATCAAGTAACTTACCAGCTCTAATTGTGTCGCAAAAGTTTGAACATTGAAAATATTTTTCAAAATAAGTTCCAGCGAAATAACCACTCGCACTTTTTTCATCCCTTTCCTCAAGATACTTTATTAGTAAGCTTTGAACTAAAAGTTTAAGTGTAACATGCTTATCTAATCCAGACTCCTTTTGGAAATCAAGATACACTTCTTTTAGTCCTCTTATTAAGTCCCGTGTGGCTGATTCTTCAAAACGAAAATCCTTCTTCTCGTCTTGCTCTTCCCAAAACAAACCACTATCAAAATCTTTTGCACGAAAGCCTCTTAAAGCTTGTCCCGTTAATGTAAGTAACTCTTTTGCATAGTCATCATTATCCTCTTTAGGTCTTTTACGTGAATCAAAGATGCTTACTGAGGATTTTTCGATTATTATGTAGGCTGGAACTTGGTACCCATTCCACATTTGAATGTGAATGCGATTTTTTTCTTCAGTTGTAATGATTTTATGTGTGAAATCAAATAAATAAAGCTGGGGAATATTCCCCCTTCCATCTGAAAAATGCCTGAAATATACAGCATCTGCATTAAATTTCTTTTTCGCGGTTTCTAGTGCAAAAAGAATGTCAGGAGATGCTATAGTAGGATTGATGTTTTCATAATCATTTGTCAACAATACACCATTATTCTCACTTCTGTCCAGAAATGAGAAATTCAAGTTAGTAATCTGTTGTTCAAATAATTGCATTAAATGCTTATAACTTTAATATCTAAGACAAAAATACATTTTTATCGCAGACTCTTGATATTTCTTCAATCTAAAATATCAACGATTCTATATTCGACTGAAATCGTGGGATGACTAAATTTGGTTCTTTTACAAGCTTACGTATCTACTAGTTTGTCAGAGGTTGCAAATGTGCCAAATGTGGGTCGGCATTTGTTGTATGGTCTTTCTTAGCATGAAACACAACTCGTTTAAATCCTTACTAAAGGTAACTATATACAGGCTTTTTAGGTGTATATGTGAACCTTTTGGCACGGTTTATTTTCAAATATAATGGTTTTTCCTATAGATCATCGAATGGGCTGCGGATTTTTTGGATGTTCTGCGTGCATACATACGTGTATATCTCAGTGGTCTTGCTGCTCTTGTGGCCGAGCAGCTCCTGCATGTAACGATAGCACCAAGGCTACCGAAGTTGAGCACGTGGTGCAGAGCAGCATCGACTCCCGATCGGCCATTTTTACCGACAAAAGGACCTCCTACTCTGACCTTGCGGACATGATTGAGGTACATGTTTGGGAAGCTCCCAAAGATGCGGTTGAAAGCGAAAGCCTTCGCTGGGTTTATTTTGCCATTAGCAACGCCAAAAGAACGCTGTTAGGCATATACCATCGAATCAACATAGAGAAGCTGCAAAACTATTCCGATGAATTTGTCCACAAATTAAACAGAAGGTATTTCAGGTCTCTATTCGATAGGCTGCCTGCTGCTGTAGTCCCGCTTTATGAGTAAGCGAGCGAATAAGCATCAAAGCAAGTATTAGAACAGGTACTAATTTTGGAAGGCTAGCAGAACAAACAAAAAACAAAAAATGTTACATTGAGAGAGCGCACACAATTACGAACATTACAAAACAAAACCTATGAGCTTTATAAAGGAGTTTAAAGAATTTATTTCTAAGGGAAACGTGGTTGATTTAGCAGTAGCGGTAATCATCGGAGGAGCGTTTGGCCAGATAGTTACATCGGCAGTTAACGACCTACTCATGCCCATAATCGGAATTATACTTGGAGGAGTTGACTTTACCTCCTTTAAGATAACGCTGAAAGCTGCGGTGGTAGGGTTAAACGGAGCTGTCGAAAAACCAGCTGTTACAATGAATATAGGCAACTTTATTCAGGTGACGGTTAACTTTCTGATAATCGCCCTATTCATATTCATAGTTCTTAAAGGAATGCTGAAATTCCAAAAGAAGAAAGCAGAAGAACCAAAAGCAGCTGCAGCACCAGCACCAAGCGAAGAAGTGAAGCTCCTTACCGAGATCAGAGATTTGCTCAAGAAAGAGTAGAAAATTGAGAATCGGGTATAGAATAAGTAGAGGATGTCCAAAAATAAAGGAAGCTGAATTACAGCGTGCAGTAGCTGCATCGTAATACCTAGAGCTTAATTTTGGACACCCTCTTTTACAATCATCTCGAAAGAATAGAGACGTCAATCAGATTCTCCATAAACCACTAATCGCCAGACCCAATGGGGAAAGATATCTTTACAATAAAGTTACGCCCCATGTTGTAAATTCCAGTACGCTTAGCTTGAAGATTTTCGGGCGCATACTTTAACCTGCTGAGATGGCTCTGATACGCCCTATCAGCTATATTATTGACACCCAAAGAAATTGTAGCAAAGTGCCTCTTTGCAACCAACCAATCGAAACCAGCCCCAGCATTCAACAGGACATAGCCAGGCGTTGCCGTTTCGGTACTATACGCCGAGTAAACCCTATCTTGCTTAAAGTAGCTCTCCACATCAAATCGAATGTAACCATTAGAGAACCAGCTCCCATAAGAAGCAGCATCAACCTTTATACCTGTAACTAGCTTAGGAGCTGGAATAAAAGGAAGGTTTCGAGCATTAGAAGGCTGATTCCTTAAGCGACCAATAACAAACGAGAATGAATTCTCGAAGTGGATCCAATCGAAAGGATGAGGGTGGATGTCGAACCTAGCCTCACCACCAAAAAGAGTAGCATCTCCCTGAACAAACCGAAATGCATCAACCCCATCGATGAGCGAATCTCCACCGCTAACAGACGAGAGCTTACGAAGGAAAATATAGCGATCTATCGTATTATGAAAGAGGTTAAGCTCGCCCGAAATATGCTCTGTACTCACACCAATACCAAGATCGGATTGCAAGCTCGTTTCTGGCTTCAACCCCGCATCGCCAATTTCATAGCGGATTGTCCCCTCGTGAACACCATTTGAACCTAGCTCGGCAATATTCGGAGCACGATATCCCCTTGATAGATTAGCCTTGAGGTAGGCATATTTAGAAAGCTGGTAGGTAAAACCAAGGCTCCCCGAAACACCAGAAAAGCTAGAAGAAAAGCTGCTAAACCGAACTTTCGCATCAGGATTACTAGCAGATACCGGCTCTCCCTCGTCGTTAACAAATAAGCTACGAGAATTGATATGGCGAGTATCAAAACGAACACCACCAGTTAAATCGAGCTTCCCAAACGATTTGCGGACAATGGAGAAAACCCCGAAATCAAATAAGTTATACTCCGGCACAAGCACCTCGTCGCCCAAATTACGAGACCCCTGTCCCATTCCATTAGTACCAACCGACCAAGCAACAGAAGCCCAATCGGGAAGCTGGTACTGCACATCGTAGCTCAACGTGTTAAGCTTAAAGTACAGCTCTGGCTCCGAAGGAGCTAGCACATTGGCAAACTCCTTCCTCAGGTTCTGCTGTATTCCAATGTTCGACTTAATGCTACCATTCCCAGCCCTTACAAAAGAGCTAAGTACCGCCTTGTAGTGGCTAACCTCCTGACGAGGAATAAAAGGACTGTAGCTTTTAGCATCGCCATCAGAAGCAATCACCTCCTCCGCAACCCCATTTAGATTTACAGCCTTAAGGAACTTTCCAGTAGCATCGTCTCTCTCACCCTCAACAATACCAGGGATAATACGATAGTAGCTAAGAGTAAGGTTAGAAAAGCCCCAATTGCGCTTCAACCCAAGCAAAGAAGATACGCTACTCTCCTTAAAACCAGAATTAAAGACATAGCCATCGTAGCGGTTTTTGTAGCTATGCGCCATTTTTCCACTAGCACGAACGCTCCAAACAAAAGAGCCCCCATTACCAGCCACATTTGCCGAAACACCCGCAAGACCATTGTTAGTCTGATACTCGGTAGCGACACTTCCCTGCACCGAGCTATTAGCTGGCAGAGGCGCCGATATTAAGCTTATAACCCCAGCCATAGCATCGGAGCCATAGGCAAGACTTGCAGGTCCTTTTAGTATTTCCACACGATCAACGCCATGCTCATCAACCTCAACGCCATGCTCATCGCCCCACTGCTGCCCCTCCTGTCGTACGCCATCGCTTATAACCAGCACACGGTTGTATCCCAAACCTCTAATAATAGGCTTAGAGATACCTGCGCCCGTTGTAATTTGCGAAACACCAGGCTGACTACCAATAGCATCGATAATGTTGGTAGATCCCACCTGCGAGAGGGTATTACGATCGACAACCGAGATAGGCGTAGGCATACGCTTCATTTCGACAGCCCTTGAACTCCCAGTTACAACAACCTCGTTAATCTCAGTAACAGCCGGTTCCATCGGAAAAAGCACAATCTCCGAAGACACCGAAACACGCTCGATAACATTACGATACCCTATAAAGGAAGCCTGAACCAGCACCTTTGCAGTAGGGACACGCCTAATCACAAACTCTCCATTAGCATTTGTTGAAGTTCCAACCCTTAAATCGGGAAGGTAAATTGTAGCACCCTGAATTGGTTTTTGCGAAGAAAGATCGACAACCCTTCCACGAAGCTCTCCCTGAGCAACAGCCAGCTGTAGTAATCCACATAAAAGCAGCACTACAACAAACAATTTCTTTGTATAATGATTTTGCATTGTAAGAACATATTAATAGCCAGCCACAACCGATTTATATGAGCACAACAAGGTAGGCACACAAAATCGAAGCAGCATACGGCAGTATGATGTAAAAAGAAAATAGAAGGCTAAAAAAGCCTGACTAAAAAATTTGAAAAGGCCTAACAGAAGGGAGGAGCTCGAAGAAGAAAGTAAACCTTTAAAGCAACGTAGGGGATGAACGTACTATAACCACCACGAGAAAATTCGAGCGAAGAAAGAATGAAGTATGGAGAAACGTCCACCAAATCGAAGGAGAGGTATTCAAAATCGAATATCTCACACGCTTCGCCAGGCAAATTAAGTGAAGCTAACGAATGATCGATATCCCGGAAATGTAGGTCGTGATGGTGCAGCCCCTTAGAAACTAAGGGGAAAGCAAATATGGCAAGAAGCACAAATGCCCTTAACGAAACAAGCCAACGACGTTTTTCCATAATCGAACAGCAAAGCTAGCTCTATAAAGATAATAACGGTAAAAATGTTCGCCGTATTACCAAAAATAAGCTCAACTGTTACATTTTCAAATAAAACAGGAACGTTCTATTTGAAATGAATGATTAATTGTTATTTTAGGGCTGCATTAAAATAAAGAGATAACGCTAAGGTATTAGTAGTTAGATGAATTCTATAGAATACTATAGGACTTAAAGTTGAGAAGCTATGAAATTTAGTTCTACGGTTTTAGTACTTCCTGGATTTGGCGGCTCGGGCGAGAACCACTGGCAGTCGATTTGGGAAAAAGACCATTCTTTTGCAAGAATAAATCAGGATGACTGGAACAACCCTATCTGTGACGAATGGGTTGAACGTATAGAAAAAGAGGTTAGCAAGCATGAAAGAGAAGAGGTAATTTTGGTTGCCCACAGCTTAGCATGCATAGCTGTTGCCTTTTGGGCCGAACGATACAACCACTCCATAAAAGGAGCACTACTGGTAGCACCCTGCGATACCGAAGCCCCATCAGCACCATATGGAATTATGGGGTTTGATCCTATACCCGAAATAGAGCTACCCTTTCCATCGCTGCTTGTAACAAGCCTAGACGACCCATTTGTAACCTACTCCAGAGCCGAGGCATTTGCCGAATGCTGGGGAAGCGAGATCGTTAGCATAGGTAAAGCAGGGCACATAAACCCATCATCGGGATATGGAAAATGGCACTGGGGGTTAGAATTGTTAAAACGTTTGGAGAACTAAGATTATACTTACGATTATCCTATATTTGGTATAAAGAACAACCTTTACTAAAAAAATGATAAAAAAATCATTCCTAGCACTTTGCCTATTAACCATAGCAACAACCAGTGCATTTTCTGAACACCTAGTATCGCCAGCTAGCGGTAGCATTAAAGTTTTAGGACGAGTTGATGCATCTAACCCACAACGGCTAAAGTTTGACAACCCGGGCGTAAATTTTACCATAAAATTTACAGCTAGCAGTACCATTGCTGTAAGGTTTAAAGGGTCTCCACAAACCTTTTTTCAGGCATTCGTGAATGGGAAACCAACACTTGATGCAAGTGGAAAGCAGGCAATATTTACATCAATAAACGACACTACCGTAGTTATTGCAAGCAACCTATCCAAAAAGCAAACCTACGAAGTAACCCTATTTAAGCGGACCGAAAACCTGGATAACATACCAGCAGAGTTTATGGGTTTTGTTATCGACGATGGAGGAAAAGCGCTCGATGCTGCACCTCTTTACAAGCAACGTAGGTTCGAATTTCTTGGAAACTCTATTACCTGTGCATTCGGATCGGAATCGAAGAATAAGGACTCGAAATTTGCACCATATACCGAAAATAACAACCTCAGCTATGCGCACATAATTGCTCGTGCATTTAACGCAGATGTTCAGCTTGTAGCCCGATCTGGGAGAGGGGTGGTAAGAAACTACAACGACAAGGATATGCTTTCGACAAAGTATGCCACAACCCCTAAGCTTTTTAGCAGAACCTTTGATTCTGACTCAACCGTACTTTGGGACTTCAAGAAGTACACCCCAGATGCAGTGGTTGTAAACCTTGGCACAAACGACTACTCCACGACACCACATCCCTACAAATCGCTATTTATCGATGGCTATTTAAAGCTAATTGCTAAGATACGAGCAGCTTACGGAAGTGAAACCAAGATATTTTGCGTCGCTGGTCCGATGATTGATGAACCATGCTACAGCTACGTTAAGGAGATGGTAGATATACAAAGACAGGTAGGAAGAGACGCTAACATCTTTTTCATAGGCCTTCCTAAAGCGCTGCTATCGCTCGATAAAGATTTTGGAGCAGCAGCACACCCTGGAGGAGATGGTCAAAAAAAGATGGCCCAGATGGTTGCCCCAGTTATAAGCACCGTAATGGGTTGGGACTACTCACGTAGCGAAATGGACGACCTAAAAGGTAGTCAAGACTACTACTCCAGAGAAAAGTAAGCAGACAAAAAAGAACTATAATAAAGGGGCTGACAGCATAAAACTGTCAGCCCCTTTTATTTTTCTACATTCTTGACCAAGCAAATAGCTATGCAAAAGCACTAAAAGCAGCCCCCACTATTTTGAAGCAAGACGGTCAATTCGCTCAATTAGCTCCATACACATACGCCCATTATGGTAAGGGCACTTCCAAAGCCCAGCCCTATCGTCGGTTGTATTAACCTCTCCCGAAGCTTTAATGCTCCAGTACCACTCGCCACCAGCAGCAACAAGCTTATCCTTTATAAACCTCCAGCATTTAAAAGTACGATCTAGGGCAACAGGATCGTTAAAATGCTCGTAAATATTAAAGTAGCCAACAACAGTCTCCGCCTGCACCCACCAATGCCTATCGTTATCGGTATGGTTAGCCTCAACGTCTGTCTCATAAATCATGCTACCATCGCTTTGAAGACCTTGTGTGGCAGCATCAGCAATACCGACAACAAGAGGAGAAATGGAAGTCGCCAAATCAGCATCGTTGAGTACCAAAGCTGCCTCATGAATAAGCCACGAAGCCTCAATGTCGTGCCCATAGGAGATGAAATGTCCCTTACGGTTCCAATGCTCATCAAAGAAAAGATTTAGATGCGAAGAAGAAGCACAAGCAATTTTAGACGAAAAGATATCCACCAAATTACGTAGCTGCCTTTCGAGCAAACCATCATCCCACACCCTATACAGATTAGCATAAGGTTCAAGAATATGCAGATGCGTGTTCATGGTTTTCTTCTCGTTGGCATCCTTTTCGCTAAGCCTCATATCCTCAATCTCCTGCCAGCTACGAGTAAACGCCTCAAAATACCCATTATGCACCTTATCAAAAGCATACCTTTCGATGATTTCAAAAAGCTGCTTTGCCCGATCAAGCGCATCAGAATCGCCAGTAGCTCTATAGAACTCGCTTAAACCATACACAGCAAATCCCTGAGCATATATCTGCTTTTTGGTATCCTTCGGATTTCCCTTATAATCGACAGACCAGTAGATACCCCCATGCTCATAATCCCAAAGCTTATCGAGAATAAACTGTTTGGCACGAGTAGCAGCCGCCAGATATTCCTGCTTACCAAAAAGACGGTATGCAGCAGAGAAAGTCCAAAGCAAACGGGCATTAAGAACAGCCCCCTTATCAGCCGTATGGTGCAACTTCCCATTGCCATCCACCCTTCCGTAAAACCCACCATTCCTTTGGTCGATCAACGTAAGCCAAAAGGGGAGGATATTTTGAGATAGCTCGCTATGCAGCTCATCTCTTAAAGCGCTCAAAGAACTACTCATAGCTAGCACTCCACCTTAGAAAGCGATCGTTTACCCGAAAGCCCCTTCTCCACCTCAACCATTTTATCTTCGGTAAGCGGATAGAAGAATATAAAAATAACAGACAAAGCAGTCCCTACCGCAGGAAGAACGCTAAGCATCATCCTAATACCGTTTTGAACCTCTACCGACTGAGCAACATTAGGCTCGAAGTTGAGGTAGCCCAACAGCCATCCAGTAAGCGCACCACCGATAGTCCATCCAAACTTTTGCGACATAGAAGAAGAAGAAAAGATAAGACCAGTAGCCCTACGCCCCGTTTTAAGCTCAGAGTAGTCGGTAATATCAGCATACATCGACCACAAAAGAGGGAAGATGCTACCAGCACACATGCTGATAAGAAACTGAAGCGAAAGAATAGCCGCAACGTTACCCTTTCCTATAAAGTAGAAGCCAACGCTAAGCGCAGTTGCAATTATCATAGCAAACATGTAGGTATTCTTCTTTCCAATACGATTTGATATTGGAGTAACAAGCACAATACCCACAATGTTGGCAATCTGACCAAGCACTAGGTAAAGAGTAGTAAGCGAAAGAGAAGCATCGATGAAGCCAATCTTAAATGCCCCAATATCATCTACATAGTACTTAAAGTAGTACACAGCCGCCCCATCGCGAATAGAGTTAAAAATAAGAGCAGCAATTCCAGCACCGAGAAGAATCCACCAAGGACGGTTTTTGAAAAGATCAGCAACATCATCCTTAAGCGAATTGCTCTCCTCCTTAATAGGCTTAACACGCTCCTTAGTCCACGAAAAGGTGGCCAAGAAAAAGAGAACCGCAATAACAGCAAAGACAGCGATAGCCGCTTGCCAGCCAAAGGCTAGGTTAACACCATCCTTACCCTTTCCAAAAATCTCAACAAGAGGCTCGATAAGAAGCAAAGAAATGATGCTACCACCGAATGCAAAAATCATACGGTAAGAAGACAGCTCGGTACGAACTTTTGGATCTGGAGACATAACCCCAAGTAACGATGCATAGGGCACATTGATGAGGGAGTAAACCATCATCATCAGCGTATAGGTAACGTAAGCGTAAACAATCTTACCCGAAACACCAAAGCTAGGAACAGTAAAAGTGAGCACGCCAATAATACCGAAAGGTACAGCAACCCATAGCAAGTAGGGACGAAACTTCCCCCAACGAGTCTCGGTACGATCGCCAATAACCCCAACCACCGGATCGATAAGCGAATCCCAAATGCGGGTAATTAAAAACATAGTACCAACAACCGCCGCAGGAATACCGAAGATATCCGTATAAAAAAACAGCAGGTACATGCTAAAAAGTTTCCAAAACATGGACGAAGCAGCATCGCCAAGCCCATATCCAACCTTTTCTCTAAAGCTTACCATTAAGCTACGATTCATTCGTAATTATTTTTAAAAGATGATGATTCTCAAAGAATTTTGGCGTTAAACATGCCGAAATAGTCGAGCATGAATAACGCCTCATTCTCTGCTTTAGAAAAATCTACTATTTCTTTCCCCTCATATACTCTAAATTACGAGCAATAAGGCTATTCAACGTTTCAACAGAAGCAGCCGACCTGAAGCCATCAACAGGAGTGCTTAAGCAGTAGTCAACCAGCTTATCGACTGTTGAAGTAGCAACATGCATACGAGTATCGCTCGAAGCATAGTAAATGAATACCTTACCATCCTCATCAGCAATCCAGCCATTCGTGAAAAGAACGTTAGAGACATCTCCAACACGCTCATCACCTTCGGGTGCTAAGAAGTGACCAGCAGGAGCCGCAATTAGCTTAGAAGGATCCTCGAGCGAAGTCATAAACATGTATAGCACATAGCGCAACCCAGCAGCACAGCCACGTACACCATGAGCAAGATGAAGCCACCCCTTGCTAGTTTTAATTGGGTGCGGGCCCTGACCATTTTTTACCTCCTTGATAGTATGGTAGTACCTATGATCGATGATGGTTTCCTCCTTCACCTCAGCATTAGCCATATCATCAACAAGAGCCCAGCCAATACCACCACCGCTACCAGCATCAATAAACCCATCCTGAGGACGAGTGTATAGGGCATACTTGCCATTCACAAACTCGGGGTGCAGCACCACATTACGCTGTTGCGAGCGCGACTTAAGATCAGGAAGACGCTCCCATGTTTTAAGATCCTTAGTACGAGCAATACCAGCAGCAGCTACAGCCGAAGAAAGATCGCCAGCAGGAGCATTAGGATCCTTCCGCTCAGAGCAGAAAATGCCATAGATCCAGCCATCCTCGTGAGCAGTAAGGCGCATATCGTAAACATTGGTATCAGGGAGTTCGGTTTCGGGCATAGTAATAGGGAAATCCCAAAAACGAAAATTATCGATCCCATTAGGACTCTCGGCTATAGCGAAAAACGACTTTCTATCAACACCTTCAGTTCTAACAACCAGCAAATACTTATCGCCCCACTTGATAGCACCAGAATTAAGCGTTGCATTTATCCCCACCCTTTCGAGTAAAAGAGGATTTGTAGCTGGATTAAGATCGTATCTCCAAAAAATAGGAGCATGCTCGTTGGTAAGTATAGGATACTTGTAGCGAGTCCACACCCCATTAGAAGATGCTACCACATTAGGACGAGTAACCAAAGCCTCATACCTATCAAACAACTCGGAAACTTTTCCGTCAAATTCACTACTCTTCATCACGTAAAATCTAAAACTGTTGCTTATTTCTTTAATTCCTTAACACATTGCCTAACAAGATCAACCGTAGAATCGGTAGCGAACACCGAATTCAACCCCTGCTCCTCCTGAGCAGGATCGCCCATATAGTCGTCGCCCTTAGCCCAGAACGTATGTCCTGGAGTTGCACGAGCAAAGCCACCCCAGGCCCAAAAATTGCAACCTGCAAGCACCCCATTACGACGAGCACTTTGTATAACAACTTCGAAAACAGCACTATAATACTTATCACGAAGGGTTGTCCCCGAAGAAGGAGCATAGCTATGCCCATCGCGAGGGAGTCCGAACTCCGACATTACAACAGGCTTCCCAAGCCTTTGAGCAATAGCAGCATGCCTATCTATATAGCTTTTAGTAAGATCAACCGCTTTACCAAGAGTACCCTCTATATCAGAAGCACTAATCCAGCTCCAGTTTTTAGGCCAAACATGAAAAGTCAGGTAATCAATATTCTTATCGTTATGAACACGCTCGTACATAGCCAGATCGCCCTCCGAACCCATTTCGCCCTCCGAACCAGTTGAAACAAGGTGATTAGGATCTAGCCCCTTTATAAAGGCCGCTGTTTCTGCAATCCACCTCTCGTAGGCAGGCTTCTGCTTATCGGCAAAAGCACGAGGCTCGTTAGCAATTTGCCACGACATGATAGCAGGATCATCGGCATACCTTTTACCCGTGTATCGGTTGGTACGCGAAACAATAAACCGAATATGATTTTGCAGCTGCTGCTTGCACGGTTCGCACTCGTGAAACCTATTTACAACAGACTTGAATGACTCCCAACCAATAAAGTTTAGGATAGGAAACTCTCCATAACCATTCCAAGCAAGGTACTGCCCAAAACCACCCGACCACTCCCAGCTATTGGTAAGGTATAGCACAGCCACCATTTTACGCTTAGCCATCTCCTTAAGCAGGTAGTCGAGCCCATCCAGAATGGTATCGTTATAAACTCCCGGAGAAACCTGAAGTGTAGGTTCAACCTTCGTAGGAACACCGTTAGGGCCATCGGCACCAACAAGGACACGAAGATTATTTACCCCCATTTTAGCTAAGAAATCAAGCTCCTTCTTAAGCCTTTTCCTATCGCCACCTTGCCCCTTAGAACCAAGAATTGCACCATACCAGAAGTTGGTTCCAATAAAGTAGTAGGGATTCCCATTTCGAACGAAATGCCCCGCATTAACCTTAACAAAGCTGGCAGGTTGAGCAGCAGCACCAAGTGCCAAAGACGCAATAAAAAAGAAGGATACCAATCGATTGAAGAATCTCATATCACGCAATCTAGTTTACATTAGGAAAGAGGTACAGCTTACGAGTATCGCCCGAAAGCAGAATTAGCGACGAACCAACGAACTCGACAAAATCCTTTGCAGGTTCTGGATTATAGGGAGTTGCAGTATAGTAGCTAGATTGATTATTGTACCAAAACATTGCATAGGCAATTTTTGCACCGCTTTGCTGAAAAGCAGGAAGCATGTAGCTAGTATAGAGCTTACTTACATACCTATTGGTAGAAGCATACCCGAACTCGGTAAGAGCAGCCACCTTTTTATGGGAGATCGCAAAATCGGACAAGATCTTAAGCTTTGTAGCAACATTGGTAATGCCCGTCACCCCCTTAGAACCATAATCCTCATAGCAATCGAAGCCAACCACATCAACATAATCATCGCCAGGATAGCAAGAAGCGTAGCTAGCCGCAGAAGTAAAGCTATCGTTAGGAGAAAAAGCATACAGCACATTGTGCAAGCCCTTTTGATCGCGAAGATACTTTACCGTAAACTGCCAGTTTTTAATAAACTGAGCAGGAGTAGCATAGTGAGGAATTCCCCACCAAAACCAGCTACCATCGAACTCGTGGAAAAGCCTAAGAATAACTGGAATTGGCTTACCGCTATCATCGGTGGTTGACGATAGAATTTGGGCAACCTTATCGAGCTTTTTCTTATAGTAATCATGGTTCTCATTACCCTCGAGTATGCTAACAAAAGCCCTATTCTTAAGAGTTGGATCAACCTTATCCATATCGCTAACGTAGAAAGCATCTCCATGGAAAGGCTCATTCATATGCCAGCAGATAGTAACAACTAGACCACGCTTGTAGGCCTCCTTTATTTGCTTTTTTAGGAGCAGCTCCTGCTCGTACCACCAGCCACTAGCAGAAGTCCCATCGTTATGGTAGTTCGTAGCAAAAATAAAATCGCAGCCAACAACAAGCGGATCTTGCCCTGTGGTAAGCTTAATATCAGGCTTATCAGAAAAAACGTTGCTAGATTCGGAATAGCGATTGATAAAGGCATCCTGCTGCCCAACCATTATCCCACTCTGAGCATAAGCCTTGAGGTTATAGAAAAGTGCAGCAGCCTCAGCAGAAGCGTTTTTATCAACCAGCAAGGGACGTACAGCCTCGGCAGTAGGACTAACCTCTGCCCAAATTGGCCCATCAGGATTTGCCGACGGAGAGCCACTGTCGGACTTGCTACAGCTGGCCAAAAAAGCAGCTAAAACAACAAAACAACCGACCTTGAAATGATTTACCATCTACCTACACCTTTTAAATCGTTTATGAATAACTGCACTTTGGATTAGAAACCATACTATGCACATACCCGTTTAGCACAACCACCACTTCCCTATCGACAAGCTCCTTAGCTCTAGCAGCAAGTAGCTGCTTAACCATTGTCAAGCCAGCAGAATTGCACGAGACCTTATCCGAAACATCCGCCAAATTGAGCCCCATAGCAGCAGGAAAATCACCACAAACATCCTTTGGTTCCGATTTTTGAGGCACCCCTACCCAAGTATTACCGTAAAGAGTAGAGTTTTGATGCCCAAACCAAAATCCCCAGAAAGAAATTTCTCGTAACCTATCCCCTAAGAGCACAGCTTCGCGCATACCCAAACGATCCAGCAAGCCATTTCCGCAAGCACCAGAAAAAACCAATAAGCTAGGAATGCACAAAAAACAGAGTCGTAAGAAACGGAAAACCATCAATACCAATTAGAATTTAAAGGGGCTGTATCGAGCTAACGAACAGCCCCTTTGATCACCTAAATTAAAAAGAGCGAAGCTCTACTTATGCACAATACGAAGGTTTGCAAAGCTGAAATCGCAATCTAACGAAGCCGTAGGCTGATAGATGATTTCGAAGCTATTCCATCCATTAGATAGAGGGTTGCTGATATCCTTAAGGTTAAAGGTTACCGTCTTCCACTCATTGTAGGTATTAAACGAAATACCCACAGCAGGATTCCAAGCCAACCAACCACCGTTTAGTCTAAAGATGATATTTCCGATAGAGAGCGGTTTAGCCGACTTGGTATTAATTTCAAACTTAAACAGGTAGTTCTCTGGATGGGCAATAATATCCGCATCGTTGATATTTAGACCACCCCCAAAAACGTTGTTCCACGACCAAGCATCGCGCTTAAAGGCAATTCTTGAGAACTTGGTTTGAGCGATTAGCGGTTTAGGATCGCCCGTTTTGCTACCATCAGTAACATACTCGCTACCCGACCAGATGCCATTATCGCCAAGGTTATTAAAGTTGAGCATCACGAGTCCAGAATGCCTCCACAAAAGCTCTAAAGGAGTTGTAACCTTAGGACTAGTGATGGAAACCTTACTATCAGGAGCTGCATTAGCAGGAATCTTAACCTTAATAAGCGTTTCGGTAGCCTCGGTGATTTCAACAGGAGCACCACCCAAAGTTACCTTACCATTTTGCTTATCAACCATGTACAGGTCGAAGTTGCTACCCATAATTTCGAGCGTATCGCCAGCAGCAACAAACTCGTTATACAGGCCAGTAACAGTAACAGGAGGAATGGAAACCTTAAAATCGATAGAAGCCTCGCCACGAACAGTTGTAACAACAAGCTTATCGTTAATCGCAGAAGGAATTACACGCGGAACAGGAACTACAATCTCCTTAGCCTTAACGTATGCATCCTTAAGATTAACCTCAACATCGTTAAACTTGATAGATTTAACATCGCTAAGATTTTCGCCCTGAATGATAACCATTTGAGCCAGATTTCCACCAGTGATTTCAGAATCACGAGAATCAATCTTAGAAACCTTAGTGATCTTAGGCGCACCATTAGATGACAGCCCATTATCGTAGCCATCATTGTAGGTAACAATATCATCGCACGACAGCATAGCTGCTGAGATCAGCGCGAAGACGAACATATATTTTAAACTAAATGCTTTCATAGAATGACAGATTTATGCTAGTTCCAACCAGGGTTATTGCCCTTAATCATAGGGTTAGTAAGGATTTCGGAAGAAGGAAGAGGGAATAGAAGATGCTTTGCCGATCTATTCTTGTTAACCTTGCACTCATCCAAACCACCAATAGAGTTCATCACATCGAGGTATACACCCCAGCGAAGAAGATCCCAGCGCCTATCGCCTTCGAGAGCAAGCTCCATTGCACGCTCCTCGATAACCGCAGAACGGAACTTTTCTTTAGAATCAAGAGCACCATCGCCAGTAAGCGTATGCGAAATAGCATGGCTACGATTTCTAACCTTGTTTAGAGCGTCAAGAGCTGTTTGGTTAGGACCAGAAACCTCGTTAGAAGCCTCAGCGTAAATAAGTAGGATATCAGCAAAACGAAGGAAAGGATAGTGGATATCACCCTTAACAATTGATCTATCGGTAACATCGTTATACTTAGTAGTAAATGCCAAACCACGGCTATTGTTAGCAAAAGTCCAAGCAACACCATCGTTAAAAGGAGCCTCTGGCTTTTTAACAACCACCTGAATAACATTACCGCTAGCATCCTTAACTGGATTACCGTTAGCATCCAACGAATCCTTTTTAACACCCTCGGCTCTCTCCTTCCAAGAAGCAGGATAGTAGCAACCAGAGTTAAACTTTTCCTGATCGCTGTAGCGATACTTATGGTAAACGCCATCAATAACACGGGTATCCTTCGAATCGTCGAAAAGCTGATACCAGTGATCGCGACATCCCATAAACATACCCTCGATTATGAATTTAGAAGAGTTTTCGACCCCTGTGTACCATCTAGAAATACCATTACCATATAGCTGATCGCCACTTTTAGCCTGCAAGCTCCAGATATGCTCCGTTTTATTACGGTTAGCAACGCTCCACACATCCCTGAAGTTTGGAATTAGATCGAAGTTGCCAAACTCGCCATTCATAACCTGTTTAGCCTTATCGCGAGCAAGAGTAAAGTACTCCTGAGCATTGAAAGATTCGTATCCAGCAACCGCAGCAACTTTGTGAGCAACCAAGGTAACAGGCTTAGTACGAACCACCTCATCGCCATTAAGCGTATAGGCTGGACCACCCTTAAAAGTAATATTAGCAGCAGGAGTAGCAGCAGAAGCAATTGTAACGTACACCTTTGCAAGCAACGAAGCCGCAGCACCAGCAGAAGCCCTACCAGGAGTATAGGCATTGTCAGAATTCTTGTACATCATTGTCTCCGCCTTTTTAAGCAGGTCGATGATATGAGCATAAACCTTAGCAACAGGCTGACGAGGTTGGCTAAAATCGGCACCATTAGACACAGATGTCTCGTAAATAGGAACATCGCCATAGCCTCTTACCAACCAGAAGTAGCACCATGCCTTAAGGAAGTACAGCTCTCCAAGATCGTTATTCTTATGAACCTCTGTGGTATTCTTCATCGACTCGATGTAGCCAATAGCCACATTAGCACGGTTGATGATAGCGTAAGAACCTATCCACAACCTATTAATAGCCGACTCCTCCTGAAAGTTTCCAGCACCTAGATTGCTAAACGACCAGTCTGGCCCAGACACGTAGTCGCAATCTTGATCGAGGATACGAGGAAGCTCGTCCCACCTAAACATATCATTACACAGCTTGCTGTAGGTACCCATAACCCACATATCAGCAGCAGCATTCGAATCGCCTACCTGATCAGGCCCAATAAAATCGTACGATTTCTCCTCAAGAAAATCAGAGCAACCAACGAAAAGAGAGCTACCAATTGCAAGCAGAGCTACTGCAAAAATTCTATATATCTTTTTCATCGTTAATCAATTACCTTAAATGGTTAGAAAGCAAATCTGAAGCCCAAAGAGAAAGTACGGCTACTTGGATAAGAGTAGATATCAACCCCACGACGAGAAGCATCGCCCCCGAAGGCATTAACATCTGGATCGAACCAGCTGTAGTTGGTGATGGTAAACAGGTTGGTTACGCTAGCATAGATGTTAATCGACTGAATCCCTTTAAACTTTGGACGTAGCGTATAGCCAAGGTTTATATTTTTCAGGCGAACATAAGAACCATCCTCAACATAGCGATCAGACAAAAGCCATTCGCGATTGTACCCAGCAACAGCCTTAGGCCACTTAGCACCTTCACGGTTATCGTTAGTCCAACGAGAGTTGTAAGCATCAACCGGAATATTACCGATGTTTGACAGCCTAACATCCATTAGGTTACCATTAAAGATATCATTACCAAACACCCCTTGAATAAAGAAGCTTAGGTTAAAATCCTTGTAGGTAAAGTTGTTGGTAATACCAAGTATGTAATCAGGGTTGGTATCGCCAATGATAGTTCTAACAAGGTTACCCTTCTCATCGGTGCGATACTTAATTTCCCCAATTTTTGCCTTTACGATATCAGCACTCGCTGTAGCATACTTAGGATCAGCACGAACTTCAGCCTCGTTATCGTAGTATCCATCCTCCACATAACCATAGATAGCACCAATAGGCATACCATTGCGTTGGATAAACACCTCATCAGCCTTATACCAAAGCGCATTAGCAAACTGATCGGCAGGCAGACCACCAATTCTATTCTTGTTGAAAGAAATATTGGCATCGATATCCCACTTAAAATCCTTCTGAGCAAAGGCGTAGAATTTACCAGTAATTTCCCAGCCTTGGTTTTTAACCCAACCAAAGTTGGTCATCATGTTACCAAAACCAGTACTTAGAGGTATCTTAACATTTTGAAGAAGATCGGTTGTTTTCTTATGGTAGTAGTCGAGCGTAAGATTCACCCTATTGTTGAAGAAACCAAAGTCGATACCAGCATTGTACTGCTCGGTAGTTTCCCACTTCAAGTTAGGATTTGTAGGACCTCTCCAGTCAACCTCAGCAAATCCGCTACTCAACGCACCACCAACAGGATAGTTTGCAGTACCCAAGTAGCGCATGGTCATATAGCTACTAATACCTTGATTACCAGTTTGTCCGTAGCTAGCACGCACCTTTAGGTTGCTAAACACGTTAAGACTCTTGATAAAAGGCTCCTCAGAAGCTTTCCAAGCAAAAGCAGCAGAAGGGAAGGTTGCATACTTGTTCTTCTCAGAGAACTTGCTAGAACCATCACGACGAACAGAAGCAGTAAACAGGTACTTACCCTTGTAGGTATAGTTGAAGCGACCAAGGTAAGAAAGCAAGGTATTTTTACCCCTACTACTAGTTGGAGTATCTTGAGTTAGCCCTTGGCTTAGATCGTACTCTTGAGTGATATCGGTAGGAAAGTTACGAGCAGAGATCGACTTGGCACCATACTCCGAAAGTTCGGTAGAGAAACCGAGCATAACGCTCACAGAATGATCTTTAGCAAATACCTTATCAAAAGAAAGCAACGACTCGGCAGTACGGCTAGAATACCAGCTATCAGATTGGCTAGCAAAACCATTGGTTGGCGACTTACCCTCTTGAGTATGGCGACCATAGTACGTACCACGATCGTTTTTGCTGTAGCCCAAACCCAAATTTTGGCGGAACTTTAGGTAGTCGGTAAACTTAATTTCGGCAAAAGCAGAATTAAATACGTTGGCAGCAGTAACCTGGTCTTTAGCCGTTTGTACGTAGATATAAGGATTTGCCGCAAGCCAGTTAAGCTCGTCACCAGCAGAAGCCTCCTGATCAGGATTATAGGTAGTAGGGAAAATAAGCGCTGAACGAATTACCCCGTAATCGTTTGCATTTGTTTTCGCAAAATTGGTAATAGACTTAGAGAACGTAGAGTTCAAACCCACCTCTATCCATTTATAAGGCTTACGACCAACGTTAGCCCTAACCGAGTAACGCGAAAAGTCGGAATTTTTGATAGTACCATCCTGCTCTAGGTAGTTACCAGAAATGGTGTACCATCCCTTTTCGTTACCACCCGACATGCTAAGGTTGTACTCGCTCGACTTACCAGTTTGGTAAATCAGGTCTTGCCAATCGGCACCCCTCACATTAGATACATTGCCATACTGATCCTTGTAAGCACCAGGAGCAAGAAAATCTTCGGGTTTTGGATTATACTTACCTGAGCTTGGAATAACATTACCCGACTGATCGTAGTTATATGTCCAAGTACCAGGATATGGAAGAGCTGTGTAAGGAGTATTTTCGTAGAACTTGCTATTTACCGCCTCTTCGTTGATATACTTAGCGTAAGTAGTAGCGTCGAGCACGTCAACACGCTTAGAAATGCGAGAAACGCCAAAGTTTGCAGAGAACTCTATCTTCTCCGAACCAACATCGCCACGCTTGGTGGTAATCATGATAACCCCATTAGCACCACGAGAACCGTAAAGAGCAGTAGCCGAAGCATCCTTAAGCACCTCAATAGACTGAATATCGTTAGGGTTAATCAGCGAAAGAGGGTTTGTAGTTTGATTATTATTGCTGTTAACTGTACCACCAGAAGGAGTAGAAGCAGCATCGAAAGGAATACCATCTACAACATAAAGCGGTTGCGAGCTTGTAGAGAACGAGTTTGCACCACGAATTTGGATGCTGACCCCCGCACCAGGAGCGCCATCATTTTGGTTTACAACAACACCTGCCATTTTACCCTGCAACCCTTGGTTGATACTTGCAGGACCGCCTTTAAGAAGCGCATCGCTCTTAATAGTACCAACAGAACCAGTTAGGTCGCTCTTCTTAACAGTACCATAGGCAACCACAACCACTTCGTCGATTTTCTTAGAATCGGATGCAAGCACAACGTTTATCACCGTTTTGTTACCAACAGTAATCTCCTGCGTTTCCATTCCAACAAACGAAAAAACAAGGACATCATTAGCCTTTGCCTTAATTGAATACTTACCATTAGCATCGGTAATAGCACCAACAGCCTTACCCTTAACACCAACAGTTACTCCAATCATTGGAAAGTTGTCGTCCTTGCTAGTAACCCTCCCTGTTACACTTACATCCTGAGCCCAAAGCCCAACAGATATAAGCATAAGGATGATCACCAAGAATAGTCCTTTCTGCTTCATTATTCTGTGTTTTTTTAAGTTAGATTAATTAGGTCTCTCTGTAAAAAACTTAATTACAAATCACACTGCAAATTTACATTTAACCCAAGCCATTGTTAACTAGTGTCAATTCGTCGTAATTTTTACTTACCATCAAAATTGTACCACCCAATAAGCTGCATTGTATTTAAATTAATGATGTACTGAATGTTACGAAATCATTAAGTGATATTCATTCTATACAATGGTATTTTTTTAACCAGCTTTAAAAGCTACTTTTGCAAAAATATCATTGCGAATTGTCAAATTTATACCAGCTAATCGTACTTGGGTTTGTTAAAAAAGCATCATTGTAACATACTATACTATACTACTTTTACGCCAATTAAACAACTTAAAACTGGACACTATGAAAGGCAGCAATCGAATAAAAAGAGTGGTACTTTTCCTCCTTACGATGATGGTTACAACATCCTACGCTAATACAAATTTGCCTTCAGATACACGCGCAACAAAAGAGACAAAGGCCCTTTTTAAAAATATGATGAAGCTTAGCAGCAAAGGAACTATGATTGGGCATCAGGATGCCTTATCGTACGGAATTGGCTGGTTTGCAGACAGTAAACGCTGCGATATGAAGGATGTATGCGGAAGCTACCCAGCAGTTATGGGATGGGATATTGGACATCTAGAGCTAGGGCAACCCCTTAATCTTGATAGCGTTGCATTTGATGCAATGAAAAATAATATCATCAAAGCATACAATGTAGGAGCAATTAGCACCATAAGCTGGCATGCACGCAATCCGCTCACCGGTTCCGACGCTTGGGATATATCGTCAGATCAGGTGGTAAAATCGGTACTCCCAGGAGGTAGTAGGCACATACTTTTCAATCAATGGCTAGACCGAGTTGCCAGCTTTATGCTAAGCCTTAAGGGCAAAAAGGGCGAGCTTATCCCTATTATTTTCCGTCCCTACCACGAGCTCTCAGGATCGTGGTTTTGGTGGGGCAAGAAGCTGTGCACCAAAGATGAGTACATTAGCCTATGGAGGTACACTGCCAGCTACCTACGATCGAAAGGTGTTCATAACATGCTTCTAGCTTACTCAATGGCCGACTACACCAACGAAACCGAATTTACAGACCGATATCCAGGTGATGAGTATGTTGACTTGGTTGGTTTTGACAGCTACCAAAACGCCAGCGACATAACAGGCAGCGCATTTAAGGGCGAAGTAACCCTAAGAAGCAGCATAGCAAGCAAGTTCGCCCAAAAGCATGCCAAGCTGTTTGCCGTAACCGAAGCAGGTTACGAATCTATCCCAGATAGCACCTGGTTTACCAACGTACTTGCACCACTTGTAAAGGGTACAAATGCATCTTTTGTGCTACTATGGAGAAACGCATTCAACAGAAAAAACCACTTCTACATGGCCTACCCAGGACATTCTTCGGCAAAAGACTTTGTAAAGATGGTTAACGACCCTGCAATATTTACCAGCAGCGAAATTGGCAAAGTTTACAAATAGCATCAGCATTGGTAGCTGTTGCAACAGCTACCAATGAGCTACCGCTGCCTTTTAACACTACAAAACCTAACAACAATAGCTATGGCAAAGAGAGACATTCTAGCAGAAGTTCCTCCTATTTCGGATAAGGATAGCTTTGTCATTTTCGAAAGAAAGAAAAGCAGCTTTAACTTCCCAATTCACATACACAGGGAGTACGAGCTCAACTTTATTGAGAACGCCAAAGGGGCACAACGAGTAATTGGAGATCATATAGCCGAGATAGACGATCTCGAGCTGGTACTAATATCTGGGAGTAACCTAGAGCATGCTTGGCTAAACCATAACTGTGACTCCACCGAAATTTACGAAATAACAATCCAGTTTAGCCCAGACCTATTCTCGAGTGGATTCATTGAAAAGAAGCAGTTCTACTTTATCAAGAAGATGCTAGAACAAGGAAGCAACGGGCTAGCCTTTTCGCGAGAGACTATCATATCGGTACGACCAACCATTATGGAGCTGATACGAAGTACCGATAGCTTTAACTCGGTACTCATATTCCTACGATTGCTCAACCAACTTTCGAGGGCACAAGATTCGAAAACCCTTTCGCACTCTATCTTTGCCAAAGGTGTAAACACCTACGACAGCCGACGAATAAAGGTGGTGATGGACCATCTATCCGTTAACTATAAAAAGCCCATAAAGCTTATTGACGTCGCATCTATGGTAAATATGAGCGAAGCCTCATTTAGTCGCTTTATTAAGCTAAGAACAGGGAAAAACTTTATAGACTGCCTCAACGACATTAGAGTAAGCGCAGCTTCCCGCCATCTGATAGACGAACCAACCAGCACCATAGCCGAAATAGCCTACAAAAGTGGATTTAACAACCTCTCGAACTTTAACCGAATATTCAAAAAGAAAAGAGGGTACACCCCCCAAGAGTTCAGAGAGCAGTACATGAAACGAAAGATTATTATATAACGAAAAGGTTATATACGGAGCATAACGATGGCCTAAAAACTGCGAAAGCCAGCAAGCAGTCAAAATGCATTACAACAAAAAGAGGGTGTCCAAAAAGTAGGAAGATCTACCACGACATGCATATTACGACAAGCTAACCCACATTACAATAGATTGTGACAGCATTTTCGTTCTACGTACAACGTGTATCGAGCTACTTTTTAGACATCCTCCTTACTACTTTCGGCACAAGGCTACTTCGCTAACGAAGGCTTAGCCTCGATTGTAAGCTTTGCCCCTTTCAGATTACCAGAAGTTGCCGTTAGCGTTATAGTACCAAGCTGTGAGGAAGCCTGTACAAGCACCTGCGCATAGCCACTAAATAGCTTTCTACTCCAAGCTTTTGCAGGAACAACCACCTGAATCTTTCCTGGATCGGTATTGGGTTCGTCCCACTCGTGCTTAAGCCTAAACCGCTTACCAACCACAGCAAAAGTATTTATACCCTTTTTTAGGATCCCATGATTGAGCACAACTGCAGGATTCATGCCCCCATCAGCCAAAACTTTAGCAGCCAAATGCCCATTGATGTAAACTGATTGCCCCTGCAAAATGCTTCGTCCGAATAAAGTGACAGCAGCGTTAGAAGGAAGATCGCCCATCGTAAAGTTACCCCGTATAACAACCAACGAATCAGTATATTCGTTCCATTTTTTCGGCTTTGCAAAAGCAGGTTTCCAATCCGAATCGTTATAATCACCTGCCACCTCAACTCTATCGGTAGTGCTATCAACCGCCTTCTCCCTAAAGCTTGATATGGCAATTTCTACAACACTATCAACCTGCTGATCTGGTTCGTGGCTTGCAGGATCGCCATTGCCAACACCAATAATTTTGGCAGGACCAGCAACCTCGAACACCACATCGTTAGACGCAAAAGGCACTAGCACACCTTTGCTATCCAGAGCGCTAACCGTAACAACCGCAACATCATCTCCGTTTGCACTTATCGAGTACCGATCAGCAGAAAGAGCAACCTGGCTAGCCTCGCCTGCTGTTTTCTGTAGGCAACTCGCCACAATACGCCCAGTCCCATCGTATCCCCTTGCAAGCAACGTTCCTGCTTTGTAAGGAATGTTCCATTGGAGATGACCATTCTGTGGCATCGCTTTTCGACCTAGCGACTTGCCATTCAAGAAGAGCTCCACCTCGTTGGCATTGCTGTAAACAGGCACGTCAATAACCTTACCCTCTAGGCCTGCCCAGCACCAGTGCTTAGCCAAGTGAACAACCGGACTACCTCCCCACCACGATTTAAGGTAAAAGGCAATATCCTTAGGAAAACCACAAAGATCGAGCACCCCGTACTGACTAGAAACCGCAGGCCAAGCAAGAGGATTTGGCTCACCACGATAATCAAAGCCAGTCCAAAAAAACAAGCCCGCCAAAAAAGGACGAGCAGCATAAAACTGCCAACCCGATTCTGTACCAACATTTTCGGGCATACGGTTAGTTGCAGCCATACGACCGTTAGCACGATCGTCGGAATAAACGCCACGCGTTCCAATGGTGTTGCTCTCCTCCGTACCAATTCCTGCCTGCCAAGGAAACTTCGCATGATGCCCATCGATATCGCCCTGAACAATATAGTTGTAACCCATTACAGGCATTACCATTCCAGTACCATTATCCCAACCACCACTAACAGCAGCCGTAAAAGAACGCGAGGAATCTAACCGCTGAGCAAATCGTAGCATAGCCTCACCTATGCGAGCACCCTTAATATTCCCTTCGATAGCCCACTCCTCGTTACCAACCGACCAAAGGATGACACTCGGATGGTTTCTATCTCGCTTTATCAAACGCTCTAGCGATTCGAAATGCTCCTTATTAATGCCCATTAACCGGTTCTCGTTAAGAACAAGCATGCCCAACCTATCACAAACATCAAGCAGCTCGGGAGTAGGCGGATTGTGCGAAGTGCGAATGCCATTACAGCCCATCTCCTTCAGCTGCTTGATACGCCACTCCTGCAAAGCATCCGGAATAGCAGCACCAACGCCAGCATGATCTTGATGCTGGTTAACACCTACTATCTTTAAATGCTTGCCATTTAGGAAGAAGCCCTCGTTCGGATCAAAACGTACAGTTCTGATCCCGAACCTTGTAACGTAGGTATCAACAACCCTTCCGCTGCTTACAATAGCAACCCTATGGCAATACAAAGTTGGCGTATCAACCGACCAAAGCTGAGGCATATCAATAGCTATACTACTATACAGCTCCCTCTCAGCACCAGCAGCAACTGCTAGTCCACTTTTAGTAGCAGTAGCAACCACCTCGCCCCTACTGTTTAGTATCTCTTCACGAATATCAAAAGTTGCAGCACTACCCAACAGATTCCTAACAGTAGTACGAGCAGTAACAGCTGCCGTAGAACCACTTAAAGTAGTAGTAACAAAGGTTCCGTACTGCGGAATGTGCAGAGGAGACGTTTTGGTAAGCCAAACATGACGGTATATGCCAGCACCTTCGTAGTACCACCCCTCCTCCATGGTAGCATCTGCCCTAACCACCACTACGTTTTCACCACCATAGTTTAGATACTCGGTAATATCGTAGCTAAAGCTATCGTAACCACTAAGATGTGTCCCCAAGTAAAAGCCATTAACCCAAACCTGAGAACACCTGTAAACACCATCGAACTCTATGCTAATACGCTTGCCCAAATCGGATTCGGGAATGGTAAAAGCTTTGCGATACCATCCAACGCTGTTCTCAGGGAAGCTTCGCCCAATAGCCTTGTATCCATGGCTATGCCCACCATCTTTTGTGAACGGAAGCTCCGCACACCAATCGTGCGGAAGATCAACGCTACGCCATCCCCTATCATCGAAATCTGGCTTAGCAGCACCATCGCCATAGCCAGCTTTAGCTAGATAGGAAAAGTATCCAACCGCGCTGTTAAAGTCCTTTTTAGCATCGAAAGGATGACCAAGAGCAAACTTCCATCCCTTATCCATGGAGAGCCTCGAACGAGGCGAG
>Ga0209464_10000126_pt1 | contig 27301 bp, 24 predicted proteins | sample DOMMetBare1Fresh_2_FD_187473 | JGI IMG/M metagenome (GOLD analysis project Ga0209464, IMG submission 187473) | Wetland sediment microbial communities from St. Louis River estuary, USA, under dissolved organic matter induced mercury methylation -... | ecosystem: Environmental > Aquatic >...
CGCCACAATCCTAAGAACAAGGAAAACGAGCCTTGTTAAGAATATGTTTTGGCATGATGTTAAAGCGGTACCAGGCAAATATAAGTAACAGGATAAATATATTGTCACATTTTACCAGAGAAGACAATAAGGCTTATCGGATTTCAATTACCACAGAGGGACACAGAGTTTTACACAGAGGAACACAGAGTCGACTCTCCTGAACTCTGTGGCTCTCCGTGTCCGTCTCTGTGTATCTCTGTGGTAGGTAAAGACATAAAAATACGACATTATCTCGTTCTCTCAACTTACTACCCTTATGACGGACAAAATGCATCACTATCACCATAACCTTATCCTTTTCAGGTAAACACCTCCGGACTATTGCATATTAGCATCAAAAAACATAACCCAAGTATCATTTTCGCCATCATCCGCTTTTATGAAAGATCGTATCTTGCACCTGTTCTGCCTACAGGCGTTTAACCTTATTGATATCATACATCCATACCTTATAATCATGAATAAATACTCTTTTCGCAAGCTTCTGATGATCTTCTTTATCGGCTCATCAGTTTGCTTATCAGCACAATCTCCGATGCAAACCGGTGGCAAAAAAATGCCAGACGAATGGATTGACCGGGACACGCACCACAAAGTAATCAGACTGACCCGACGGGAAGGCAACAGCGCCAGCTTCTATTTTCACAACAATCCGTTTATCGCCGGAAATGGAGATGAAGGCGATCGCATGGTTTTCTACGGAAATGATGCCTACAAAGCGGATGGAGTGGGTCAGCAACTCTTCACCGTAAATCTGCGCACTCTAGCCATTACGCAACTGACACCCGGAACCAACCGCAAAGGCGGGGAGATTGTGGGACGGAAGAGCCACAATATCTATTATCAAATTGCAGACAGCATCTTCAGTACTAATGCCGACACGCGACAGACGAAGCTGGAGTATGTATTCCCTGCTGACTTTAAAGCAAACATCACCTCACTGAACGCCGATGAAACTTTACTGGGTGGCGCCTGGGCTTCCGATGCTGAAAAAGCAATATCCAGAGCAAACCCCGAGAAGAAGGATTATTTCACCAAAATCTTTCAGTCCAACCTGCCCAGAACACTTTTCACCATCGACATGAAGACTAAACAACTGACCAAACTTTTCACAGATAATGCCTGGTTGAATCACGTACAGTTCTCTCCGACCGATCCTAAACTAATGATGTTTTGCCACGAAGGTCCCTGGCAAAAAGTAGATAGAATCTGGACAATCAACACCGATACCCGGGAAATAAAGCTAGTGCATAAACGCACCATGAAGGACGAAATAGCCGGTCACGAATGGTTTAGCCCCGATGGTAAAACGATCTGGTATGATCTGCAACTGCCCCGTGGCAAGGATTTCTATGTGGGTGGTACCGATTTGCAAACCGGCAAAGAAACCAAATACAGACTCACACGCGACCAATGGAGTGTACACTACACGATCTCTCCCGACCTGAAGCTTTTTGCCGGAGACGGTGGAGACACAGTATCGGTAGCCAATGCCAAAGACGGCAAATGGCTTTACCTTTTCACCCCGGAGGGAAATCATTTCAGGGCGGAACGGCTAGTCAACATGAAGCATCATAAATATAAACTGGAACCCAACATCCACTTTTCACCTGACATGAAATGGATTATCTTCCGCGCCAATTTCGAAGGATACGAATGCGTTTACGCTGTGGAAATCGCAAAAAGCCAGTCGGCCAGGTAACCGGTTATTCTTTTCCTCTAACTCTTTTTGAAAACAGACCCCCTAAGTACAGATGATATATTCGTACAGGATTTCGGGAGTTTCATTGGACATGGGCAACCAACAGCGCGTAACCAATAGGCCTATCACTTATTTGTATTTCCTGCGGGATGGAATTCGCCAACCTTATATAACTACTGATTTTCAATTCAATTCCCGCTAAAAAAGGTTGATAATCAAAATTGAAATCAATTCTATCAAATCAAATAATAATCCGGGGAGGCATTAAGAGTACTTTCGTAAATCCAAAGTTACGACATGAAAACACAATCTTTCCACAGGTACAATTCACGTATCCGAATTGACTCCTCTTGTGTTATAATGACGAGAAAGGATAAACCAAACGACCTTTAAAATCGTTACAACATATTATCTATCTAATGAATAAAAAACACTTCCTTGCCGTTGACTTAGGTGCTACCAGTGGACGGACAATTCTCGGAACCGTTGCTGACGGTAAAATCGAAATGAAAGAGCTGACTCGTTTCCCGAATCAGATCCTGCAAATTCACAATCACTTTTACTGGAACATTTACTCACTGTACGAAAACATCAAAGGTGGTCTTTTCGCTGCAAAAAAAGAGGGAGTAAAGATCTCTTCTATCGGTATCGATACCTGGGGCGTTGACTTTGCCCTGATCGGTAAAGATGGCTCATTGATGGGTGCTCCATATGCTTATCGCGACCCGCATACTTTCGGCAAACCGGAAGAGTTCTTCAATATTATTCCCCGTGAAAAGGTTTATGAGCTGACCGGTATTCAGGTGATGAACTTCAACAGCTTGTACCAGCTTTTCGCATTGGCTCAGGCTGAAGCATCTCCACTGGAAGCTGCCACTGAAATTCTTTTCATTCCGGATGCATTGTCTTATTTGCTTACCGGAAACAAAGTAGTAGAATACACTATCGCTTCTACTTCTCAGATCCTGAATCCACGTACCAAACAATTCGAAGCCAACCTGATGAGAGCTGCCGGTGTGAAACCGTCTCTTCTGGGTGAAATCGTTATGCCGGGTCACATAATTGGTCAATTAACCGATGATTTGGCAGAGGAAACCGAACTGGGTAAAGTACCTGTGGTTGCTGTTGCCGGTCACGATACCGCTTCGGCTATCGCTGCCATCCCTGCTGAAAACGAAAAATTCGCATACTTAAGCTCTGGTACCTGGTCATTGATGGGTATCGAGGTGAAAGACCCGATTATCAATAAAGAGTCTTACGACATGAACTTCACCAACGAAGGTGGTATTGAAGGAACTACGCGCTTCCTGAAAAACATCACCGGTATGTGGTTGCTGGAGCAATGCCTGAAAGAGTGGAAAAAAGAGGGTATCACTTACGCTTACGAGAAACTGGTAGAAATGTCGGGTACTGTTGCTCCATTTCAGTTCTTCATCGATCCGGATCATCCATCATTTGCAAATCCGGCAAGCATGGTCAAAGCGATTACAGATTTCTGTACCAGCCGTGGTCAGAAAGCACCTGTTACTCACGCTGAATTCGTGCGTTGTATCTTCGAAAGCTTGGCCATGAAATACAACTTCGTATTGGGCAAACTGAAAGATCTGGCTCCGTTCGCAATCGAAAAACTGCATGTAATCGGTGGTGGTTCTAAAAACCCATTGCTCAACCAATGGACTGCAAATGCAATCGGTCTGCCTGTAATTGCCGGTCCGTCTGAAGCGACTGCAATCGGTAACATCATGATTCAGGCTAAAGCTGAAGGTATTGTAGATTCACTTCAGGCTATGCGTGCTATGATTCGTCAGTCTATCTCAATTGATGAATATACTCCGGAAAATAATGCAGAGTGGGTTGCTGCTTACGAGAAATTCCTGTCTGTAACAAAATAAATAATCAAATAAATAAACCAAAGCCCCTCAAAGGGCACAACTAAAAAAACAACATGAAAGAAGCACAAATCAAACAAGCGTATGAAGCAGCTAAAGCTCGTTACGCTGAACTGGGAATCGACACTGATGCAGCTGTTGCAAAATTGCAAGATCTTAAAATCTCTCTACACTGCTGGCAAGCAGATGACGTTACAGGTTTTGAACATGCTGATGGTGCTCTTACCGGTGGCATTCAAGCAACAGGTAACTACCCGGGTAAAGCTCGTAGCATTGATGAACTTCGTGCTGATATCGACAAAGCAATGGAATTGATCCCTGGTGATCACCGTGTAAACATCCACGCTTTTTATGGTGATTTCGGTGGCGAAGCGGTTGACCGTGATCAAATTGAACCCAAACATTTCCAAAGCTGGATTGACTGGGCAAAAGAAAAAAACTACAAACTTGACTTCAACGCTACCTGTTTCTCTCACCCAAAATCAGCAGATGGATTGACTCTTTCACATCCGGATCCTGCAATTCGCGCATTCTGGGTAGAACACGTTATCCGTTGTCGTAAAATTGCTGAAGAAATGGGTCGTCAGTTAGGTTCTAAATGTATGCACAACATTTGGATTCCGGACGGATCAAAAGATGTTACTGTGAACCGTCTTCAATACCGTGCTAACCTGAAAGAATCGTTGGACAAAATCTTCGAATACAAAACTAACGATGAGTACATGAAAGACTGTATTGAAAGTAAAGTATTCGGTATCGGTGTAGAAAGCTACACTGTAGGTTCACACGAGTTCTATATGGGATATGGTATCAAAAATAATATTCCAATTACCCTTGATGCCGGACACTTCCACCCTACCGAAATCATTTCAGATAAAATTTCTTCATTGTTACTATTTTCTTCTGAAATCATGTTGCACGTGACTCGTGGTGTTCGTTGGGATAGTGACCACGTTGTAATTCTTAACGAAGAACTAGTGGCAATTGCTCAGGAAATTGTTCGTGCTGACGCGTTGGACAGAGTTCACGTTGGTTTGGACTATTTCGATGCGTCTATCAACCGTATCGGTGCTTATGTAGTTGGTGTTCGCGCTACTCAAAAAGCATTGCTGCAAGCTTTGTTAGAGCCAATCGTAAAATTGCGTGAATTCGAAGGAAAAGGACAGTACTTCGAACGCATGGCTTTATTGGAAGAAGCGAAAGCATTGCCTTGGGGTGATGTTTACAACTACTTCTGCCAGAAAAACGATGTTATCGTAGGTGAAGCTTACATTGCTGACATCCAGAAATACGAAGCTGACGTAACCAGCAAACGATAATCATTTTATCAGGTTATAGATAGTTATAAGGAGTAATGGGAAACCATTACTCCTTGCTTGTAACTTAAAACCTATAACTTTATACTTACAACTAAGAAAAAGCCATGAACACAATAATCGGATTATTAATCATCGCATTGGGTAGCTTCGGACAATCAAGTTCGTATGTGCCCATCAATAAAATCAAAGACTGGTCGTGGGAAAGCTTCTGGCTCTCTCAGGGTGTATTTGCCTGGCTGGTATTCCCTTTCCTGGGAGCATTGCTGGCTGTGCCTTCGGGTCACTCATTAGGAGAAATCCTTTCCAGTGGTGACGGCGCTGCATTCAAAGCCCTCGGCTACGGTGTGCTTTGGGGAATCGGAGGTTTGACTTTCGGTCTCAGCATGCGTTACCTTGGAGTGGCATTGGGACAGTCTATCTCATTGGGTACCTGTTCTGCCTTCGGAACAATCATTCCCGCGTTGATGGTCGGCACCGACCTTTTCACCGGAAAAGGACTGGCGCTGTTGATCGGCGTTTGTATCGCAATTGCAGGTATTGCCGTAATCGGTTACGCCGGTAGTCTTCGTGCTCAGAATATGACCGAAGAGCAAAAGAAAGCTGCCGTGAAAGATTTTGCACTGGGTAAAGGTCTGCTCGTGGCTCTGCTTGCCGGTGTGATGAGTGCTTGTTTCAGCCTTGGGCTTGAAGCTGCAGAGCCGTTGAAAGCTGCTGCAATCTCTTTCGGCGCAGATAGTCTTTTCGCCGGACTTCCCGCTATCCTGATGATCACCGGAGGTGGTTTCCTTACCAATGCTGTCTATTGCCTGGCTCAGAACGCTAAAAACAATACCTTCTCGGATTACACCAAAGCAACTGCCGGTCAGTTGACCAACAACATCCTCTTCTGCGCTCTTGCCGGAGTTCTCTGGTATTCACAGTTCTTCGGATTGGCTTTAGGTAAAAGTTATTTCACCGAAGGCAGTGTGATGATGGCATTTTCATGGAGTATCCTGATGTCGTTGAATGTAACGTTCAGCAACGTTTGGGGAATCCTGCTGAAAGAGTGGAAAGGTGCAGGCAACAAAACCGTTACTGTTTTGATATTAGGTATGTTGATTCTGATTTTCTCCCTGATTTTGCCTAATTTGATGTAAGCTTAAGTCAGGTAAAATCGCTTACTTTGCACTATAATTTTCAAATCCGGGTAACCCCAGGTTACCCTAACATTTAAACGAATGAGTATTTTAGCAAATAATCCAGCTCTTGCGAAAAAAGTAGCTGAAGTAGCAGAGGTAGCCGGATATCTTTGGCAAAAAGGTTGGGCTGAACGTAATGGCGGCAACATCACCATAAACATTACCGAATTTGTGAATGAAGAGATCGCTTCGTTGATGCCAATCAGCGATGTAAGACCTATCGGAACTACCCTTCCACATTTGAAAGGCTGCTATTTCTTCTGCAAAGGCACCAACAAACGTATGCGTGACCTGGCTCGTTTCCCTATGGACAACGGTTCTATCATCCGCATCCTCGACGACTGCGCAAGCTACGTGATCGTTGCTGATAACGCAATTGCGCCTACATCTGAGCTTCCTGCTCACTTGTCGATGCACAACTACATGATCGGAAGCGGCTCTGGCTACAAAGCTGCATTGCACACACACCCGATCGACCTTGTGGCAATGACACACAACCCTGCATTCCTAGCAAAAGATGTGCTGTCTAAATTGTTGTGGAGCATGATCCCTGAGACCAGAGCGTTCTGTCCTAAAGGATTGGGTATCATCCCTTACAAATTGCCTAGCTCGGTAGAACTGGCTGAAGCAACTGTGAAAGAACTGGAAACCTACGATGTGGTAATGTGGGAGAAACACGGTGTTTGCGCGGTAAGCGAAAACATCCTCGAAGCATTCGACATGGTGGATACCCTTTCTAAATCGGCTCAGATCTACATGACGGCTAAAAACATGGGCTTCGAACCAACCGGGATGTCTGACGAACTGATCAACGAACTTAAAGTTGCATTCAACTTACCCGGATAAGCTTTAACGTTTTATTTCCATACAGAAAGGCGCAACGGTTTGTTTCAGGACAAGCATTGCGCCTTTCTTCTCTCCATTTATGCGGAATCAAACCAATTTTCGCGCCTTTTTTGTCAATTATTCTACTATAAATTTTCATTATAACTGATAGTTTTGCACCATCGGTTACTATTCTGATACCTGTATGAAAAAAGCACTGTTAGCCCTGTTCGTATTGGGCACCTTCATTCCTACTGTATTTTCACAAAAAACAGACTCTGTGGCATTGAAAGCGGCAGTGAGCATTGCCGACCGTATCATCCGCAGTACACCTTACGAATTTATCAACACCAAAACCAAAGAGACTTACACCACAGTAAAAGGGCTCCCCCTTTCACCCGACGTAAAGGTCAAAAGCGATTACAACGATTGGCACTACACCAATGGGATTATGTATATCGGCATGATGGAACTAAGCCAAAAGCTGAACGACCAGAAGTATCGCAACTATGTTCAGAAAAACATGGATTTCGTTTTCAACGAGGGCAATCTGGATTACTTCAAACAACTTTACGACCAGGCCGCGAAACAGGACGATCCGTGGAATAAAGTACGCCGTCTGAGCTTCCACATGATCTTCCGCAACAAACGCCTTGACGACAACGGGACCATGGGTGCCAGCCTGATTGAACTTTACAAAACGAAAAAAGATCCGGCTTTCTATAAATACATCCAAACAGCTAACGAGCATTTGTTCTACTTCGAGCCGCGACTGGCCGACGGACTCATCGCGCGCATCTGGCCACATGAGAAAACGGTCTGGGCGGATGATATCTACATGGGGGTTGCTTTCCTCTGCCGCATGGGAAGCCTGACCGGTGATGTAAAATACTTCGACGACGCTGCCAACCAGGTGTTGAGTGTAAACAAATACCTCTGGTGCAAAGAGAAGCAGATATATTACCACTGCTACCATACCGATACCAAAGAAAATGGCGTTGCACATTGGGCTCGTGCCAACGGTTGGATCGCAATGGCGCATGCCGACCTGTTGACTTACATGCCCAAGAACCACCCGAAACGTCAGGCAGTGATCGATAACTTCAAACAGCAGATGACAGGCGTTTGCCGCTATCAGGGCAAAAATGGATTGTGGCATCAGCTGCTTGATAAAGAAGATTCCTACGATGAAACCACCTGTACCGCAATGTTCGTTTACGCATTGGCTAAAGGCGTGAAAAACGGCTGGCTGCACAAAGACTATATCCATGTGGCACAAAGCGGATTCAAAGGGATGATGACTCAGATCAATGATAAGGGTGATGTGTCCGGTATCTGCACCGGAACGGGTATTATGCCGTCACTTTCATTTTACTACAACCGTCCGACAGAAACCAACACCATGATGGGCGAAGGCCCCGTACTTCGCGCATTGGTAGAGATGATTGATGCTCCGAAATATTCCGAGATCAACGCCAATGAGCAGTATGCTAAAATCGTGGACCGTCGGAAATAGTAGAACGTTATACGTATTACGTTATACGTTATACGTAATACAACAACCGACAAAAACGACGTAGAATCTGGACGTATAACGTACAACCTAAAACGTATAACCTAGAACGTATTACGTATAACTATAAACACCCCCTATGAAACACAAATTCAGTTTACTGGCTCTGGCCCTGTTGCTGCTCCCTTGCATTCCCGCATGGGCGGCCGGCAATCCGTGGGATGACATGAAGACGTTGGAAGCTTCCATCGAGCGGACATCATTTCCCAAAGCCGACTTCAACATTCTCAAGTTTGGAGCGGTAGCCAACAATCCCAACAAGCTTTGCACCAAAGCGATCAACACCGCCATTCTCACCTGCAGCAGCAAAGGCGGTGGTCGGGTGATTGTTCCGAAAGGAATCTATTACACCGGAGGTATCACGCTCAAAAGCAACGTGAATCTCTACCTGGCAGAGGGCGCAATCCTTCGCTTTTCTACCAAACAAAGCGACTATCTACCTACCGTAATCACCCGCTGGGAAGGGATCGACTGCTACAACATCCAGCCGCTGATTTATGCCTACAACGAAACCAATATCGCTGTAACCGGTAAAGGAACCATCGACGGACAAGGTCGTATGGATACCTGGTGGCCGATGTGCGGCGCCGTAAAATTCGGTTGGAAAGAGGGTATCATTTCCCAACGCACCGGCCGCCCCAAACTGCTGAAAGCCGAACAGGAGATGATTCCGGTGGAGCAGCGTGTGATGACGCTCGAAGACGGCATGCGTCCGCAGATGCTCAGCCCCTACAAATGTAACCGTGTGCTGATTGAAGGCGTGAAGCTGATCAACGCCCCTTTCTGGGTAATTCACCCGCTGATGTGTCAGAACCTGGTGGTAAACGGTGTGCATGTGGAAAACCGCGGCCCCAACGGCGACGGCTGCGACCCCGAATCGTGCGACAAAGTGCTGATCGAAAACTGCATCTTCGATACCGGCGACGACTGCATCGCCATCAAATCGGGCCGCAACAACGACGGCCGCAAGTGGAACATGCCCAGCCAGAATATCATCGTGCGCAAATGCATCATGAAGAATGGTCATGGCGGCGTAGTCATCGGAAGCGAAATCTCCGGCGGCTACAAAAACCTCTACGTGGAAAACTGCCAGATGGACAGTCCCGAACTCGAACGCGTGATCCGTATCAAGACCAGCACCTGCCGTGGTGGTACCATCGAGAATGTTTTCGTACGTAATGTAACGGTGGGCCAATGCCGCGAGTGCGTCCTCAAGATCGACCTGCTCTATGAAAGCCGCGAACAGTGTCGACGGGACTTCCCTCCTACCGTCCGTAATGTATTTATGGAAAATGTAACCAGCCAGAAGAGCGACTACGGCGTGAGCATCGACGGCCTTCCTGACCTGACCAACGTCTATAACATCAACGTATCGAATTGTAAATTCAACGGCGTAAAGCACGGCAACAAAGTGACCGGAGCCAAAGATGTGAAGTTTACCGATCTCTTTATCAACGGCAAGAAAAGCGACCTGTAATCCATAACCAACAGATATAATGAGCCGGGAGAATCATTCTTCCGGCTTTTTTATTCCCCTGCCCCTCTAGCGTTCAGCGGCTTCACGCGGCTTGACGCGTTATGGCATTCCTCCTACACAGACGCAAAATCTTGCGTCTCTGCCATCCCCGAATTAAATTCGTTTCAAACTGCAATTATTTTAACCTAAAATTTGCTCATCACGTATTTACTTCTACTTTTGCAGTTGATTAACGTTCATTTTCAAGATAATGCTTATTTATAGAGATAGAGTCGATTTTATCTGCAAACAGTTAATAAATCGTGTCCGATACTAAAGCAATGACATCCGACAATGAAACTTTCTACGACCAATACGAAAATGCCCGTCTGGTTATCGACACCGCAGCTTCGCATACGGGCGAAGACACGGGGAACACCGATAATAAATAGATATTCACCTGTAGAGACGCGCCACGTGGCGCGTCTCTTCTATACCCGACGTCAGAAATAAATCGCGAGACAATCGCTTAACCAACAATTGTTCGATAGAATAGAGGCCCCCCCCCAAGTGTCTCCCGGGACTAAAGCATGAAAAGATGAAAAAACTCTCAATCTCATTGATTATACTTCTCACTACACCTTTCATTGCATTCGCGAAGTATAATAAAAACAATTTCTATATCGAAGGCAATTATCGATTCTCCAATTCAAATTATCTACAGAATGACCTTCATATATGGGATCAGGAGTCTGGATATGCATTATCAACACGTATCGGATATTTGGTCAGAAAAAACTTGATATTGGGCATTGGATATAATTATGATTACAACAACAGATCACGAACTATTGCTAAAATGATCTTTCAAAATTTAAGCTTAAACACAATTACCAGATCTTACTCTTACGATGAGCTCAAGAATGACGATGTATATACGCCTTCGATCTTTGCCAGATATATTCTTCCGGTTTCCAAAAGAGTATATTTGAGTTTAAAAGGAGAATATTCTTTCGGCTGGACCGAAACAAGTTCTATCAACAAAACAACCGAATTTGAAAACATGATAGAAAGCACGACAATTGAGCCTAATAAAAAGAAGTATTCAAACACTCAGTTGGTGACAATTTCGCCTGAGTTGCAATTCTTTATTTCAAAACGAATTGGCCTTCAGCTTAATTTTGATGGTTTATCATACAGACATAGTAACACTGATATGAATTACTACGCCGATTATGCAAATTCTATGTTTGAACCAGTTTATAAAGAAGAACCTAAGAAGTTTTGCTTTAGCCTGAAACCTTCAAATTGGAGTATCGGTGCATTTGTCGTAATCGGTCGGTAAATCGAAGAGCTATCAGTTCCGTTTGAGACGGAAACGTACATAATAATTAAAGCCCCCAATCCCATTTATGAAAAGACTACTATTTGCAATTCTCACCTCTGTTGTAGTGATTGCACTGCATGCACAAGACACCACCTACTACGATGCGAATTATAAAATCGTAGCCTCATTGGCTAAAGCCGACTATTACAAAGTTACGCGCCCTGACTCTGTCAATTCTAAATGGACACGAGAACTCACCTTTTATAAATCCGGGAAAATCAAATCTGATGCTGTGCTGACAAAGGTGAGTAAAGATTGGATATACACGACAAATGATTATAATCGAACCTACAAAGAATGGTATGAAAATGGAACACTCCATAAAATAGTTGAATACGCATTTGGCAGATTAAATGGAAAAGTATTATCGTACTGGGAAAATGGAAATCAAAAGTACGATGGAGTGTATTCTTATGACAGATTAATAAAAGGGACAAACTATAAATCCAATGGGGTCAAAGCTAATGATGGTCCGTATAAAATATCGGCTGCATACCCCGGAGGCCAAAGTGAACTATACAAGTATCTGAAAAATAATCTGATTAAACCTGTAAAATCACAAGATACAGCTTATAGTGGCTCTGTTACTCTATCATTTACAGTGAATAAAGATGGATCAGCATCTGATATTTCTATTGAGAAGAAAATAGCACCATGGATTTCTAAGATTGCGACTGATATGCTTACCAAAATGCCCAAATGGACACCTGAAAAAATAGAGGGCGAAGAAAATAAAACTCGGGTGAATATATCTCTTGAGATTAAAAAGGATAATGATAATTCTCCATACATCTTTGTCGATCAAATGCCTGAATTTCCGGGAGGGGTGGATCAAATGATGCAATTCCTGGGCGCTAATATCCACTATCCGGTAAAAGCACAGGAGAGTATGGTACAAGGTATGGTAATACTATCTTTTGTTGTCAATAAAGAAGGTTTAATTAAAGATATTCAGCTTGTTCGTGGGATACATCCGGATTGTGATTTAGAAGCAATCCGGGTGGTAAAACTAATGCCGAGATGGATTCCGGGGAAATTCTGCGGAGATCTCGTAAATGTAAAATTCACGCTACCGATTAGATTTGCTTTACGATAAATAGTCAATGAATATTCGACTCACTCTCTATTCAAACATAATAACCACATACCCCCTTTATGAAAAAACTATTATTTGCAATACTTATCTCATTTGTTGCAATTACATTGCATGCGCAGGACACCACCTACTACAACAGTAAAGGCAAGAAAGTAGCCTCATTGAATCAGGCCGAAACCTATAAGGTTGAGTTGCCTGATTCAACAGACAAACAACACATCATCGAACGATTTTTCTTCAAAACAGGTAAAATCCAATCTGAGATTCGATATTTAATCCAAAACAAGAAAGAACGATTGATGGACGGTAAATGTCTGGAATGGTATCCGAATGGCCAGTTATGGAAAGATGGGATGTTCAAAAACGGAGTATTACACGGACTATTGAAAGTATATTCAGAAGAAGGTAAACCGATAAGGTCAGAGTTATATGCTAACAACCGCCTTATTGCGAGGAACGTAACCAAGCGCACTTTTCTTAAAGATAGCATTTCTAATGAACCTTTTATTATTGTCGAGCAGATGCCTCAATTCCCCGGAGGGACTGATAAAATGAAGGAGTATTTAGGTAAAACTATACGCTATCCGGTTGCAGCCCAAATGAAAAAAGTACAAGGAATGGTTATCATCTCTTTTGTCGTAAGTACGAAAGGGGTTATATCGGACATCCAGGTTGTACGAGGTATAGGCAGTGGTTGCGATGAAGAATCAGTACGCGTAGTAGAAAGTATGCCTGCCTGGGAACCCGGCAAACAAGGCGGGCAACCTGTTCCAGTGAAATTTACGCTGCCTATTCGTTTTGCATTAAAATAAATTTGAGTCCAAACTGTAGAGACGTGCCCTGGCGCGTCTCTATGAATCACATCAAAACCACGACATCTACCATTATGAAATCTAGAAATCTTCTCATCATCTTTCTCCTGAGATCCATCTCCACATTCGGACAAATGGTAGCCCCGGGCAATACATGGAACTACATTGATGCAGGGCCGATTCCACTTTGTTTAAAAAGCACACAATGCGGAGGAACAGTCATACATCCAAACTATAAATACGAGTTCTCCCACGACACATTGATCAACGATGTAAAATATTACATTCTAGTCGAAACTATCGACTTTAAAACCGTTTATGCAGAACCACGCACCACGATAAAAGGATTTATGCGAGAGGATGCATCGCATAAGAAGATCTATTTCCGCAACATCTGGGAGAATGTTGAATATTTGCTTTACGATTTCACCTTACAAAAGGGTGATGTATTCAATAATGCAAAAGTCACAAGCACAGATAGCGTATGGGTGAATGGAGGCAAAAGACTCAGGATCCAATTTGATGCAACAAAGTACAATTTCTTTAATGAGGGGCAACCTGATACGCTGAAATGGATTGAAGGAATTGGATCAACCCAGGGTTTGATAGATGGCGATGTCACACTCTTGTGTTTTAAGGAAAACGGCCAGTCAATCTTTCAGAACAAATACGGGTTCGACTGCGACTACGCGATATACGTCGATGTCCACACGATCAATAAAACGGAGCTTACCGTCTATCCCAATCCCGCCAAAGACATCCTGCTCATCCGCAGCGAAACCCCGATCCAAAGCGTCACCCTCACCTCTATGAGCGGTCAGCGCATCTATCAATATTCACCCGAAAGCACCATTCATCAAATCGACCTACGTCTTTTTCCGCGCGGTCTTTATATTATCAATGTAGATAATCGGTTCCGGAAAATCGTGGTGGAGTGACTAACATTTCAATAACTCAATGAATAACAAAACCGTACAAATGAAACAAAAACTTTTAATCATCTGCCTCCTGGCATGGCAGGCAACCATCTCATTCGCACAAGATAACAGTAAAGGGGAAAAAGTGGCCCGCTCAGGCGATTCTATCCAGATCGCAGATTATGTTGTTGATGAGCCTTTTATCATTGTCGAACAAATGCCACAGTTCAAAGGCGGTGAGAAAAAAATGATCGAATATATAAAGCAGAATTCTCATTTCCCTGTTGTTGCGAAGGGCAATGTAAAAACGATGGTAATCGTTGACTTTATCGTCGAAAAGAATGGCTCAATATCCAATATTCATCTTCTGAGAGGAGTTGGAGCTGATTATGACAAAGAAGCGATTCGGATCGTAAGTGAAATGCCATCATGGGAAGTTGGAAAACAAGGCGAAAATCCTGTTCGTGTAAAGATTACCCTGCCAATTCATTTCAAGTAAATATGTATCACGGTATCACTCCCTCCCCTCGTTCTATCGAAGTGAATAGTGACAGAACGACAACTCACCCAATCCCATTTATGAAAAAACTACTATTTACAATCCTCACCACATTTGTTGCAATCGCGTTGCATGCTCAGGATACCACCTATTACGATGTGAATGATAAACTTGTTGCATCATTGGCCCTTGCCGATCATTATAAAGTAGTCAGTATTATTTCAGAAAATCCCAAATGGACACACGAACTGACATATTATAAATCGGGAAAAATAAGATCAGAAGCAACTCTGAGTTATTGGTCCAAGACAAGCAAGACCGGTCGTTATGAAAAAACCTATAAAGAGTGGTATGAAAGTGGGCCGTTGCACAAAGAGATAGAGTTCTTTCAAGGTGATATGTATGGAAAAGCTCTATCGTATTGGGAAAACGGAAATATTAAACACGAAGGCACTTACGAAAAAGAGAAGTGTATTGAAGGAAAAAACTTTGATAAAAATGGAGTCCGGCTTCAAGATGGCCCATATAGAACTCCTGCCAAATACATAGGAGGTGGTGAGGCTTATTATAAATTCCTGCTTGAGAATGTTATCAAACCAATTCATACAAAGATGCCGTCATTTTCAGCAAATTTTGATCTGATATTTAAAATCCAAAAGGATGGAACACCCGTTTATATCACGATTACAAAATTCGACGATCCGGTAATTTGTAAAATCGCGGAAGATGCAATAAATCGTATGCCCAAATGGGAGCCGGCTCACTTAGATGGGGAATTATCTAACAATACAGAGACAATACCTATTGAAATAAGAGCTGAAAATGATATGAGGGTTTGCAATGTTATAGACAGAATTCCTATGTTTCCGGGTGGATTTGAAAAATATTGCGACTTTATCACCGAACATATTCAATATCCTAAGCAAACAACAAAACCCGGGATTTCAGGGATTGTCTCTATTTCATGTTTAGTGGATAAGCAGGGAAAACTATCCGGTCTCAAGGTGGTCAAAAGCCTGAACAAATATTGCGATGAAGAAGCTCTGCGGGTGATCAGGTTAATTTCCAGCTTTACTCCGGCGACTTTTGGGGGAGAACCGGTAGTGGCAAGCATAACTCTTCCTGTTCAGTTTATTTCGAATAAATAATAATATCAACTTACGATTCGTTTCAAAACACCACAAAAAAAGCCGCTTCCCAATCAGGAAGCGGCTTTCATATTATAATCAGTGTCGATTACCAAAGTTTAGCAGGATATTCACCAGCTTCAACCAACGCGTTGATTTTCGCAACCACTTCAGGACGGTCAGCAGCGTAAGTTACACCGAACCATTTAGAAGGAGTATCCAGCACTTTCAGTTTGATCGTGTTAGAGTTGATCAAATCATTTACCACCAAAGGAATGAAGAATTCAGCTTTGATGTTGTCAGCATTTTGTTTCAGGAACTCTTTGAAGAAAGACTCAGAGTAGTCGAAGTAATCTGGAGTGAATCCCCACATATTCATCGAAACAGGAGTGTTGTCAGCGATAGCCACGAACTGGTCGTTTTCATCTTTGTATTTCACCTCACCGTCGATGCGCTCGATGTGAGTACGCTCAACTACAGTAGTCAGGTTGTCATCAGCATCAACTGCACAAACCCCGCGAGCCACAGCACCACTTTCCGAAAGTGTGTTACCTACACGGTATCCGATCATGCAATATTCGTCTTTCTTACCAGCCATTGCAGTCAAAGCTTCCGCCAGGATAGCAAAACTTTCGCGACCGTAGAAGTCGTCAGCGTTGATTACCGCAAACGGCTCTTTGATGGCGTCTTTACCCATCAGTACCGCATGGTTGGTACCCCATGGTTTCACACGCTCAGGGTTCAATGTAAATCCTTCGGGCAGGTAGTCCAGTTCCTGGAACACCAGTTCCACGGGAACTACGTTGGTGTATTTGTTGATAATTTTGTTGCGGAAGTCATCTTCGAAGCTGTGACGGATCACGAATACGATTTTTCCAAATCCTGCGCGTACAGCATCATAGATTGAATAGTCCATAATAGTCTCGCCATTGGGGCCAAGACCATCCATTTGTTTGAGACCACCGTAACGGCTTCCCATTCCGGCTGCCAATACAAATAATGTAGGTTTCATGCGTGATAATAAATTAGTTAGTGGTTACTTGTGTGTGAAAAACAGCGCAAAGGTACTCAATTTTCATAACCATGCACAACCCGCAAGTGAATTAATTTTGCTACTTTTGCCCAAATTAATCGGACAAAATGGAATCTAATCAAGTCGTTTTTTCAAAAAATGTAGTCGAATTCGTCACCGTCGCGGTGGAGTATTGCCGCTTGCTCGAACAGACTGCTGAATATACCCGCACCGAATTTGTAGATCGTTGCGTGAAAATCCTGCCACTCCTTTACCTCAAAGCGACCGTATTGCCCGATACCGTAGCTGAAAACGATGAACCGGCCGAAGAGTTTGTAACCGAAGAGTCCTACGGGATGATTGCCAACATAACGGCCTCCATTTTGGGGAGCAAAGACGATTACCTGGTAACGTTCCATCCGGAAATGAAATTCAGCGACACCGCTGTAATCGCCTACATTTCGGAAGATCTGGCCGACATTTATCAGGACATTAAAAACTTCACAATGGTTTACAGCATCGGATACGAACCTTCGATGAACGATGCGTTGCTCACCTGCAAAGAAAACTTTGCCGCCTTCTGGGGACAAAAACTGGTAAACGGCCTTGGTGCATTGCACAATCTTCGTTACAACGAGGATGAAATCGAAGAAGAGACAGATAATGAAAAAGAGGCTCAGAACGACTGGTTCAGTGGTAATCAGTGGGAGTCCAACGATATAGATCAGGAATTGAAAAATTGGGAATAAATTGACTCATTCAAATATCACAAAAGAAGAGATAAATACGCTGCCCGTGGTGCTGTTCGAAGGAAGAATCTTTGTGGTTCAGACTGAAGAAGAAGCCGATAAAGCCGTTACTTATCTGTCGAAATTCGATGAAATCGGTTTTGACACGGAAACCCGTCCTTCATTCAAAAAAGGCGTACGGCATCAGGTCTGCTTACTGCAACTTTCGACGGCCGACACCTGCTTCCTATTCCGGTTAAACCACATCGGTCTGCCGGCGTCTGTGGTCACACTGCTCAAAAACGAAAAAGTCAGGAAAATCGGTTTGGCAATCAAGGATGACTTTGCCGCATTGGCCCGCAGGTCACCATTTATACCGAAAGGCCAGGTTGAACTTCAAAACTTCGTGAAGAAATACGGCATTCTGGACAACAGCCTGCAAAAGATATTCGCCCTGCTCTTCCATCAGAAAATTTCCAAAAGCCAACGCCTGACCAACTGGGAAGCCGACATCCTTACCGATGCGCAGAAGAAGTATGCTGCCACTGATGCCTGGGCTTCGCTGAAAATCTATCAGGCACTGATCCTGCTCGAAGAAGAGATTGAAGAAAACCTGAACACAAAACCGAATACATTATCCGAATAATATGTCATACAAGAAAATATTTCTCAAAACCGGTAAAGAACAATCGCTGAAACGTTTCCACCCCTGGGTTTTCTCCGGAGCCATAGCTCGTGCCGAAGGTAATCCCGAAGAGGGCGAAATCGTAGAAGTGTACACTGCCGAAAAAGCCTTTATTGCCGTAGGCCATGCGCAAATCGGAAGCATTGCCGTGCGTGTGCTTTCGTTCGAGCAGGAAGCGATCGATCATCAGTTTTGGGCAAAACGCCTGACCGCGGCATTCGAACTGCGCAAGTCGCTGGGATTGGTGGCCGGTGAGCAGAACAACGCTTACCGCTTGGTGCATGGTGAAGGCGACAACCTTTCCGGATTGATCGTGGACGTTTACGCCGGAACAGCCGTTATGCAGGCACACTCTCCGGGTATGCACTTTGCCCGCCTCGATATTGCCAAAGCCATGAAAGAGGTGATGGGTGACGATCTTCAAAACATCTATTATAAATCAGAAACCACCCTTCCCTATAAAGCGGAACTTGGACAGGAAAACGAATTCCTGCTGGGAGGTCACGTTGAGCCTGTAGCCGTTGAGAATGCGCTGAAGTTTCATGCCGACTGGTTGAAAGGCCAGAAAACCGGCTTCTTCGTTGATCAACGCGACAACCGCTCGTTGCTAGAGAAATATTCAGCCGGACGTTCAGTGCTTAACATGTTCTGCTACACCGGAGGCTTTTCCTTCTATGCCATGCGTGGAAATGCCAAACTAGTGCATTCGGTTGACAGCTCCGGCAAAGCGATCGAGTTAACCAACAAAAACGTAGAACTGAACTTCCCCGGAGACGCTCGCCACGAAGCTTTTGCAGTTGATGCATTCAAGTTCCTGGATAATATGGAGGAGAAATACGACCTGATCATCCTCGATCCCCCTGCATTTGCCAAACACAAAGATGTGTTGCGCAATGCCCTACAAGGCTATCAGAAGCTGAATGCCAAAGCCTTCCGCAAGATCAAACCTGGAGGAATACTTTTTACCTTCTCCTGCTCGCAGGTTGTGAGCAAGGACAATTTCCGTCTGGCAGTATTCAGCGCAGCAGCGCAGTCTGGTCGCAAGGTTCGCATCCTGCATCAGTTAACACAACCAGCCGATCACCCGATTAATATCTACCATCCTGAAGGTGAATACCTCAAAGGCCTGGTGCTCTATGTGGAGTAGAAACGATAACGAAAGCCATTTTACTGACTTTTTGACAGTTACACATGCAATAAACAGGTGATATTACTACCCCGGGCTTTCAAAATAACACTCCATTGTTAAATGTGTTAAACCAAGGTAATTTTCCCCACCGAAAATCATGCTTAACAACATAAAACCTTTATCTTTGCATCATGTTTTTCATGGTATTAGATTTAAGGTTAATAAAAGGTTGAGGTTGTCGTGAGACAACCTTTTTCTTTTTCACTAAGTCCGTTACAAAAAATATCAACGCTGCAATTTCAATGCAGCACACTTCCCATTATTTGCGTCTGAATCTATTATAATAAGAGATTCGGAATTTTCATCGCTAATATTTCTAAATTTTCAATGTAATACTTCGAGGATATAGACTCTAAGCCAAAATTGTTTCTATTTTTGCAGCTCTTATTCCCGACTTTAACTCATGCAATGCACAATAAAATGAAACGAGCATGTACTGACCTTCAACAAAGAAGATAACCATGTATGCGCGTTCCATGTGTAACTAAAACAAAAATCACTATTGACACATGAAAATAAATCAGCTGATTCGTTTAAGTCTCTTTTCTTTCCTTCTTATTTTAATCGCCTGTAATGGCACCAATACTACCACCGAAGAACTTTCCTCCGATGCTGAAATTACGGCTTTCAGCCTTTCTGACAACGACTCAGTTGCGGCAAATCTGAGCAGCGTGTATTTTACGATTGATCAGAATAAAAATCAGATTTATAATGCGGATTCACTCCCGGTAGGTACGAAACCCGCCAACCTGTTGGCTTCTCTGACATTTGCTGCTGCATCAAAAGCGACCATCTACTACTCATCGGGAGACTCTTCATCCTACTCAACCACTGACTCGATTGACTTTTCGTCCCCGTTTCATATCAAGGTTGTAGCATACGATGGCATTACGTCCAAAACGTATGAGGTGAAACTGAATGTACATAATCAAGTGCCCGATTCACTCAACTGGCAAATGATTTCTGTATCTCCGTGGGACTTTTCCTATAACTCAAGTAAAACCGTTTCCTTTAAAGATAAATTCCTGACCTACTTCGATTCGGGTATAAGCTACATGCTTTACAGCTCTCAAGCAGGAAATGGAGTGCTATGGAACAGTGAATCTCTCACCAACTTTCCCGCAAATGCAGTGATCAACTCGATCACCCCATTCAACGGATCCCTATACCTGACCACTACAAATCAAAGTTTATACAAATCAACTGATGGAATGACCTGGGAGCAGACTGCGTTGGTCGAAACCGGTTTTGTTGCCATTCTGGGGTCGATCAAAGATCAGAATGGCGTTAGTCGCCTGATGGTTGAAAAGGTGGCCGGAGATCATTACTACCTCGCCTATTCAACCGATGGAACTGCATTCTCAAACAGCAAAGACATTACAAAATCAGACGAGCTGGAAGCATTCCCGATTCGGGATTTTACTGTTATCACCTCCCCCGGTTCGAAATCGAACAAACTAACCGTAATTGGCGGCGTAGATCCAACTGAAAACATTTCCTACTATGTTCATCAGATGTATTGGGATAAATATGGAGTTTTGCAGTATGCAGCTAACATCAATAACTACTATAGCTATGCCAAATATTACAAAGGATTTAGCGGTCGAAAAGGAGCAATGGCATTCTATTACGATGGCAAAATGGTAGTTGCAGGAGGTCAGGGTAATAGTTATAATAAAGACCTTTATACGTCTATTGATAACGGTATCTCATGGCAACGTCAGGACTCGATGATCAATCTACCGAAAGATTTTAGTGCACGTGCAAATGCTTCGACCTATGTGGATGATAATAATTTCGTTTGGATCTTCGGGGGAAATAATGAGGCAGGTCCTGTAAAAGAAATCTGGAGAGGTCGAATCAACCGCCTGGGGTTCCTTAATAAGTAGTAATCTTTATTCACCGGAAATACTGAAGATAACGGTTTGGCGTTATTAATAGAATAACATTAATAACCTTTGAAGATGAAACTTACGGCAAAAATAATCTCTTTCACCTGTATTATTATAGCATCACTGACAACCGGGCAGGCTCAGCAATACCTTTATGAAATAGGGCCTACTGCCGGAGCTGCATTTTACAGTGGAGATGCAAATAATTATGCCTATTTCCAAAAGCCAAAGTCTGTATTTGGAGTAAGCCTCCGCAGAAACTTTAATTTTCGGACGGCACTGAAACTGGATTTATTGAGAGCGAGTGTCGCTTATGATTCGACTCAAATGAATCTACCGAATGTAATTTCCCCGAAAACGATCAATTATTTTGACGCGAATGCACATTTGGAGTACAGCTTTTTCAGTTATAGCGATAGTTTTGAATACAAGGAAACCCGAAGATTTACGCCTTACATATTTACCGGCATTGGTACAATTTTCGTAAATGGAGCGGTATTGCCTTATTTGCCAATTGGTATAGGAATTAAATATAAGATTTTTCATCGCTGGAGTGTTGGGATGGAATATTCAGCCAATATGATGTTCAAAGACAATTTTGAAGGAGAATCGTCATTAAACAATCCCTACAAGGCTAACAATAGTTCCCTGAAAAATAACGATTGGGTATCGTACCTCAAATTCAATCTGACGTTCGACTTTTGGGAACGAGGATGCAGATGTAATAAAAATTAGAAATGTCATTAAAAGAACAGATAGATCCTAGAAAACTGCCGAGTCACATTGCCATTATCATGGATGGGAATGGACGCTGGGCTAAACTTCATGGTAAACCCCGCAGCTACGGTCACCAATATGGGGTGGAAAGTGTACGCAAGGTTATCGAGGCTGCTGTTGAGCAAAACATCGAATACCTTACACTATACACTTTTTCGAGCGAAAACTGGAATCGTCCGGATGAAGAAGTACAAGCCCTGATGGGTTTGCTGGTTCATGCCATTGAGTATGAAAAAGCCAATCTGAACAAAAATAATATCCGCATGAAAGTGATCGGTGACACCGATAGACTTTCCCCGGATGTGAAAGAAATATTGTTCGGCTGTATTGATGATCTGTCTCAGAATACGGGCCTGACTCTGGTTCTGGCTCTCAGCTATTCTGCGCGTTGGGAAATATTGAACGCAACGCAAAAACTAGCCGTCCTGGCCAAAGAAGGAAAACTCAATCCCTCCGAGATTAACGAATCCTTATTTAGCCAAATGCTCACCACACAAGAAATTCCGGATCCGGATCTGATCATTCGTACCGGAGGAGAAATACGCATCAGTAACTTCCTGCTTTGGCAGGCAGCTTACACAGAGCTTTATTTTACCGATGAATTTTGGCCTGATTTTAATGCCGAAAGCCTCTATAAAGCGATCTGCTTTTACCAAACCCGGGAGCGTCGTTTTGGTAAAACAAGTGAACAAGTCAACTAATCGAGCTAACCGAAGAATATTCAATGCAAATGCTAAAGAAACTCATTTTCACGATTGCCTTTATCGCCGGATGCGCAATAGCCAACGCGCAACAGACTGCAAGCCAGGACACCATTGTCAATCCGGTCATTCAATACAATAATTCTCCTCAAAAGTTTGAGATTGCAGGTATTACCGTTTCAGGAGTGAAGAATTACGAAGATTACGTGATTATCGGATTCTCCGGACTAACAGTCGGTCAGCAGATCACTGTCCCCGGAGAAGATATCACCAATGCCGTGAAGCGTTTCTGGAAGCATGGTCTTTTCTCAGATGTTCAAATCGATGCAACTAAGATTTTTAAGGATAAAATCTGGTTGAACATTGCGCTCAAACAACGTCCGCGCATCTCCGAAATCAACTATATCGGGATGAAAAAATCGGATAAAGAAGATATTGAATCCAAACTGGGACTCGTCAAAGGCAATCAAATCACCCCAAACATCATTGATCGTGCCAAAAAGGTAATCCAGAAGCATTATGAAGATAAAGGATTCCGTAATGTAAACGTAAAAATTGATCAGAAAGATGATCTAAGCAAAGAAAACCAGGTTCAGGTTAATGTTGAGGTGGACCGCAAAATGAAGACCAAAGTTCAGAACATTATCATTACCGGGAATCAGGCATTGACTGCCAATAAACTTCAGCGTGTAATGAAAAAGACTAACGAGAAGGGAAAACTACTCAATTTCTTCCGTCAGAAGAAATTTGTAGAAACCGATTTCTCCGCAGATAAAGAGCTGATTATAAAAAAATACAATGAACTGGGCTTTCGCGATGCTGTGATTGTCAAAGACAGCATTGCGCAGGTCAATGACGGACTGGTGAATGTTTATCTGACCGTTGATGAAGGGGAAAAATATTTTATCCATAGCATCAAATGGGTAGGTAATACCATTTATCCATCTTCCTATCTGGATCAGGTGTTGAGAATGAAAAAAGGCGATGTCTATAATCAAAAATTGCTTGAAGACAGAACGCAAGTCGATGAAGATGCCGTAGCCAATGAGTATATGAATAACGGCTACTTGTTCTTCAACCTTGAACCGGTAGAGGTAAACGTAGCAAACGACTCTATTGATCTCGAAATGCGTATTTACGAAGGAAAGCCGGCAACAATCAACAAAGTCGAAATCAAAGGCAACGACCGCCTGTACGAACACGTAATCCGTCGTGAACTTCGCACTAAACCCGGTCAGTTATTTAATAAATCGGATATCCAGCGTTCAGCCCGTGAGATATCACAAACCGGCCACTTTAACCCGGAAAACATGGATATTCGCCCTACTCCGAATCCGGAAAACGGAACCGTAGATATTCTTTACGGACTGGAGTCTAAAGCAAACGATCAGGTGGAATTTTCTGCGGGTTGGGGACAAACCGGTATTATCGGAAAACTGAGTCTGAAGTTTACCAACTTCTCGGTGAAAAATCTACTGCATCCAAGTACCTATAAAGGAATTATTCCGCAGGGAGACGGTCAGACCCTTACTGTAAGCGGCCAAACCAATGCGAAATATTATCAATCGTACAGTATCTCGTTCATGGATCCCTGGTTCGGGGGCAAGCGCCCTAATTCATTGTCGGTTTCTGCCTATTACAGCAAACAAACCGGAATGAGCAGCACTTACAACAACAGTTATTACAATAACTATTACAGTAGTAGCTATTATAGTGGTTACGGTAGTTCAGGAAGCAGCTATTATGATTATTCCTCTTCTCTTGACCCTAACAAATACATGCAGATGCTTGGTCTTTCGGTTGGTTTCGGAAAGCGCCTGACCTGGCCGGATGACTACTTCTCTTTTTCATCAGAGCTCTCTTTGCAACGCTATATGATGAAAGACTGGAATTACTTCCTGGTTACAAATGGTAAGTGTAACAACTTCAGCCTGAATCTAACTTTAAGCAGAAGTTCGGTAGACAATCCCGTATTTACCCGTTACGGATCCACCTTTACATTGTCAGCACAAATCACACCTCCTTATTCGCTTTTTGACGGTAAAGATTATTCTCAAATGACGGATAACGCAGAGAAATACAAATGGGTAGAATATCACAAATGGAAGTTCAAATCGCGCACCTTTACGCCGATTACCAATAAATTCATCTTGTCAACCCGTGCGGATTATGGTTTTGTCGGGTATTACAATAAAGACAAACAATCGCCTTTCGAAACCTTCTATATGGGCGGTGACGGTATGACCGGTTATACAGGAATGTACGCTACAGAAACTATCGCATTACGCGGTTATCAAAACGGATCATTGTCTAATGCCGGTTATGGTTATGCTTATTCACGACTTGGACTTGAACTGAGATATCCGTTCATACTGCAACCATCGTCAACAATCTATGGATTGACATTCCTTGAGGCTGGTAATTCCTGGACAGATATCAAAGAATTCAACCCGTTCACACTGAAACGCTCTGCCGGTTTGGGGGTACGCATTATGCTTCCGATGATTGGTTTGTTAGGAATTGACTGGGCTTATGGATTTGACAAGGTAGCCTCTTCGACCGGTACTTTGACCCGTCAATATAGCGGTAGTAATTTCCACTTCATTATCGGACAGGAATTCTAAAACGGAACTTACAGTAGAATTATAATCTGAGACTAAACTATTTTATCTGAATATTGTCTTATAAAGTAATTAACCTTTAAATACGAAAACATTATGAGAAAGATAATTATCGCGGCCGTATTGTTTATTGCCGCAACGTTTTCAGGGATGGCTCAAAAGTTTGCGCTGATTGATACCGAGTATATTTTGAAGAATATCCCTTCATACGAAATGGCCTCGGAACAACTAAGCAAAGTCTCCGCAAAATGGCAGACGGAGGTGGATGCCTCATCTAAACAAGCGAAAGAGATGTACAAGAAATACCAGTCTGAAATGGTTTTTCTTTCGGATGAGATGAAGACAAAACGGGAAGAAGAGATCGTGAAAAAAGAGAAAGAAGTGGTAGAATTGCAACGGAAATACTTTGGCCAGGATGGAGAGCTTTTCAAAAAGCGCGAAAGTCTGATTAAACCTATCCAAGACGATATATATAATGCAGTAAAAGCCCTGTCTGAAGAGAAAGGCTATATGTTGGTTTTGGATAAAGCTTCTGCCAATAACTTCATTTTCGCCAATCCGAAAATAGACATTAGCAATGATGTTTTATCCAAACTGGGTTATTCAAAATAAATTTCTACATTTGCATTTAAATCAATCAATTATAAATCTTCATTTTTATGCTTAGAAAAATCGCATTATCACTCCTATTAATCTGTTCAGTGGGTTTATTCGCTCAGGATGTAAAGTTCGGGCACGTTAGTATTCAGGATTTGGCTGCCTCAATGCCAGAAATGACTGAAGGTAAAAAGAAACTTGATGATACATCAAAACAATATGAAAGTGAGCTTTCAAAAATGTATGCCGAGTTGAATAAAAAGTATACCGACTTCACAAGCGCTAAAGATTCATTGCCTGAAAGCATTAAATCCCGTCGCGTTCAGGAACTTCAGGAACTGGAACAACGTTTCAACAACTTCAAGCAAAACAGTAGCGAAGAAATCCAGAAACAACAGGCTGAACTCGAAAGATCAGTTATGGAAATGATCGTTAAAGCCGTAAAAGAAGTTGGCGACGAAAACGGATACGTTTATATTATGGATAAAAACTCTGCACTTTACATTTCATCTTCTAAAAGTACAGATGTTACTGAGTTAGTGAAAGCAAAACTCAAATCCATGCCAAAACCATCAGCTGCAGCTAAACCAGCAACAACAGCAAAACCGGGAGTTGCAGCTCCTTCTGCAAAACCAAGAAAATAATTTGTTTTAGCATACAAAAGAGAAAGGATGATTTTATGTCATCCTTTTCTTTTTTGCACCCACCTGAAGTATGAAGATTTTATCACATGCAGACTCATCTTCTGTTACTGGTAATTAAAATAATCTCAATATCGCAAACATGATCAAGCTATCATCACAACCGGGCCCGATAGGTGTGTTTGATTCTGGATATGGCGGACTGACTATCCTGCAACATTTCCGGGATGTATTGCCTCAGTACGATTACATTTATCTGGGAGATAATGCTCGTACCCCCTATGGTCCCCGTTCTTTTGAAGTGGTTTATGAGTTTACCTTACAGGCCGTAAATAAGCTGTTTGAAATGGGTTGCCATTTGGTCATTCTGGCATGTAACACAGCTTCGGCCAAAGCCCTTCGCAACATTCAGCAGAAAGACCTCCCGTTCATTGATGCCAATCGTCGCGTGTTGGGAATCATACGCCCTACTGTTGAAATTGTAAACGAAATTACCAAAACAAAACATGTTGGAGTTTTGGGAACGGCCGGTACCATCCAATCGCAAACCTACAATATTGAAATATCCAAACTTTATCCTGACATTGTAACGGTGGGCGAAGCTTGCCCTATGTGGGTACCTTTAGTGGAAAACTC
>Ga0209464_10000127_pt1 | contig 27270 bp, 24 predicted proteins | sample DOMMetBare1Fresh_2_FD_187473 | JGI IMG/M metagenome (GOLD analysis project Ga0209464, IMG submission 187473) | Wetland sediment microbial communities from St. Louis River estuary, USA, under dissolved organic matter induced mercury methylation -... | ecosystem: Environmental > Aquatic >...
CATATTGCTGTTCATAAAGGAGAATCCGCTCAAGGAGACGTTGAATGGAGGTGCTGAAGGCGCCGTGCAATCGAGCTCTCTTCGTGATTCCGCACATGACGAATCCCGTGTAACGGATTCTTTCAAGGTGGATGCGGGACGTGCTGTGAGCGAACCTTCTGCATAAGCAATGGAAATATCGAAGAATCAGCCGATACGTATCGATAGAGGAGATGATAGGAAAAGATGCTCGGCCTTAAAGATATAACCAAGGATTATCCCGTCGGCGAGGATAGGGTGTTTGCCCTCAAAGGCATTTCGATCGAGTTTCGCGCGAACGAGTTTGTGGCGATTCTTGGTCCATCGGGATGTGGCAAAACGACGCTGCTCAATATCATAGGCGGCTTGGACGGCTATACGTCGGGCGACTTGGTGGTGAATGGGCGCTCGACGAAGGATTTCCAAGATTCGGATTGGGATACGTATCGCAACCATAGCGTCGGGTTCGTCTTCCAGAGCTATAACCTGATCATGCATCAGAACGTGCTCTCCAATGTGGAGCTTGCCCTCAAGATATCGGGCGTGTCGAAAGCGGATCGCCGCTCGCGTGCTATTGCCGCGCTTGAGCAGGTAGGTTTGGGGGACCAGCTACACAAGAAGCCGAACATGATGTCCGGTGGCCAGATGCAGCGTGTCGCAATCGCCCGCGCTTTGGTAAACGATCCAGATATCATTTTGGCGGATGAGCCGACGGGTGCCCTCGATTCCGTCACGAGCGTCCAGATCATGGATATCCTCAAAGAGGTTGCGGCCGATCGTCTGGTTGTGATGGTGACCCATAATCCCGAATTGGCTGAACAGTACGCGACGCGGACCGTCTGTCTGAAGGATGGCCTTGTGCTTTCGGATTCGCGTCCTGTGACCGATGGGGATAGGAAGGGCGAGAGGCCCGCTTCCGATCGCCGGAACCGGGCAAAACTGGGATTTGCTACCGCCCTTGGTCTTTCTGCCAACAACCTGCGGACTAAAAAGGGACGTACGCTCCTGACAGCCTTCGCCGGGGCTATCGGTATTATCGGGATCGCGCTTATCCTTGCGCTTTCGAACGGCGTCCAAGATTATATCGACGGCATCGAAAGCGATACTATGGGTTCTTACCCGATCAAGCTTGAAAAAGAGACTGTCGATATGGGAAGTGCACTGCGGCAGGCGAGCGAGAGCGGCAGTACGGCCGGTTTGTTCGGTTCCGATTCTGGAGACTCTTCAGCCGATTCCCTTACGGGTATCACGTCAGACAACATCGTGGCCCAAGATCTTTCTCGCTCGAAAAGCACGGTAGTAAAAAACAATCTGGGGGCATTCAAGACTTATCTGGATGAAAACGGTTCGCAAATCGCCGGCAGTGTATCGACGATTGAATATGGGTATGATGCAGTTCCCCAGGTTTTCAGGACCAGCAACTCCAGCGATGGCAGCGAGTCAATCATGCAGGTGTCGCCGTCGACCCTGCAGGAAGATGAGTCTACCGGCAAAGTGGAGATAAGCTCGAGCTCATCTTCCAGTTCGTCGAGTTTGGCTTCCGCAGGCTCGTCTATCGGGTCGGGGTCGATATCGGGTTCCATCAGCTCCACTTGGGAGCAGCTTCCTAGCAGTACCGATCAGCAGCAGCGACAATACAGCCTTGTTGCGGGCTCGTGGCCTGATGCATACAATGAGGCTGCATTAGTCGTCGACGCTGATGGAAAGGTGTCGGATTACACGTTGTATACGCTCGGGCTTATGGACACCGATCATCTGAATGCCGTAATCGATGCGGTTGAAAACGGCCAGGATTACGATGACCCCCAGCAGAGTTTCTCTTTCGACGATGCAATCGGCCGCACGTTCAAAGTGTTTGCCCAAAGCGATCTGTACGAAGAAAATGCGGATGAGGCCGGCACGTGGGTTGATAAGGGCGATGACCAGGAGTATCTGAACGGAATCTACGATAGCGGTACAGATATAAAAATCACCGCCGTGCTCGTTGCGACCGATGATGCCGACGTATCGAGCGGGGTAGTGTACACCGACGGCCTTACAAAGTACCTGATGGATAGAGCGGCTTCAAGTGCTGTCGTGCAGCAGCAGCTTGCCGATCCCAGCACCAATGTGCTTACGGGCAAAGCATTCGATGATTCCACCGGCTCCGATTCGACTGCTACGGTTCAAACAACGAGCGTCTCGTCCGAAAGTCAGGCATCGCAGGTTTCGTACGACATCGGTGATGGGTCTGGCGATTCATCGACGGCACGTGGAGGACAATCATCATCGGTTTCGTCCTCGTCGAAATCCACGGTGCGTACTGCTGTGTATTCTCCGTCGGCATCGACGGCTTCTCTCTTGTACCCAGCGGCTGATTCCGGCACTGATGCCCAACCGCTTCCCACTTCGTATAAGGTCGTTTTCAAAAACTATGATGGGACGGTTCTTTCGGCATCGTCTCCCGACTATGCAGCAGGCGATACGGTTTCCAATGCGCCGACTCAGACACCCACCCGGGCGAATGATGCGCTGTACAGCTATGCTTTTATCGGATGGAAATCGTCGGTTACGCACGGCGTGTACGCATCTGTGGACGATATGCCTAAGATTTCGGATAATGTCGTGTATACGGCCTACTACTACGCCTCGCCGCTTTCGACATCGATTGCTGCAGGAGGGTATTCTTCGGGCGGAGGGGATGCGTCTGCTGCGTCCAGCGGGCTTTCCTCCGGCTCTTCCCCGTATTCCGGGAGCCTGTCGGCTTCATCGACGGGAGCAGAAGGGGCTAATGCGAGCAGTTTCTCTGGCGCCGACGCGTCTGCGGGCGCAAGTGCGTTTTCGGGTAGTGCAACCACGGCTCTATCGCAAGACCAGTTATCGGTTCTGCTTGCCCAGATGTCAAGTGAAACGCCTTCCACCTATGCAAACGTGCTGAAGGCCCTCGGCTATGCTACAGAGGATGAACCGTCGAGCATTGCGCTCTATCCGACAGATTTCGACGGCAAGACCGCAATCGAGGATTTTATTGCTGACTACAATGACCAGGTAAGCGATGAAGCCGATAGCGTCACATATACCGACATGATTGCGACGATGGTATCTTCGATTAAATCCATTGTGAATACGATCAGCTATATCCTCATTGCCTTCGTAGCTATATCTCTGATCGTTTCCTCCATCATGATTGCCATCATCACCTATATATCAGTGCTCGAACGTACGAAGGAGATAGGCGTGCTTCGTGCGCTTGGAGCTTCGAAAGGCGACGTTTCGAAAATATTCAATGCAGAGACGATTATCGAGGGCCTGTGCTCGGGGCTTATCGGGGTGGGCGTGACGTTCGTGCTGTGCGTACCCATAAATGCCATTGTTTCTCGACTGTACAACGTAGATGGCATTGCTGTTCTTCCCGCCCAATACGGATTCCTGCTCATCGCTGTGAGTGTGGTTCTTACGATGCTTGCAGGGTTCGTTCCCTCGAGGATAGCAGCTAGGAAAGATCCTGTTGCTGCGTTGCGCAGCGAATAACCGACGAAGGTTTACCCGAAGGTTCCCTCCTTTTTCATCTGGAAGCCCCTCCCGAAATACAGCGGGAGGGGCTTCTGCTTTGGACGGGGGTTCCTGTCCGGGGAGGGTAAGAAGATGGTCTACAGCTCGGCCAGGGTTTCGCCGACGAAGTACCCGGTTGCCATGCAGGTAGAAACGCTTGCATAGGCCAAGGTGGTAACGGCGCCTGCGGCGTAGAGGCCGGAGATCTCGTTGTCCTTTTCGTCCAAAACCTGGTTGTTCGGGCCGACCATGAAGCCGCCGGACGTCTTGTAGCGGCAGACGTTCAGACGCAGGGCATGGTAGGGGGGCTGTAGTGAATTCAGCCAAGCGGTCTTGCCGAAATCGGTGTCCTTGCCGCCGGCGACCAGCCCATCGTAACGGGCGAACGTGGCCTTCAGCGTATCGACGGGGACGTCCATGGCAACAGCCAGCTCGTCAAGGGTATTGGCGGTCACATATGCATCGGCGTGCGTCTTGATGTTGTTTTGAACGGATGTGCCGATGCAGCGTGCGTCGAAGGCCCTCTGGTCGAAGATGGACCACCACTGGCGATAGCCTGCCTTGATGGTCGCCTTAGCAGCATCATGTGACTGAGCTTCTTCGATGAAGCGCTTGCCGTTGGGCAGCACCAGGACGATAGGCGTCCAATAGCCCCAGGTAGTGCAGTTGGGGATGTCGCCCATCAAGTTGCAGTACGTGAACGAGGAATCCATGCCGCCCAATGCACCGCCGGCTGCTGCGCCGATCTTGTGACCTTCGCCCATGGAACCGTGCACCATCTGGCCGATGTTGGCCCAATCGGGAAGGTACTCGGCAACCATTTCGCCATTGTCTGCGAAGCCGCCTGTAGCAAGGACGGTCGATTTGGCTTTCACATCGGTGATCGTGCCCTTGTTCGTGTCTTCGAAGCGGCAGCCGATGACAGCGCCGTTGGTGTCCTTGATAAGGGCAGTGGCGCGCATGTTGTACATGAAGTCGGCACCCAGCTGCTGCAGCTTCGAAACGATGGGCTGCAGGATGTTGGTGCCACCCGTGCCGATGCCTTCACCCGGCAGTATGACGCCGGCATTCAAGCGGGGCAGTTCAGCTGCCGTCGGCGGCTGCTGGAATTTAGCGCCGAAGTCTTTGATGGCGGAGTCCACGAACTTGGTGTTCGCATAGGTCTTGCCCTTGACCCAATCAGGGTACCAGGAATACTGGTCGAAGCCTGCGGTCAGCTTAGCCTGCGATGCCTCCCAGTACTGATCGATAGTGGTGGTGATGCCGGCATCGATCTGAAGCTGGGTGCCGTTCGCGAACATGAAGCAGCAGGATGCTGCGGAGTCTCCGCCTGCCGTGCTCTTCTTTTCGGCGAACATGATCTTCTTGCCAGCCAATGCCGGTGCCATAGCTGCTGCCAGGCCGGCATAGCCGGTGCCGATGATGAGAATCTCGGTTTCCTTGGTGAAATTGACTTCCTTATAGCCGACGAGCCCACCGTCGTCGGCGGCGCCCGCCTTCTTGCCGGACGGGCTGCATCCTGCGAGTGCCGCACCGGCTCCTGCAACGATGCAGGCAGAGCCGCCTACTTTAAGAAAATCCCTCCGTGATAGTGCCATGAAAATCCCCTTTCGGATTCACGAGTGCCGCTTTTTCAAATGCGTCTCGCCCTTGTGCGTATGCGGGCGCGACGGTCAGCGGATTTGTGATGACTGTATCTTCCGAAGAAGGGTAGGGAACCCCTAATAATTGGTTGAATTCAATCTCGTCCGATTCGGACGAGATGGCTACGGTGCCGGATGGGTGGTATGCGAGGTTTCGACTTGTTCCGAAAACAAATCAATGACCTGCTGTTTTCTATTAACTCCAAGCTTGGCGTAGAGATTTTTGATATATCCCTGGGCTGTTGAAGTAGAAATGCATAAACGCTCGGCAATAGTCGCTGCGGTGTTGCCCTGAGCTAAGCCGAGTAGGACATCGCGTTCTCGTCCGGTCAATCCGTATTCTGCAACCAGGCGGTTGGCGCGTGCTGCTGCGGCCTCTTCGAATGTTTCGGAAATCGGTTGCACGACGACTTCGACGGCATGCTTTTCCTCGGAGTTGCGGTAGCTCCATAAGACGATGACCATGCCCAGCAGATAGACGCAGACGACGCAGATGATGGAAAGGTGTACGAAAGACTGTCCCTCCGGAAGACTTGCGAAGAACGATCCGGCCGCCAACCCGATTACCAGGCATATGCGAATGAGCACAGCTGCAATAGCGGCTACGCCGTATATACTGCTGCGCGATTCCCGGCATGCCGTGATGTAACAGAAAGTCGAAAGCATGGACGTAAATATGTAGGCGGAGTAGATGATCGTGCTAACGGGCTTGCTGATCGTGTCGCTGAAAAAGGGCACAAGCAGGAAGATGGTGATGATTCCGGGGAATATGCCCAGATAGATAACTCGTTGATTGGGTACGCGGCTGGTGAACAGGACAAAAGCCGTCACCAAGACAGCACAGATGATAAGCCCCTGGATGGGTGCTTGGGTCGCTATAGCGAACACAGACTGCTTGAGGAAGGAATACATGTTGATTAAACCGGTGATCAATTCGAAGAATGCGCAGGCCATGATCGGTGTCGATGAATTCTTCAGCGATGCGAAGAGCGATTTGTTCCCTCCATCGATGCTATACGGCTTGACTCTGGTGCGGCACATTGCCACGAGCAATGCAGTTGCAACGAGGAGCGCTATGCCTAAAACGAGTTGGTAGACGTTAGGTAGATTCTGCATGGACAGCGACATGATCGCCGAGAACAAGGATCCGCATGATAGTTGGATGATAAGCACAAGGGGAGAGCTCTCGTAGGAAAGCAGCTCGATAATTGCGATGCTTATGGCGGTGGTTGCAAAGCCCCATGCTATTCCCAGTCCAACGAGCAGCAGTTCCCGTTCGACGAACTGAGCAAGAAACGCTGCAGCCAAGTAGGCGATTATTATTAGAGCGATAGGGATGCGGTAGCCGAGGGAATATGCGCGAGCGTAGGTCGTTCGGCGAAGCAGGATAATGCATGTTCCTGAAGCAAGTATGCCTACGGAGGCCCCGATCATGAACGGCATATTCGACACGTATCCCAAGGTGTTAGTCGAAAGCCCGAAGTTGGTGACGTAGCTGGTATATGCTACGGCGCGATACAGGCTGTAGGCGACGAGCACGAGTATCGTGTTTCCGGTGAACATGCGCCGGATAGCATCGGTTTTTTCTCGCAACGTCATCCTTCCCGCTCCGCATGCATATAGCTTGTACGCATGTGCTTCCCTGCCGGTTCCTCGCTTACTGTGCAGGGAGCGTCTCTATGCGACTCTTCTTGAGGTATAGAGTATACCTAATAGTGTTTGTGCCACGTGTGCAGAATAGACAGGGTCGGTTTGAGAAATCCCTTGACTTCCCCCTAAGGGGGAAGTTCACAATGGCATCAGACGAGAGGATGTTACCATGCGGGCAGGTTCGATTACCATTGGCGATTTCGCCGCACTTACGGGTACGACTGTGAAAACCGTTCTGTACTACCACAAAAAAGGCTTGCTACCTCCGCCTTGCCGCAGTGCTGCGGGGTATCGTCTCTACGATGCCGCCGATCTGAGTCGGATGCAGCTGATTCTGCAATTCAAGTCGTTGGGTATGGACCTTCAGTCGATAAGCGATGCGATCGGGGCCGCCGATGACCGAAGGACGCTGCGCCAGGTGCTTAAATCGCTGGAACGCGAACTGTTGACGCAACGCGCTCAGATCGATACGCGACTCGAAGCGGTCGAGTCTCTTTTACGCGAAGACCGAGATGACCTTAAGGCCGATGTGTCAGGTACCGAATCATTCAAAACCATGCAGGCTGTTCTGGGACCTTCCATGATGGAGGACTATCGTACGTCGGCTCCCGAACTATATGAACAGCATCGCCGGCTTGCCGCCATAGTCGACGGCTATCAATGGGGTATCGACTATTCTGACGAGAATCATGCCCTCGCCGAATTCTTCCATGCGCATCCTGCCCTGCATGCCCAGGCGCTGGCATTAGGGAAGAAGCTCGCGCTGCTTGCCGATGTCGATGAGGATGACCCGTGTGTGGATGAGCTTGCGTCTGAATCGGCTGCCATGGTCGTTCAGGCTCCCGAGCTCGCTGCTTTGCTGGATCGGGATCCGGGAATCGAAGGTTCTTTTGCGGATATGTTCGATCAGATGGTCGACCGCGAGCGTCCGCCTGCACAACGCCGTTACAGCAGGCTGTTCCATGCGTATGTGCGCGAAGCGCGCAGCGGCGCGCAGGAGGCATCTGCTGAAGCAAACGATAAAGCGACTTGATGGATGCCGTCCGACTGGCGGAGGCACCCAGGAAAGGAACACCGATGATACACGATACTACGCACCGGAAAGCAAGCTCATCTGCACTGGAATCGAGCGCTGCTTCGTCTGCGGACGGCAAGGCTGCAGCGTCTACTGCGGGAAAGAAGGCTGCCCTCATGCCGGTAGCCATGGCGCTGGCCATGGCTGTCCTCTTCTTCGTGCCGGCGGGAACCTTCGACTATTGGCAGGGATGGGTGGTGCTGGTGTCCTGTACGGTGTTGACGGCGTTCACCGGTATCTATCTGGGCAAGGCATCGCCCGCCCTGCTTGCCCGACGCTTCGATGTGAAGGCGGACGATATTGCACATCGCCCGCCGGTTGTTTTGAACCTCTGCTTCGCTGCGTTCATCGTGCCGGGCTTCGACATGAGGTTCGGATGGTCATCGGTTCCATTCTGGTTGGCTGTTCTCGCACAAGCAGTATTTGTGCTAGGGTACGTGCTCATCATCCGCGTATTTCGCGAAAATGCGTTCGCAGCGCCTTCTGTTCAAGTCAAACAGGGGCAAAACGTCATACAAAGCGGTCCGTATGCGTTCGTGCGACATCCTATGTACACAGGCATTATCGTGATGTTGTTGGCGGTTCCGCTTGCTTTGGGGTCGGTATGGGGCCTGGTGCCGGCGTTGCTCTGCCTCCCCCTCAACGTGATCCGTATCCAAGGAGAAGAGACCACGCTGAAGGAGAATCTGCCGGGATACGCTGCCTATTGCGAAAAGGTACGTTACCGGTTGGTTCCGTTCGTCTGGTAGCGGCGTGCGGATTAGAGGGAGTAGAACGTCATGGGGCGCACTATCTTTCCAAGACGGCGCGGAACGTTGCCGCTTGTTTGGTTGTCTAGCAGCACGCGAACGATCTCGTGATTGTCGTACGAGGTGAAGCAGTAGCTGCGCTCGTCCAGGTTCATGACGGAAGCATAGAGCGTATGCTCGTCGTACCCCGAGGGAAGGGCCACCGATCCTTTGGGAATCGACACGCTATCGAGCAGATGGAAGCAGCCGACAATAGCTTCGTCTGCCGTGGCGGGAACGTCGAGGTGGGTTTTTTGGAACGCCGTCTTCACGAAGCGTGAAGGTGGTGTGTGGTCGCCGGGCATTCCCCAGGTTCCGAAGCCTTCGGCAAATGTTTCGAGTTCGATTTCACCCCAGACGGCTGCTTGACTTTGCAGAGGATGCAAGGATAGATAGTTGCGCAGATTGGTCATCTGCCAGGGGAAATCAGGACTGTTGGTCATCACGCCCAGGGGATTGTCATAGAGATGGAATCCTCCGGCCGTGCATTCGATGACGGCGCAAGATCCTGTTGGATCGGCGAATATCCAATGCAGCGGGGCGACGCTCTGCGTGTAGGGATCTGAGATTCCCACGAGTTCGGTCGAAGCCACGATGCCGGGCAGGTTTTCGATGCTTTCGCACATGCCCAGGCAGAACGACAGGAATTCCAGTGCGGCCAGCCGACGATTGCCATCCGTAGAATCGGAGGGGTCTTTGTACGACGCGAAGTCGGTGAAGTAAAGCTCGCATCCTGCGAAGCCGGCGTCGTTGACGCCATCGGCTATCAGAATGCGGTGTTCGTCGCCTTGTGCGGCAGCGAGATAGCCATGGGTGTTGACGAAAGAGGTGCGGGGGTCGGCGATGCCGGACCAAGTGAATCCGGCGGGAACGAAGAACACATCGGGGTCGAGGGCTGACGCGAAGTCCATATTGCGTCCGAGGATAGTCTTTCCGTCAAGCGAGCGTAGCATAATGGAAGTGCACATGAGGCCTCCTGACTGCGGAGCGGCTTTGCTGAATCAACAAACGCGCATTCATCAATCGGGGCGAACGCGCAGAGCCGTTCGGCGATATATGCTTTAGATTCTAACCGCCGGGCATCGTCGCGGTCAAGGAAGGGCATCGGATGCGACTCGCATGCGGTATCGATGGTGGATTCTCGGAAGCAAAACCCCACGTAAGGACTATAATCATCCGAAAATGCGATATGAAGAGACACGTGGAGGCGGGATGCTATTCAGGACAACGGGTGCGGATGGTCTTCTTCCTATCGTATTGTTGCACGGCGGCGGTCTTTCTGATTGGTCGTGGAATCCCGTAGTCGCGGCACTGGGGCAAGATTATCGTGCTATCACCCCGGTTATCGATGGACATGGCGATGATGGGGCAACTTCGTTCGTCAGCATCGAGGATTCGGCAGCGAAGCTGATCGCCTTTATCGATGAAGCCTACGACGGGCATGTATATGTGCTGGGCGGCCTTTCCATCGGTGCCCAGATTGTCGCAGAGGCCTTATCCCTGCGTCGGGATATCGCCGATTATGCTTGTATCGAAAGCGCGGCAGTGTTGCCTTCGAAACTATCGAGTGCGTTGGCCGTCCCCGCATGCGAGCTTTCGTATCCGCTGATCAAAAAGAGATGGTTTTCAGATATGCAGGCGAAGGCCTTGTGCGTCCCGGAAGAAGATTTCGATCGCTACTACCGCGATAGCCTGCGTATATCGAAACAGTCGCTCGTGAACATTCTGCATAGTAATGCTTCATATCGAATAAAAGACTCTCTACGCCAGACCCAGGCCAGAACCTTGGTGGCGGTAGGTTCGCGCGAGATGCAAATGATGCGCATCTCGGCCGAAGCCTTGCATGAGGCTATTCCCGACAGCCGGCTTTTCGTGGCGCAGGGGATGAAACATGGAGAATTGAGCCTCGCGCATCCCGATGAATACGTGCATCACCTGAAAATGCTGTTCGCCTCAAAGTAACGCGCGCCGCATGGGAATACCCCAAGGTGTACGCGGCGCGCATCATAATCGTCTAGTCGTATGTGTAGAATCCCTCGCCCGTTGCCTGGCCCATTTTGCCTTTGTCGATATATTCGGTCTTGATCAGGGTTGCGAATTCTCTCATGACGGGGTCGGTCGAGGTTGCCATGATGTTGTACGCGGTGCCCAGCCCGACGATATCGAGAATATGGAAGGGGCCGACAGGTGCGCCTGTTCCTATGCACCAGGCCTTGTCGATATCCTTTGGCTCGGCGTAGCCGTTGGCGAAAAGCTTGCAGGCAGCATCCAGAAGAGGGATCAGCATGGAATTCAGCAGGTATCCGGCCACTTCTTTCTTAATGCGGATGGGAACCATGCCGGTTTGCTCGGCGAACGCCACTACTGTTTCGAATACAGCTGGGTCGGTTGCGGGTGATGGCATGCATTCGGCGGTGTTCATGCGCCAGACGTGGTTTGCGTAATGCAGGGCCATGAAGCGATCGGGCCGTCCGGTATATTCCGCCAGCGTGCTGGGAAGCATGGTCGACGAATTGGTGCAGAAGATGGTTTTGGCGGGTGCTAGGTTTGCCAGCTTCTCGTACGTTGCGCGTTTGATCGCAAAGTCTTCGGGCACGGCCTCTATCACCAGGTCTGCGTCGGCTACGGCGCGCACCAAATTGCTGGTGTATGTGATATTGTCCAGTCCTGCTTGTATCTTTTCCGGGGTGGCATCGGAAATTTCGGCCTTTACCTGGGTGGCGATATGCTTTACTCGCTCGGCGGCAGCTTCTACAATCTGGTCGTTGATATCGTATCCGCATACATTGAAGCCATGGTATGCGGTCTGGTACATAATCTGGGCGCCTAGCACTCCCGTGCCCAAGACGGTGACGTTGCGTATGTCCGGCATCTTGCTCCTTGTCTATGGTTCGGCATTTCCTTGCGGGAATGCCCTCTATGCTTGCGTGCGGTGCCATGATAGCGAACGATCTCTCGACGCTCGACGCGGGGTCTGCTCAGTGGCAGCGCAGCCGCGACAAGGGGTTTTGGCAAAACGACCGATTCAGGCGACGCCTTCTTGATCTTCAGCCGGATGATCGGGAAAATATTCGTGCTTCAATTTCGCGATATGCGGGGGCATAAGGTCGAAGGGCATCTCGCGTGAAGCCTGTTCGGTTCCCGCATCGAGGGCCGTTTGGTAATACCAGCATTTGTATTCGATGACGTCGAGCGTGCGGTGCAATTCATCCATTTGCTGCTGCACGGCGGCTTTGCGTTCGTTGAACATCTGCAGACGTTCCTCCAACGAGCTATCGCCTGCAGAGCACCATTTCATGAATTGGCAGATGTCCTTGATAGGCATGCCGCTTTTCTTCAGGCACTCGATCATGCGCAGGGATTCGATATCCGCATGCTCGAACATGCGCAAGCCGCCTGCATTGCGCCCGAGAGCAGGTAAAAGCCCTTGGGCATCGTAGTACCGAATAGTCGAAGGGGGAATGTCGACGAGCTTTGCCGCTGTTCCGATCGAATAAGCCATGGCTCCTCCAGTATGTAGACCATATGTATATACTTGACTTAAAGTTAACTTTAAATATTAAAACATCACTCATGATACGGCATTGGATGGGGTGCGTCAAAGCAGCAGCCCGTTCAATGCGGGAGATGATGGACGCAGAGAAGGAGAGTCTCATGCTCGGTGATTTCACGTATGAAAATCCTACAAGACTGCATTTCGGCGAGAATGCTTTGGAAAAATTGGAAGGCGAACTCGGGAACTACGGTCAAAACGTGCTGCTAGTGTACGGTGGCGGTTCCATCAAGAAGACGGGTCTGTACGATCTGGTCTGTGCGATTCTGAAAAAATGCGGTAAAACGGTATCCGAAGTACCGGGTGTTATGCCCAACCCGACGGTGGCCAAGCTCTATGAAGGGTGCGCAATCGCACGGGAGAGCACTGCCGACTTGATTCTGGCCGTTGGCGGTGGATCGGTATGCGACTACGCGAAGGCGGTTTCCGTTTCCGCGCATTGTCCTGAAGATCCGTGGGACAAGTATTTCCTGCGTATGGAAGATGTTGACAATGAGATTGTTCCAGTCGGGTGCATCCTGACCATGGTGGGCACGGGGTCCGAAATGAACGGCGGCTCGGTCATCACCAATCCCGAGCAAAAACTCAAGATCGGCCATGTGTTCGGCAGCAACGTGTTTCCGCGTTTCTCCATCCTCGATCCGCGTTTGACGTTCACCGTGCCGCGCTACCAGATGGTTGCAGGATTCTTCGACATCATGTCGCATATCTTCGAGCAGTATTTCTCGGGCGAAGACGATTGTGCTTCCGATTACATCATGGAAGGCATGCTGCGCTCGCTCATCTGCAGTACGCGCGTGGCGATTGCGGATTCGCAGAATTACGAGGCTCGTAGCAATATCATGTGGATTGCCACCTGGGCGTTGAACACTCTTGTTGCCAAAGGCAAGACCACCGATTGGGAAGTGCATATGATCGGGCAATCCATCGGGGCCTATACCGACGCAACTCACGGCATGACGCTTTCCGCTGTGTCTATGGCGTACTACCGCCATATCATGCGTGCGGGCCTGCCGCGCTTCGTCCGGTATGCCCAGGCGGTGTGGGACGTCGATCCGATGGGCAAAACCGATGAACAGGTTGCTGCCGAGGGACTGGACCGCATGGAAGATTTCATGAATGAGATCGGCCTGGTCATGCATCTGCGCGAACTGGGCGTGACAGACGATATGCTGGATGGCATAGCCGATGGGACCTTCATCATGAAGGGCGGCTATCAGGTGCTCGACCATGATCAGGTAGTGGAGATTTTGAAAGCGAGCATGTAGCTGGCGCTAATGAGGATGGATGGCAAAGGGCAAGAAGAGCCGGACGATGTATGCACATCGTCCGGCTGTGCGTTATGGGAATAACGGTCTAGCTTCTCGACGTTATAGCGTGCGCGAGAGTGAGAAACTTCTTTTCGGAAAGTATCTCGTGGGTTATGAATTCGCCCTGATAGAACAACGCGTAATTCGTCCATGCCGCTGGAGTCGCAAGCGCATCGGCATGGCTGGTGATACGAATGCCCTTGAAAGAAAAACCGGCTTCGTGCGCGGCACATTCTACCCGACCGGCGTACTGCGCGGTAAACGGGCAGCCATGCGTGTAGTAGAGAACAAAGCCGATTTCATCGATATGGGGATGTTTCACGTGATCTTTGAATCGGGGCTGAACCGATTGTTCTTTGCCGGGTACAGGCAGATCCATGAGCGTGAAATAGGGATCGGCCTCATCGACGACGGTAAAACCCTTGTGAGCCAAGTAGCTTGGATCGGATAGAAAGGGCATGTTCTTGCGGGAAGAAATGACCGTGATGCCCTGTTTCCCCTTACTCGCACAATCATCGATGCAGGATTCTAGCAGTTTGTCGGCATAGCCTTGCTTGCTTAACCTGCCCGACACCCAGAAGCAGTTGATGTGCACGCAGTTCGATGCTTCGATGGGCACCCATGCGTATTCTGCAGGCAGATATTCGATGAAGCATTTCCCCCGAGCATCGGCTTTGCGAAAAACCAAACCCTCCCCAAACCGGTCTGCAAGCCATGCTTTTTTAGCTAGCACCTGGGGGTCGGCATTGTTCGAAAGCGCGCAGCAGATATGCTCCGATTCCAGGTTATCGCACGTTAGATCGATATAATTCATCAGTCCTCATTGCCTGTATGGTTTCAATTTTCTTCACCTAGTATAAAGGGATAAAGAGCGTAGCTTGAAAGGTGCCGCAGCGAAATTTTTAAAAAGGTGTGCGCAAGTGCAAGGATTCCTTGGTGTCATTCGTTTTCCAAGTATAAGGGGTCAAGCCCCGTGGGCAAGCGAAAGGACAAGGCCATGAAAGCGAAGGCGAAGATTGTAGGAATCGTATGCGCGGTTGCCCTGACGGGCACTGTGGGCGTATCGAGCGCATTTGCGGCTGGGTACGGCGGTGCGGGGTTTGTCGATGCCAATGGCGACAGAACATGCGATCGCGTGCAAACAGCATCTGGTGGTGGAACTGCAGGTGCGGGCTATTGCATGCAGCGACAGGCTGCTTCGACAGATGGAATCACAACAGGGGCCGGCGCCGGGTGCGGGACAGGTGCGAACTTCACGGATGAGAATGGCGATGGGGTGTGCGACAATGTCGCCACAGGTGCCTGCGGCGGCGCCGGGTGCGGATATGTCGATGTCAACGGCGATGGAGTCTGCGACCATGCTGGATCTGGTGCCGGTGCGGGCATGGGCATGGGTGGCCGCGGGTTCCATGGCGGGCGTTAACAAGGCCCCAGCGGGTAGCGTAATCGAGTATTAAGCAGGGAGGCGCATGCGGAGCGATGCAGACATCGAAGATGCGATGAAACGCTACGGCGATGTTGTTCTGCGCGCTTGCTGCGCCAACCTGTCCAATCGTCACGATGCCGAAGATGCTTTTCAGGACACGTTTCTGCGATATGCCACCAAGGAGGTGGCGTTCGAAGGGCAAGAGCATCGCAAAGCCTGGCTTATTCGCGTTGCTGTGAATGTGTGCCGCGACCGTATGAAAAAGGCATCTGCCCATGATGTTCCCCTCGAGCAAATCGGTGTCGAGCATACGGCATTCGTTTGCGAGCCGGATGATCCGCCCGACCCTGCCGATATGGCACAGGCGCTCGAAACCCTTACTCCCGATCAGAAGATGGCTCTTCTGCTTGCGGCAGTGGAGGGCTATGCGGCCCCCGAAATTGCGAACATGATGGAATGCCCGGTCAATACCGTGTATTCGCATATTGCGCGAGGCAAGAAGAAGCTCAGGGAGGTGCTGGAAGATGACGGACGAACGCGATAATCACGTATACGAAGATGACGCGCGCTTGGATGCGGCTATCGCTGACGCATGGTCGAATGTTACCGTGACGGACGAGCTTATGGCCTCAACGATGTCTGCCATCCGTGCAGCGCGCAACGAGCAGTCGACCTCGACGGAAGCTGTGAGCGCCGCACCTGATCGTTCGGCTTCTCCTGACTCTCATCCTATGTCTGCATCCTCGGTTGCCAGGGTGCGGCCTTTCCTGCGTCATCGATTGGCGATGGGCTTGGCTGCTGCCGTGTTCTGCCTGGTGTTTGTCGGGGTGGGTGGCACGGCTTTGTACCATACGGAGACCGCCTATGCCAGCATTCAGGCGCAGGCTTCGATTACCTTGGGAGTCAACCGGTTCGGCCAGATTATCAGCATAACGCCTTCCGACGGAGATGCTTTGCCCGAATCAATCGACTCGCTAGGTCTTATGGGAAGATCCTACGAAGACGGCATGACGGCATTGGCGGATAGCGGGATCCTCGGTGACCAGGTGGATGTTTCGGTTGGGTCGAACGACGGAAGCCAGCAGGAATCCCTGCAAACTGCCTCGACCGATTGCTTGGCGAAGGCGGGATGCAGCGGAACCTGCAACGGCAAGCAGTATGGGCGTATGGGCGGCAATGGCGCATCGGTGGATTCGTCCGATTCTGCCCAGCAAGGTTCCGGGCAGGGCATGGGCATGATGGGGCAGGGGTCCGGCAACGGCAGCGGAAATGGCAACGGCAATCGATGGGGAGCGGTCAATTAGCCCTGTTGCGAGAAATCGACTACTGAGCTGCTTGGTTGATTCACTGCTATAATTCTTCCGGATAGTTTTCTGTTAAAAAATCGATGCCGATCATCATCTACTGTACGTGGAACAGACAGAGTGTTCGGTCGGCTGATGCCGAAGGGGAATAGCATGAACGAGCGTTGCGTGGAAACACCCCGAGGCCCGGTGCACTATTGGGTTTCCGAAGCTCCAAGAGTGCCGGGCAATCGGCCATGGCTTTTCTTCCTGCATGGTTTGAGCGCCGACCATCGACTGTTCGATCGTCAAGTCGAGCAGTTCGAGGGACGGTTCCCTCTCATTGTCTGGGATGCCCCGATGCATGGAAATTCTCGACCCTACCAAGGTTTTTCCTTTGCCACCAGCGCGGAAGACATGGCAGCCGTGCTCGATGCCCAGGGCGTTGCCACGTGCGTGCTGGTGGGGCAATCCATGGGCGGTTATAACGCCCAGCATTTCATTAAACGTTTTCCGCAGCGTGTATCGGGCTTTATCGGCATCGATACAGCGTCTGTGGATCCTGCCTATTACACTAGGTCGGATAGATGGTGGCTGCATCAGGTAGGGTGGATGTCCCATTGGTATACCTACCGCGGCTTGGTCAACGGCATTGTGAAGGCCAGCACTGCGACCGAATACGGGTCTCGGAATATGACCGATATGCTGCAGGTGTATCCGAAAGACGAGCTTTGCAATCTGCTGGGCACGGTGTATAGCGCTTTGGCAGATGAATTGACCGATGTGCCGATCGACTGTCCTGTCCAATTGGTGCTGGGCGAACGCGACCGCATCGGCAAGATGCAGCCGTACAATCATGCATGGGCAGAACGGGAAGGCCTGACTTTGCGGGTCATTGCGGGAGCAGGCCATAATTCGAATGCCGATGCCCCCGATGTCGTCAATGCCATCATCGAAGAATTCTGCCGCATGCTCTAGCTGCCGTTCGTCTGCATCACGGCAATGCCCGATCTTTTCAGGTGCGGCCGGCTGCGGTCAACGCATCGATGATGTGCGGGTTGCAAAGGGGGCGCGGGGAAACACGCCCTCGAATCCCCCTGCTGTAATGCGCGGTTCCAGGCTTATTGCAAAGCGGACCAGATAATCGATCTGCCGGGGTTCGGTTATGTCTTTCTGCTGGCAGGTGTTCTCGGCGGTTTTTCGCAGTGCGGTTTGCATGTCGAGCGGAGAAAGCCCGGCGAGCCGCTGCCGGGCATTGGCATAGGCGTCATCGTCGAATTCCATATTCCCAAGGCCGCAGCCTGCAAGCGACAAACCGATGCAGCGAGCGGCAATCGGTTCGTAGAGGTTGACAAGCAATCCTCGCCAATCCGGACAGCTGCATGCCAGCACGCGTTCGCTGTCCATAAGGGGGAAGTGCTGCAAGAACCGCGTTTCAATGCGCAGAGATTCAAGGTACTGCTCCAGATAGTCGATGCTCTTGAAAGCTTCGTCTACGGGATGGCACAGCGGATAGTCTATGTCGCAGGGGGTGTTCAATGGAAAGAACCTTGCATCATACCGGTTCCATACGCCTTCGATTGAGGCCAGCGTGTCTCGCAACGCCCTGCTTTTCAATGGAGGCATGCTTGTGCAGATGTCGGCCCATAGGGGCTCGAGGGCCTGCGATCGCGCAATAAGGCAATCGATGCGACTCGTGCATTCTCCGGCAAGGTCGATGCCGGCGTAACGTGCTGCTGCGCTTTGCATATCTGCGCTGTCGATATCGAACAGATAGCACAGCGATTCTAGCAGGTCGTAAGCCGTGCACTCGGGCAGCGTCCCGCCGGGTTCGCCCATGAACAACGTAACCCTGCGTTCGAACAACCGGTAGAATGCTTCTTCGAAATCCAAGCCGCAATCGGATGCTGCGGCTGCCACGTGCGCGATGCTATGCTCGCTCATCATCGTCCTCCCATGTTTCGCCATCCCAGCCATCGGCATCGAATGCGTCAAGCCATTCTTCTTCGTCTCGGTTGATCGGCAGGGGGTCTTCCCGGGGAAGCCCGGGTTCAAAATCGAGATCGTAGGTATCGGCGGCTTGCATCAACTCGGCGCATGAAAAAGCAGTCAGTTTTTCAACCGACCCCCCAGCTGGTCCATCAAACACTGTGCGCATCGTGTCGATCAGCTCGTCAGACGAAACGGGGTCGCCTCCTTCTTCGGCCTCCTCCTTAAATCGTTCGAATGCCCCCTGGAGGTCGTCCAGCGTTTCGGCGTAGGTTTCTCGATCAAGGTAGGGAGAATCGCAGAATGCCCAGATGAGGGTTCCGTAGATGCCACAGCCGAATTCCACCCGTCCGTTTTCTTTAAGAAGCGTTGCGCGGGATTCCGCCAAACCGAGGGCTTGCGATTTGGTGAGCGAAAGTCCGTAGGGTGCGGATATGCGATTCAAATTCAACAGCGATCCGGCGGTGGGCGCAAGAGCTTTCATAGGTGGGTCCTTTCGGGGCGGCGCGTGTTCGAGACGGTTTTTTGCAACCGATGTAGTGTATGTACGCTCCTTTGAAAGAGAGAACAAGACTGATAATGAAATCGATTTCGTGGTAATGTGAAAGCATGGAATCCAGGGATTCTTCCCATCGGTTGCTGGTGCGGGCTTCTTACGACACATCCAGTTTCGTATCGCCTCCGGGCTCTCTTTCCAAAATCCAACGTGTCTGCGTCGTTGCTTGCAGAAGCGCATCGTCGTGAGACACCAGCACGAGTGCGCAAGGGCAATCCGCCAGAATGCGCTGCAGGGCTTCGATCGAGGTAATATCCAGATGATTGGTGGGTTCGTCCATCACGATGGCTTGCGGTTGTCCGAGCATGCCTTCTGCAAGCATGAACTTCCTTAGCTCGCCGGGACTTCCGGCATTTCCTTCCATCAGGCGATCGGGGCGCGAGCCCATTTGGGCGACGATGGACATCGTGCGTCCCAGGCTTTCGGCCGACAGAGCGTGCATGCGGTCAAGAAGCTGGGCGATGCTGCACTCATCGAGTTCCTGGGGTATGAAGAGGGTGCGGATATCGGGGCTGAACCGCTTTATCAGCGCGTTCAGCAGGGTTGACTTACCGGTGCCGTTGGGGCCGCAGATGCCTATGCGGTCGGTCGGGCCGACGGCAAGGTCGGGTATGCGCAGGTAACGGGCGTCTCCTAGGGGGATGGCTGCTGCGTTCATGCGCACGAGGGTTTTACGCTGTGATGGTTGGGCTTCCATCCACACGTCCCCGGTGTAGCGTTTTTCAACATGTACGTTGGAAAGCTTGTCTTGAGCGGCTGCAACGCGTACGTTCATCTGGGCTGATATACGGCCCGCCTTTCCATCTTGCCCCGATATCACGGCTAAGCGCAATCGCTCGCGTCCATCGCTGTCGTGCTTTGCCAGGTTGCGGCCGCTTCTGCGGGCAGCGCTGCGGCTTGCCTCGTCGGCGCGCCGCGCTTTTTCGGCAGCGATGCGCTTCAGCTCATGCTGGGCGTTTTCGCGCGCGTGTATGGTGGCCATGCGCTCCTGCTCGGCCTGTTCAGAAGTCTGGGAATAGGTGCCAGCCCGCATGGTGACCGCTTTGCCATCCATGAACAGGCACCGTTGGGCCAGGGTATCGAGCAAGGTTCGGTCGTGCGATATCAGCAAGCCTATGCCGCGGTACTGCGCAAGGGCGCTCGCTATGATGCCGCGCGCTTCGGCATCCAGGTGGTTGGTGGGCTCGTCTATGGCTAGAACATCAGGTTCGCGCGCTAGGGCAACGGCGATTTGCAGCCGTTTGCGCTCGCCATGCGAAAGGGTTTCGAAGCGCCAAGGCCAATCGTCTTCGATGCTCAATTGGGTACGCAAACGAATTGCCCAAGGCGAGTAGTCTACGGTGAAATCATCGAGCCCTTCGGGTGCTTTGTCTGTTTCTTGCCGGCAGTAGATGCTGAAAAGAGACGGCGCCAGCATGCCGCTGTCTAATGACAGCAATCGGCATGCAAGGGTCGCAAGCGTGGTTTTCCCGCATCCGTTGGCGCCGATGATGCCGGTCCACCCGGAAGGGAACGTAGCGGTTATATGGTCGAGTATAGGTTGAGATGCTCCGGGATGGGTGTACCGGGCATCGGTAAGATGCAATTGCATAGAAATCTCCTGGATCAAGGCGCTTATGCGACCTGTTCGGCCACGCGCGTGGTTGCTATGGGGGAGTGTTCTATGCAGTACGCATGGGTGTGATGATGCCTTTCGCGAACCGGCGCATGCCCTTGCCCCGGCGGGTTTTGTATGGCGATAGCCTACCATAGCTTCCCATCGCCCTCAATGGGGGACGATGCGACGGGACGCTACGGCACCTATCGAAAACGAAGGTTCTCGATTCCGCTTACTCATCCATTCTTTTGCGTGCGATTTTCTTACGTGCTGTCATACGTTTTTCACGCAGGCGGGCTTCTTTTGCGCGTCGGGGAACTGAAGTCGCATGGCGTATTTTTGGTGGTATGGCTTTGCGTTGGAAGATCTCACGCAGTTTTTGAAGACAGAGCTGCCTATTCCGATACTGGCTTCGTGATTCCCGCGAGGTGACGACGATCCCTGAGGGAAGGTGTTTCATGCGAACGGCCGAATCGGACGTGTTTACCCCCTGACCGCCCGGTCCGCTTGCATGAAACACTTCTACGACGCAATCGCGGGACAGCTCTTCTGCCGATTGGGCGGCAAAGCGGGCGAAATCGCGATATGTTAAGTCATCTTTGCTCATGTGTTTCAGTATAAAGGGTCATCTTGGTGGCGTTGTGCGGCGCTCGTCATGTCGACTGGGCCTATAGGGGGCTCCGTTTCAGTTTCCGAGGCGTTTGGCGGCATAGTTGTACAATGCGCTTACCGCAAAGCAGATCAACCCGCCGCCGATAAAGGCTGCCACGTGCAGCAGGGAATTCACTCCACCGATATCGAGTACGACCAGTTTTGCCACGCAAAGCAATGTGACCACCAAGCCGTACAGCCGCAAAGGCGCTGCGTGCTGCCAGAATCCGACAACGATGCACAATAGTGCCGTCAACATGCAAACCACGCTGAATAAGTACCCTTGGTCGAGTGTCAACCAATCGGTGTTTCCTAGTATCCAGCAGAGTACGGTCATGGTGAACGTAAGACCGGAAAGGGATTCATAGGCGTGCATGTCGGTTTCCCGTGCCCGTTTTACCCGAAGCCACATCACATACAGGATGAGACCGACTGCGATTAGATTGCAGAACGTGAATGTCGGATCTCGATGGAGGGTTAATAGACCATTCGATGTTAGCACGTCGGGGTTGTTCAGCGTGACGGTAAAAGCGCACCAGAGGCCTACAAGATACTCGTTTATGCGCATGGAAGCGAAGAGTGCGTTCGGTTTTGTGGATGTGTCTTCTTCGGTGTCGATGAATCGGGTGCGTGCCACGATGACGCAGAGGGCCGGCAGCGCGATGACGATAGGGGGAATCGAAAGCAAGTTGAAGGCATAGATGAAGGAGAGGAACGGTATCTCGAACGCGAAGAAGCCTCCCATCTTAAGCCCTTCGAGTTCGTGGTAGCGTGAAGCGGTGGTGCATAGGTGGTAAGAAAGATAGATTATGGCGACTGTTGCTGCTAGGTAGAGGAAGACTATCGGTTCGAAGATTCTCGCATCGGCCGACAGGAGAAGCCCGATTGCATGCATATCCCCATAGCCGAACAGCGTCATAATCGTTGCATCAAGAGCGAGGCATCCGTACGCAAAGGGCAGGTAGAAGCTATCTCGTGTGAAGCGCTCCATTGCCAGAAACGCGCAGGCCGCCAATAGCAACCAAGGTGCATGGAAGAGCACGAAGGCCTGATAATGCACAGCAAAACCGTAATGCACAAGAAGCAGGACGGCACCAAAGACCAACGCGAGGGAGAGGGATACGCGCTGGATGTCGGCGGGGTATTCGAGTCGGGAACGTAGAAGTATCATGCACGCTACGAAGAGCGCCACTAATGCTAATCCGATCGCCACGCCTATGGTGATTGCCATGAAGTTATCTGCTGTCCCAAGGTACATGCTTTCGGGTTGAAACTGCACAAAATATAGTTTTATGGTCAAGGCTATGACGTCTAAGCAGATGGCGGCAATCCAGAGCAGCATGTTTACTGCCTGCGCTGCAATGCGCGAAAGGGGTTTTTCAAGTCGTAATGCCGAAACGAACAACAGATAGGATAAGAATGTCGACCCGATGAATTGGAAGATAAAAGCCGCTGTTATCGCTGCTGCTGGAAGACTAGATGCAAAATCGGCACCCGTGCCTATATAGCGGTTCCATAGGGCGGCACTTGCCATAAGCGCCATAGCCGATGAGGCAAACAGCCCGAAGCGATAGGTTCTTTTGCAGCAGAACAGATTGCCCAGGCAAATCGTTGCCGTCGAAGCGGCCTGATAGCAGAGCAACAAAAGCAGCCTGTCGTCTGCAATGCCTCCGATATAGGCGAAGCAAAGGGATATTGTCATGCCGATGTGACATACGACCGACACGAGAATCGATTGCGTCCAACGGACGACGAAAAAGCAGGCTATCATCCAGACGATAATCAAGGAAAAGGCTGCGACATCGGGAAGGACATGAAAGAAGAGGTGCGTCATCATTATGGAAACGAAGAACGCCCCGCATCCGCATCCGAGAAGCATTTCCGTGAACGCATTCGGCACCCGTTTGTTCAGTGCACCTCCTCCAGTGGCAAGGATGATGCTGATGATAAACATTGCCCCGATTTTCATACCGTCTGTCATGAACGGAACGATAAGGATTCCCAGAAGCACTAATCCTATGAATACGAGGATTGAAGCTACTATGCCAGTGACGTTGCGTCCTACCCAGCTTTCCATAGGGGAATGCTGAGATGAGGCAATTCCTCTTGCGGAAGATGCTTGTGTCCTAGGGGAATCCATCGGCACATAAGCGTCGTCGAAGGCAATCGACTCGTCGGGGGCATGGGGCTGCGGCATGGTGGCGGCGCTGTTTTCTTGGATGTACTCTTCGAGCATGTCAATGCGCCGGCGGAGATCATCCATTTCGGTCAGCATCATCGTAAAACGACTTTTTTGTATAGTGGATTTTACGATTATCACTACCCAGGGCACTATGAGTATTGCCAAGATCAGAATTATGCTCAGGCTTGAATACATCAGCTCTCCCTCTCTCCTGCGCTTTCCTCTTCTGCGGACTTGTTTCCAGAATCGAATACGGGGATGAGGTCGTTGAGATTGAAAGACGACATTACCCGGCGGTTGTCGAGGTCGAGCAGGCGATAATGCTGGAATACGATGTTCTGCTGTATTTTGAAGCGTGCGTTCGAAGCAATTTCAGTCCACCACACCCGGCCACCCATGGTTTGGGGATGGCGGGGACGCTCACCTTCGAAGGCTAATGCAAGGATGATGTCGGTTGCTTTTCCGCCGAATGTTCCTGCGAGTATCTCGCTGTCGGCGAATACGGTGCAGAGCGTAATACTGTGGGACCATCCTAGGCTCCGGCGCTCTTTTTCGATTTCAACAAGTGTTTTCTTGGAAAGCCCGATGGCGTCTGCCATCCGCGCCTGCGAAAAGCCGAATTCAATTCTCACCAGTTTCAGGTGCTTGTTGCATATCGCTATGAATTCTTCGCGTTCCATGGTGTAATTTTACACTATTTGATTAATATGTATACTAAAGTATTACTAAGGCAAGAAGATTCGTGGCTTCAGGTTGATTGCCCTGCCGGCAATATGGAAGAGCTGGCAGGGCAAAGACGGTAATCCGTTTTTACTTCACGGATACCAATTCGATGTACCCGCGGTCGCCGCGGGGCTCTAGCTGGATGCGGGGATTGGAGTTGTCCCATGCATACCCTGCCTGCGAGGGGTCGTATGCTGCGATGGCTTCCCAGATTTCTTTGATGGTTGCGCAATAATCTTCTTCGGCGAAGGGTTCGCCCTGAAAGCGCAGGTACGTGGCTGCTGGCAGGTCGATTACATCGAGGCCTGCGGGTACCGGCCCTGCATAATCAAGCGGGACTTCTACGCCTTGCACGTATTCGGAAGCGCCCTTGCGCAGATGCTCGGGAAGCCACAGACATGCTGGTTCTTGCCCTGCGGGCACATGCTTAGCAGCAGCCCCCAGATATCGCAGCCCACCTCGTCGCAGTATTCGAAATAATCGGTCGCTGTCTGCCCCTGCTTGATGATGGCCTTGCGTGTGGGCTTTTCTTGCGCACTTACACGTTTGGCCGCTCTCATCTTCCATGCTCGGTGTTCGACCTTAAACGGTAGTAATCGGTATGGGTGCATCAACAAATTGGCACTCTGGTCAACCAAAGCGAAACAATACGGATACTCTCTGATTACTATAATGAGGTTCATCAGCATTAGCGAATAATGCTGCCCATGGGATAAAGAAGTAGTTATTAATAAAGTCGAAAGCTTTGTGAAGGGAGGAAATATGTCATTACCGCAGATTACCCCAATGGGATGGGAATGTATCGTATGCGCCTTATCCCCTGTTGCATGCACTGCTTGCACTCCCGTAGCTTCTTATTTAGTGTACGCAGGCTCCGTCTGGATCAATACAGTAACAACCTCATAGGACCATGCAAACATCAAGGGACGACGGCTCAAATGAGCCGTCGTCCTAATAAGAAAGAATTAACATGGACTCTAATTATATATACATAAAAACTAATCTTCTGATAAGAAGGTTTGAGCGAAACGCGTCGGAGAGTGTCCTGTCTGTACTCGATGGCGCTAACAAGGCAACAGCTACAAAGCCTCAATCAACTTTTAAAATTAACGATTCGGCAATACAAATCATTTCTTTGTTTGACGGCACTATGCGATTCGAGGAAATCGTTGTTGCGTTTGCTCGTGCAAATAGTATTTCCGAGCAAGATTCTAGGGCTATTCTGCTTTCTTTTAAAAGTTCTTTAGAGTTTGAGTATGGATTTGTTTTTAGCGGACAAGATACTCCAATAACTCATTCTGCAGAATATGTTGGCTTTGAGAATATGTACCCGTCTCAAATTACTCTTGAAGTCACTTCCAGATGCAACCATCGTTGTCGTCACTGTTATGGGCGATATGGGGAAGGTGTTGATATTCCAATATCCAAAGTACCATTAGTCTTTGAATCGATGTCTGAGCTTGGGATTCCATCTGTTGAGATAAGTGGAGGAGAGCCTTCTGTCCATCCAGAAATCGCCGAAATAGTAAATCTTGCTTTTGATAGTGGTATATCAGCTATGAGTTTCTTAACAAACGGTTACGATCTGTCTGAGGCTCTGATTGGGGCGCTAATAAAGCACCGAGATAAAATCACGATGCAAGTCGACCTTCATAGCCTTGATGAAGATTATTATGATTGGTTTACGGGTGCAAAGAATACCTTAAAGCGCGTGCAAAGAAATATCCTTACATTAATCGATAACGATATCCGGGTTAGCTTGGCGTGCGTAGTCACGCCAAAAAACATTCACGAAGTAAGTTCCATAGCTAAGTGGGCAGCCAGCAATGATGTATTTCGCTTTCGTCCTTCGCCTGTAGTGAACCTAGGAAGAGTTTCAGATGCTGATGCTCCGGAAGATCTTCTGCTTACCAGTGAAAAGGATGTAATCGCATATTACGAGATGGCCAAAGAAATTGAGTCTTTGTTCCCCGATATGGTCAGAAAAGCTCCTACGCAAAAAGACTTAGAGATAACAAACTGCGGCGTGACGGTGTCACATTGCATCATCGGTCCATTGGGGGACATAAAATTCTGTGGAATGCAATCAGAAAACGATTTCCACTTTGCAATGGGAAACGTTTTTACCGAGTCTTTAGCTTCCATATATGACAGGAAAAAGGAACTAGTAGACGCCTTTATGAAAACCCCTGCACCGAGGGAGTGGAAAGCACCATGCAGCAACTGCGAGCACCGGTTGTTCTGTGCCAATTGCCTGTTTCGTGGGTTTATAATGGCCAAAAAGACAAATGGAGAGTGTGCCTGGTATCAGGAAAACATCCCAAACCTTCTAAAAAAGGAACTTTCATTGTTATCATGATGGTCAAGGAGGGTTTATGCAATATTGCATTGAGATAAACAACCTTAAGAAAACTTACCCTGATTTTTGTCTCGCAATCGACAATTTATTGATACCTTCTGGCAGCATCACTGGGCTAGTCGGTGAAAATGGGGCTGGTAAAACAACCCTCATTGACTTGTTACTCAATCTTCGAAGATATGATTGTGGTTCGATAAAGATTTTTGGACAAGATAGCATCACGGCGGAGCAAGCCATCAAAAGGGATGTCGGCTTTGTGATAGACGGGGCTGGCTTCTCTCCATTTTTTGATCCACGAGAGATAAGCTCGTTCATGAAATACATTTACGCAAATTGGGACGATGCCGTTTTCGAGCAGTTCCTTTCGGATTTAATGGTTCCTTTGGATAAAAGAATAGCGGATATGTCGAAGGGGACTATTGCAAAGCTGAATATTTCAGTCAGCTTGGCCCATCGACCAAAATTGCTTGTTCTTGATGAAGTGACCTCCGCTCTAGATCCGGTTATACGACGTGATATTCTCGATTTCTTAAAAAAATATGTTGAAGACACAGGGGGCTCTATTCTCTTCTCCACACATATCACAGAGGACTTGGTCGATACTGCAAGTCGGGTTGTATTTATACGAAAGGGCGCATTGGTTCTTAACGAGTCTATGGATTCGCTAGCAAAGACGTACTCCATCGTTATCCGCGATGAAGAAGATTCAAGTAGTATTGCTGAAAACGATGTGCTGGCCTCCTACAGGGATGGGGTTACCTCATCGATGCTGGTAAGGCAGCCAGCGACAATATATGCTCACAGTCGAAAAGCGACAATAAGCGACATCATGCTCCATTATGCGCGGGATGGGAGGAGAATCCGATGATAGGGTTATTATTAAAGGATCTACTTCTCATCAAGAAGAGTTTCTCTCTTGTTTACTTGATGCCAATA
>Ga0209464_10000130_pt1 | contig 26646 bp, 17 predicted proteins | sample DOMMetBare1Fresh_2_FD_187473 | JGI IMG/M metagenome (GOLD analysis project Ga0209464, IMG submission 187473) | Wetland sediment microbial communities from St. Louis River estuary, USA, under dissolved organic matter induced mercury methylation -... | ecosystem: Environmental > Aquatic >...
GCAATAATCTCTAGCCCAAACAGTTCAGCGGCTAGTGTCGAACCTATGGCCGCCTTGCCTCTAACATCTCCTTCTGCTATCTTTCTGGCACTTAGTGCGGTGTCGTCCGATTCTACGATTCGCCAGCTAGGGTGTTCGGATAGGAAATCGGTACATTGCTGTATTGCCATTGGATGAGACTCAATCTCTTTTATTGAGCTGAGCGTTTCGCCTGGAAGCGCAAGCAGGTTTTGTACAATTCGGAGGTAAACCTCCCCTACAATTTGTAGCTGCGAGTTTCGTAAAAGCGAGTAGTTGGGTAGAATGCCTCCTGCTACCGAATTCTCAATTGCCATAAGTGCCGCATCTGCCTTTCCCGACTCTGTTGCTGCCACCAGGTCTCTGAATGTTAAGCATTCTACGGGTATGATGTCGCTGCCTAGCGTTTCTCTGGCTGCAATTTCGTGGAATGCACCTCTTACTCCTTGTATGGCCACCTTCAATGGCGATTCGTACTCTAGTATCATTGGTTGTATTTTTGGTCTTGTACAAAAAAAGGTCCCGATTTAGTCGGGACCTTTATGGTTATTCTGTATTTACTCTACATCAGATTACGCATAAAGATCCCTGCCACTTCCAGTAGTAGAAGTAGTAATATGCGCTAAAAAGCGAACGTAACGGAGCATTCTGCTCGGCCCTCATGGCTTGTATGTCGAACTTTTGTATCATAGATATTTGTTGCAAAAAAAAGAGCCCCAATCTTGGGGCTCCACTATTTTGAGTTACGTTTTATCGCACAATAGTATAGCCCCCTCTTTTGGTATAAAAGAAGTAGTAAAAAAAGTAAAACCAACTTACAACTTGTAGGGACTTGTCCATCTTGTCTTGTTTAACAATTGCAATATTAGCAGAATAATAGTACCAATGTTCTTTTCTGTATGTTTTATAACCATTCTTAACACATCAGGGATGCTGTTAGTAATACCTGTAATGTGTTGAATTGTAAGTCGATTTGCTTATTTTGTGATGATCGATGAGCTCGCTGTTGTATCTCGTTTAAAATCGCGAATTGGGCAGATGTTGTAGCTATAATTTATAGCTGCGGTATTTGTGTATAAAAAACAAGGGGCTGTCCAGAAAGTATCACGTATCACGATATGCGTATTTCGACAAACCATGCTGCATTACTTGTAAATACTTAGACTTGGCCTGATACTTCAGCAAAAAGGAACTTTACAAATCAGACAGATATTTTTTCGTTCACAACCCCTCCTTTTCGTATTGAGAGAGGATTGCAAACGAAAAAATGTTCACCGTAAGCAGTCTGGTTAAGATTTAGCATTCTGCAATCCGTGCAAGATTGAATCTTCGCTACCGCAGACTAACTATTCTGCATTATAGCAGGCAATAGTAGCTTTTCCGTTTGTCTTTTGTCTTGTTTCGCGCTGCGTGTGTCTTGCTACTTTTTAGACAGCCCCTTAGGTTTAACTACGACAAATAAATGGTGACCCTAAAAGAAAATCTCAGCAAAAATATCGTTGTTCGGAATCCCTTGTGATCGGAGAATGGAGTGTACATCGTCAATCATAAGGTTGTTTCCGCATAGGTAGCACAGCGTTCCTTTTTCTACAGGGTTCTGCTTAAGGTAATCGGTTACTCTTCCATAAAAGTTGCCCGTTTTATCTCTCGATGTGCAAGCAATGTACCTATCCTGGGGGTACTCTTCTTTTTCGTACATATCAGCACCATTTCTGATACCATGTAGCACCTTGTAGTTGAGGTTTGGATACGACTTTATGAAGCTGTGGAAAGGCGAAATGCCTGTTCCTGAAGCGATGAAGAGGAATTTTTTACTTTCTGCATCTGAAGGTTTTACTCTAAAGTGCCCCCAAGGTCCTTCAACTAGCACTTTGTCTCCCACCTTAAGATTGTGTAGCGTTACAGAAACAGCTCCCTGTTCTACCTCTTTTATGAGGAAATCGAGGGTGTCGCTATTCTCTCCGCTATATATCGAGTAGTGCCTCGATTGGATATCTCCAGGTACGTTTAGCGCTACATACTGTCCGCTTCTAAACGGTCTGTCTTTTCTGGCTAGGCGGAGTATGTAGGTTGCGTTGGGTAGCTCATCAATCTTAACTACTTCATGCAGCTGTTCAATCTCTTCTAGTCGTATCTTTTGAGCCTCAGTGGCTTGCTTTGTAATTTGCATTGCGTTTATTTGGTTACTTAGTAGGAGTAAAGGTTGTTTCTTGTTCTTTTTCGACTTGCATCCACAGCTTTTTTCTGCTACATCAACATCTCCAGCCGATTTCGATTTGCATGCACACTTACCCATAGTTGTTTTGTTTTCCAATTTCTGATTTGTTGGGGAGAAACATAGAAGTTTGACATTTGTTTGAGGCTTTAGCTCTTTTAAAAGAAGGAGGTTGCCCCAAAGATGTAAACCGTATCATAGTTGACGTATTATAATGTGCTTACCACATTGTAGTCCGTGATACGTGTTCCGATCTTTTTTGACAACCTCCTTGTTCTACGCCTTGGTTGCTTTTGCGAAGAGCTTCTGAGGAAGCTTGTGTAGCTGCCTTATGTGCATAGCCGATCCGATCATTGCCAACCCTAAGAAAACAAAGGCTCCGGAGGTTAGCAATGCTAGACTTGCAAAGCTTGCAATAGGATTTATAACTACAAATACCCCCAGCACTCCTATTATGATGTAAGCAACAAGCATCCACCACCAGATTTTCACACCATACTCCTTGATGTCTATCGCTAGGCTTACTCCATTAATTCCTTTAAGAGTTAGCCAAAGTCCAATAAAGTAAGGGAGCAGCTCGGGCGATATAATGCTTCTTGATAGCAGTATAAAACCAACAATGAGGTCGAACGTTCCGTTCGAGAGGTACCAGCTCCAACCTACTAGGAGCTTTCTGTTGCTCACCGAGTAGTATATCTGCGCAATACCCACAATGGGCAAAATTGTCGCAAATAACCTAGAAAGCGAGTAGTACGAAGCTTCTGGTGTTTGCCATATTTGTAATCCAACCCCAACAAAAATTCCCCCGATTATAAGGTGTATCCACCAATTTTTAACAGCTTTGGCAAGCTGTTTTTCGGGTATAAGCCTCATAAGATGTAAATTTTGGTTAAACTTTCCCCTTTTTAAGGGCTGTTATATCTAAACAAGGGGTATGATGCTGTTGTTCTTTGCTCTTTGTTATTTTTGCAGGAGTCGGCTTGTTTAATACCAAATAATTTTCGATGATGGAAGACTTTGATAAGAAATCCGCAGAGTGGGATACTCCACAGCGTATGAAGCTTGCAGCAATTCTTTACGGTAAAATTTCGGAAGTTGTGCCGCTCAACCGTTCGATGTCGGTTCTAGAGTATGGCTGTGGAACGGGGTTGCTTGGGCTTCAGATGGCTGATAGGGTAGGATGTATTGACTTTGTTGATACTTCGGAGGGAATGCTCGATATGCTTAGGGAGAAGATATCTCGGCAGAAGCTTGCCAATACGGAGGTTTTTAATGTCGATCTGTCGTCTTCGGATGGCTGGCATCGCAAGTATGATCTTGTTTTCTGTTCCATGGTGCTTCACCATATTTCCGACTATAAGGCGGCAATTGTGAGGTTTGCTTCATTGCTAAATGCAGGGGGAGCTTTGGCTATTATCGACCTTTTTACGGAAGATGGTTCTTTTCATGGTTCCGCTTTTGACGGGCATAAAGGCTTTGATATTCAGACTATTGCTCAAGTGTTTCGAGATGCAGGGCTATCAGTCTTTTCTGCTGGCGAAGCTGCGCATATCAAAGTCGATAATGGTAGGCGATACCCCCTATTTATGGTGGCAGGTAGGCGGTAAATATCCTACCTGCAATACTTTGCGAAGGTTTGCATAACGCTATCAACGTACGATTTGGATACCGGTATGTCAATGGCGTTGGGAATATCCAGCTCTAGCTTTAAGCCATCCTTATCCTTCCTTATAATTCTAACTTTTTCGAAGTTAACCATGTACGACCTGTGGCATCGAACTATTTCTGATGGCCCAAAGAACTCCTCCAGCTTTTTTAACGAATTGCGGAGCATAAACTTCGAAACCTTACCCTTATTGAAGTAGTGAATGTTTACATAGTTGTCGGCAGCTTCTATGTAAATAAGGTTTTCAACCATTAGAGAGAGGCGCAAAACGCCCTTTTCGTCATGAAAGGCAACCATCCTTGCGCTATCTGGTGCTGCATCGCCTTGTGTAAGAGCTTCCAGCTTGTCTTTATACTCTTTCCATGAAAAGTAGAGCCATAGAACAGAGTAGGGGAGGAGGATGATTAGCGCTGTATTTTGTATGGAAACCTTCATTAAGTCGCTTAACGCTCTTCGTTCGTGTAGTATTACGGCTTCGTAGAGGGTGTAAAATAGCGACATGAATAGGATTTCTACCAATATCCATATCAGGTACTGCCATAGAAGAAGCTTGCTTCTTTTGCATATCTGGTACATTAGCACGCGACTAATAACCACAACAAGCACTCCTGTAAGTATTACTAAGCTCGAGTAAAACAGAAGCTCTAAGCGGGTTACATTGTACCATGTTTCTACTCCAAATGGCGAGTAGATGTTTATAAAAACGAGGGCGAATGCAGCAGTAAAGAATATCAGGCGTACGATATTCCCCTTATCCGTAATGTAGGCTGGAATTTGTTTCTGTAAGTCTAGCATAGCGATTGTACTCTGTTGCCTAACAAATGTAGTTTTTCCCTTCTACATTTACAACGGTTGTAAATATAGTCCATTTATTTGCTCGAAATTCACCCCATATTTGCGAATTACACCCCTATAATTCGTAATTAGCCCCAATCGTAGGTCGTCAAGCCCTTAAAGTTGCCAACGGCTGATTATTGGTTTTACTTTGCTTTCAACAAACTATTTGACAGCGATATGGGGTACATGAAAGTTTTGGATGATTTCAAGAATATTGATGTTTTAGCCAATGGGGTGGTTGATTTTCCGAATACGGATCTTAAAATTCGCACCCTAAACTTTCAGTCGGCTAATGTAGAGCGTTTCCGCCTACCTAGTCACCCTGATGTAATTCTTAACTCTGCTCCCGAAGACGAGGTTTTGTCTGATTCTGACGAAATCAACTCAAACTTTAGCTACCCCGTTTTTTTACCCAACGGCGAAGCGAAGTACGATAAGGTAATTATTCTGCTTCATGGGTTAAATGAGCGTACGTGGATGAAGTACATGCCTTGGGCTGATGAACTTGCCCGATCGACCAAAAGTGCTGTGATACTTTTCCCTATTTCGTACCACATTAATAGGGCTCCCAAAACATGGGCCGATCCTCGAGCAATGCTTTCGGTGCTGCAAAATCGTAACCTGAAGCATGGCAAATCGGCCAACGCATCGTTTGTGAATATTGCTCTTAGCGAGCGGTTAATTAGCGATCCTTTACGATTCTTTACTTCTGGTTTTCAGAGTGCAAACGACTTGGTGGGGCTAATTGAGCAGATAAGGCAGGGGGGTAACCCTTATGCTAAGGCTAATGCGCAGGTCGATTTTTTTGCCTACTCCATCGGAGCATTTCTATCGCAAATCATTTTTATTGCAAATCCTAATAACGTTGTTACCGACTCGAGGCTTTTTATGTTTTGTGGAGGATCGTTCTTTAACGATATGAATGGCGTTTCGAAGATGATTATGGACGAGGAGGCGTTTGCTAAGATCTTTAGGTACTATAACGATGAGTTCGAGAAGGAATCTGTTAAAGAGACTAGGCTTGGGCATTTTATTTCGGAGAATCGTTTAGCAATGGCATTTAGATCGATGCTGAACGTTGAGCGTTTGCGAGAGTTTCGCAGCGATATGCTATTGAAGCTGAGAAGCCAAATATCCGGCATCTCGCTGGTAACCGATCAGGTTATCTCCCCAATAGGCGTATCTTCATTCTTTAGAAGCATAGGTAGCAAAAATATAGAGATGGTGGATTTTGCTTATCCCCACTCTCACGAACAACCGTTTCCAATTAATGGGCGACAAACATTAAGCTATGCAGTTGATGGTGGCTTTAAACATGTGTTTAAGCGGGCTGCAAGTTTTTTGGGTTAGTCCCCAAAAAGAAGGGAGAATGGTGTGAACCATCCTCCCTTTTGCTTTTTATGCTGGGCCAACAACTTTCGTTGTTAGGCTGCTTTTGGTTACTCGTACGAACCCATCTTTAGCATTCCTACCTCTCTTTGGGTTAGGAAACGCCATCTACCACGAGGAAGACCCTTTTTGGTCAGACCTGCAAAGTAAACTCTGTCGAGCTTTATAACTTTGTAGCCAATGGTGTCAAACATTCTGCGGATAATTCTATTCTTACCCGAGTGAATTTCTACCCCTACCTGCGATTTGTCAGATCCATCTACGTAGCTAATAGCATCGGCATAGGCAACACCGTCGTCTAGGTCTATTCCTGTTGCAATACGTTCCATATCGTCTTCAACGATTCGTTTATCGAGGAATACGTGGTAGATCTTCTTTTTATTATAGGTAGGATGAGTTAGCGTTTTTGTAAGCTCACCATCATTGGTAAGAAGTAGCACGCCTGTAGTCGATTTGTCTAAACGGCCAACAGGGTACACACGCTCATTACACGCTCCTTTAATAAGCTCCATTACAGTTTTTTCTGCATGAGGATCGTCAACAGAGGTTACGTATCCCTTTGGCTTATTGAGTAGGATGTAAACTTTCTTCTCGCCTTTGATGATCTCCCCGTTAAACTTAACCTCATCTCCCATCTTGATCTTGGTGCCAAGCGTAGTAATGATTTCGTCGTTAACGGTAATTTCTCCAGCAAGTATATGGTTGTCAGCCTCACGTCTCGAGCATACACCCGAGTTGGCGATATACTTATTTAAACGGATTTCTGCATCTGGATCGATAGGCTCTTCAACGTACTTAGGTCCTTGACCTGCACCAATCTTTGGACGATCCATCTCGTCGTTACGGTTCTTACGAGGGCGAAGAGTTCTGTTGCCTTCATCGCGGTTGTATCCGCCACCGAAGCTTCTCTTCTTTTCGAATGGAGAGTAGAACGAACCACCTTCGCGGCTGCCACCACGATCGTCGCGGTTAAAGCTGCGCTCGCGGTTAAAACCTCCATCACGGCTGCCACGATCGTCGCGATTAAAGCTACGGTCGCGGTTAAACCCACGATCACCGCCACGGTCGTCGCGGTTAAAGCTGCGCTCGCGGTTAAACCCACGATCACCACCACGGTCGTCACGGTTAAAGCTACGCTCGCGGTTAAATCCACCATCACGGCTACCACCACGGTCGTCGCGATTAAAGCTACGTTCACGATTGAATCCACCCTCACGATCGTCGCGGTTGAAGCTGCGCTCACGGTTAAATCCGCCATCACGGCTACCACCACGGTCGTCACGGTTAAAGCTGCGTTCACGGTTGAACCCACCCTCACGATCGTCGCGGTTGAAGCTACGCTCGCGGTTAAATCCACCATCACGGCTGCCACGGTCGTCACGGTTAAAGCTACGCTCACCACCACGATCGTCGCGGTTAAAGCTGCGTTCACGGTTGTAACCACCACGATCGTCGCGATTAAAGCTGCGCTCACGGTTAAACCCACGATCACCACCACGGTCATCACGGTTAAAGCTACGCTCGCGGTTGTAACCACCACGGTCGTCACGGTCAAAGCCTCTTTCCCGATTGTTGTTGAAATCTACTTTCCTTTCAAAAATACCTCGGTCAGGGTCGGAAATGGTTCTTTTGGGTTTTTCCTTAAAAGATTCGCCCGATTCGTTGTCGATGCTTCCGCGCGTAGACTGATCGGGGCTTTCGTTGTAAAATTCATTTTCCATTTTGGTAGCGAATTAAAGTTTTTTCTCGCATTCTCTGCGAAATTCCATAACTACAAAAATAAGCTTTTTTTGAGTCCTTATGTAATCTTTCTCTGCAAAAACTATACTATTAAGATATGTTAAGGCTTACAAGTCGTAAATAACGCAAAAGAGTACTTTACTATATTTACAAATTCAAACTCGAACACCTAAAATTTACACAAATTTGTTTTGCAATGGCACTAATTAAGTCTATTTCTGGCATCAGAGGCACAATAGGAGGAGCTCCTGGAGAGGGCTTGAGTCCTATTGACGTAGTGAAATTTACAGCAGCATACGGGCATTGGCTAAAAGAATCTGTAAAAAAGGATAAGCTAAGAGTTGTTGTTGGTCGTGATGCTCGCATCTCTGGGCCAATGGTTGGCCGCCTAGTAGTGGGAACGCTAATGGGATGTGGTATTGATGTAGTTGATGCAGACTTGGCTACAACTCCGACCGTAGAACTTGCCGTTACTATGGAAAACGCTGATGGTGGAATTATACTTACAGCAAGCCATAACCCTAAGCAGTGGAATGCCCTTAAGTTGCTCAATGCTAAAGGCGAATTCCTATCTGATGCTGATGGCAAACGCATTCTGGCAATTGCAGAATCGGATGCTTTTTCATTTGCAGAGGTTGATGATCTTGGCGAAGTGGTTAAGCAAGAGTCGTTTACCGAAAAGCACATTGACGCTGTTCTAGCCCTAAAGGCGGTAGATGCCGAAGCAATTAAGCAGGCTAAGTTTAAAGTTGTTGTGGATGCCGTTAACTCTATAGGTGGTGTTGCCATTCCTATGCTTCTCGAACGTTTAGGTGTTGAGGTTGTAAAGCTCTACTGCGAGCCCAACGGGCAGTTTCCTCACAATCCCGAACCACTTCCCGAGCATTTAGTTGATATTGCTAAGCTGGTGGTTGACCAAAAGGCAAACCTTGGGGTAGTAGTTGATCCCGATGTAGATCGTCTTGCGTTTGTTTGCGAAGATGGGTCGATGTTTGGCGAAGAGTACACCCTTGTTGCGGTTTCCGACTACCTTCTTTCGCTATCGAAGGGAAATGTTGTATCAAACCTTTCATCATCGAGAGCTCTTAAAGATATAGCTATAAAGCATGGTGTAGAGTACTATGCCTCAGCAGTAGGAGAGGTAAATGTTGTAGCCAAGATGAAGGAAGTAGGAGCTGTAATAGGTGGCGAGGGTAACGGAGGTGTTATCTATCCCGAATCACACTATGGTCGTGATGCTCTGGTTGGCGTTGCCATTTTCCTAACACACCTAGCCAAATCAGGGTTGAGCTGCAAGTCGCTTCGTAGCACCTATCCTTCGTACTTTATTTCTAAGAACAAGATAGAGCTAACTCCAGATATCAACGTAGATGAGGTTTTGGCGAAGGTGAAGGCAAAGTACGCAAGCTTCCAGATTAATGATATTGATGGGGTGCGTATTGATATTGAGAATAGGTGGGTTCATCTCCGCAAATCGAATACCGAACCAATAATACGAATCTACTCCGAGGCTCCAACAATGGAGTCTGCAGACGAACTCGCAATGCAAATAATTGGAGATATACGCTCGATAACGCAATCGTAGCGATTATACGAGGATGTCCAAAAAGAAAGTAGTGCGTATTTCGAAAAGTTGTTGAATAGCATTACAGTCGGCTGTAGAGGTATTCTATGAAACGTGATACGTGTACCTTGGTACTTTTTGGACAACCTCTTTGTTAAGATCAAACCTAACACTCAAAATCTAGAGAGGTGAAGCAAAGAAACTTACTGCTAATCTTTGTATTGGTGCTGTTGGCTGGTGCTGCTCTGTTTTTATCGATCAAGCACACCTATTTTGGGAAAACTGGCTCGAGGTATGCTTCTGTATCGGAAGGTTCTATTGATCTATCTGTTGTCGCTGATGGCGAGCTAACTGTAAAGAGCTATGCAAACGTTAGCGCTTCTAGTGCATTTAAGCAAAAGCTTGATGTTTTGGGGTCGCTTAAGATTAAATCTATTGTTGCAGAGGGTAAAATGGTTAGGGCAGGAGAGGTTGTTGCTATTCTGGATCGAGAGCCCATTCTTAATGCAGTAAAACAGGCCGAACAAGAGGCCTCCGCTCTATCAGATCAGGCTTTGCGAGCCTTTGCTGACACTACAAATCAGCTTCGAGATGCTAGGTATAGCCTTTCGACCCTCCGAATAAATATGGAGATTAGCCAGATTAATATGGAGCAATCTTTCTACGATCCTCCTGCTGCGCAAAAGAAGTCTAAGCTGGAGTTCGAAAAAGCAAAGCTTGCATACGAGCAGGCTCTACAAAGCTATCGCCAAAAGAAACAGCAGATTGAAGATAATGCTGTAAGCTTGCAGGCAAAGGCTGATCTGGCATCAAAGAAGATGCAAGAGCTGCAAAGGCTGCTCTCAGCAGCAGCTGTTCGTGCACCTAAAGCTGGTGTTGTTGTTTACTATACCGATATAACTGGAGCTAAAAGGCAACAGGGAAGCCTTCTATCTCCCGACGATTTAACGGTGGCACTTATCCCTAATAGCTCGTCAATCTACTCTACATTTATGCTCGAGGAGCAGAGTCTTGCAAAGGTAGGGGAGAATCGTAATGCTAAAGTAGCGGTTCCGCTTGCAGGAGACGATCCTTTTCAGGGGCGTATAGAGGAGGTGTCAGGCCTTCCTCAAGTTGTAAATGGGAAGAAGTGCTATGCAGTTTCTGTAAGGATACTCAACCCAACGCAAGCGCTACGTCCGCTAATGTCTACCATTAACGATATAAGCGTAAGTCGAATGAATAACGTGCTGTATCTTCCAAAGAAAGCTGTTTTTGAAGAAGATGGCAGATTTTACGTTTATACCGAAGATCGTAAAAGGCAGGAGGTAGTTGTTAAAGGATCGAATAGCGAAAATTCTGCAATAGCAAAAGGGGTCTCGAAAGGACAAAGGGTGCTGCTTGCTCGTCCTGCTGATGCTGATAGATACCAACTTAGCAGCTTGTAGTGCTTATGAAGGGCTTACTTTTTATGCTGCTATCGGTAGTTATGCTAGCTCCTTGCGCAGTGGCGCAAAATTTGGCATCCGACTACACCGAGTACACCTTAGAGGGGTACATTGATAAGGCTTTGGAGCGTTCTAACGATGTGAAAAATGCCAAAAGCAGCTATTTATCTGCTTATTGGGAGTACCGTAGCTTTAAATCTAGCTTTCTTCCTTCGTTAAATCTTAGCGCTCGTTTCCCAGAATACATCAACACTATTTCCCCTGTTCAACAAAACGATGGTACATTTAAGTATGTGCCTCAAAACTACTTCAACGAAAAGCTAGTTCTCTCCATAGATCAAAAGGTTGGACTTACAGGGGGGACCTTCTCTATAGAATCGAACCTTGAGAGGCGTGACGACTTTGAGGCAACCATTCAAACAACTTACAAGGCTCTTCCTATTGGAATAACCTACTGGCAGAACTTGTTTGGAGTTAACTGGATGAAGTGGCAAAAGCGTATTGATCCTCTTAAGTACGAAGAGGCTCGTCGGAGCTACCTTTATACGAGGGAGACAGCCATACTTACTGCTATTAACCGTTTTTTCGACCTGGCAATAGCTCAGCAAAATCTTAGGGTGGCTAAGGTTAACCTGAAGAATGCTGATACGCTTTATACAATTTCAAAAGGACGATTTAAGCTTGGTTCTATTTCGGAAAGCGATGTGATGCAGATGGAGCTCTCTAAGCTAAATGCCGAAATGACCTTGAGCCAACGCTTAATTGAGCTGGAAGATGCTCAGAACAAGTTTCGCTCTTTTTTGGGGATAAGCGAAAAGCGAGAGCTTAGGCTGGTTGTGCCTTCGAGGGTGCCTGAGATGATTTTGTCGTACGATAAGGTCCTTGAGCAGGCTCGTAAGAATAATCCAGACATCGTGCGATTTAATAGGCAGGTGCTGGAGGCCGAGCGATGGCTGGAAGAGAACCGAAAGGAGACAGGCTTTACGGCAAATCTTAAGGCTACTGTCGGATTTAACCAAAATGCGCTCGAACTTACCGATACCTATAAAGGTATAAAGCCTTCGCAAACAGCTTCTATAAGCATCTCTGTACCTATACTCGACTGGGGGCAACGCCGTGGTAAGATTAAGATGGCGCAAAGCAATCTAGATCTGGTTAAGGGTAAGGTAGAGCAGTCGCAAATAGAGTTCGATCAGAATATTTTTGTTAAGGTAATGCGCTTCAACCAAATGGGGCAAAAGTACCGAATTGCATCAAAATCCGATACGATTGCCCAGCTAAGGTATAAGGTCTCTATGGATCGCTTTATCGCAGGAAAGATATCAGTACTCGATTTGAACGTAGCTTTGTCTGAGAAAGATAATGCTAATAGCAGCTACATTTATACCTTAAAGGATTTTTGGTGGTACTACTTCGACTTACGCCGAGTTGCTCTTTACGATTTTGAAAAGAGCAAAGGGCTAGAGGCCGACTACGAGAGCTTAATACGTTAAAAACATGTTCTGGAACTTAAAAAACGAAGGATAACATTACGAATAGAATCCTATATTTGATCTGTGAAAAAATTAGCAATGAATATTGCTAATGCTCTGATTATGAAGAGAGGTTTTAATTAAATAACATTCAAATTATGAAAATTACAGTTGTAGGTGCCGGTAATGTGGGTGCAACTTGCGCACACGAAATTGCACGTAAGAATCTTTGCAACGAAGTAGTACTTGTTGATGTTCGCGAAGGTGTTGCTCAAGGCAAGGCTCTCGATATGTGGCAAACTGCTCCTATTCAAGGCTATAGCTCTCGTATTGTAGGTGTTGGTCCTGATGGCTACGATAAAACATCAGGTTCTGAAGTGGTGGTTATTACAGCAGGATTACCTCGTAAGCCAGGTATGAGCCGCGATGATCTTATTTCGACCAACGCTAAGATTGTTAAGGAGGTTACTGAAAATGTAATTAAGTATTCTCCAGATGCTAAGATTATCGTAGTTTCTAACCCACTTGATGTTATGACATATGCAGCATTCTTGGCTGCAAAAGTTCCATCAAACCGTGTATTTGGTATGGCTGGTATTCTTGATACTGCTCGTTACAAGGCATTTATTGCTGACGAGCTAGGAATATCTCCTATCGGAATCGAGGCTCTTCTTCTTGGTGGTCACGGTGATACAATGGTTCCACTTCCAAACTACACTTCTGTTAGCGGTATTCCTGTACGTCAGCTTATCGATGAAGAGCGTCTTCAAGCAATCATTAAGCGTACTCAAAATGGTGGTGGCGAAATTGTTGCTCTTCAGGGGACTTCTGCATGGTATGCTCCAGGAACTGCTGCTGCTCAAATGGTTGAAGCTATCGTTCGCGATACTAAGTCGGTTTACCCTGTTTGCGCTATGCTAAACGGTGAGTACGGCATGAAGGATATCGCTCTTGGTGTTCCTGTTGTTCTTGGTAAGAACGGTATTGAGAAGATTATCGACCTTAAGCTAACTGCTGAAGAGAAAGAGCTTCTTGAAACAAGTGCTAAAGCCGTTAAAACAGTTATGAACGTTCTTGACGATATGAATATGTTCTAAAAGCTTCGCTTTTAAGAATATAGAATAATATATAAAAAAGGGGAGATCTGAAAAGATCTCCCCTTTTTTATATACTAGGTACAGGCTAGGTTTCAAACCTAAGCTTGCTTTAAATGCTCCTTCAAGAAATGTCCTGTGTAGCTCTTCTTATTTTTGGCAACCTCTTCTGGAGTACCAGTAGCAACAACCAAACCACCACCAGCTCCGCCTTCGGGTCCCATATCAACGATGTAGTCGGCTACCTTTATTACGTCTAGGTTATGCTCAATAACAATCATGGTGTTACCTCTATCTACAAGCTTTTGTAGTACCTCCAAAAGCTGCCTAACATCATCGAAGTGAAGCCCAGTTGTTGGCTCGTCAAGGATGTAGAGGGTGTTGCCTGTATCTCTTTTTGCAAGTTCTGCCGCCAGCTTAACACGCTGACTTTCGCCTCCTGATAGCGTTGTAGAAGGCTGTCCTAGTGTAATATATCCTAAACCTACCTCTTGAAGCGCTTTCACTTTTTGGTGGATAGACGGTATATGTTCAAAAAAGATAACAGCCTGATCGATAGTCATATCCAACACATCGCTGATGCTCTTCCCTTTATACCTTACTTCGAGCGTCTCCCTGTTGTATCGTTTCCCGTTACAAGACTTGCATGTTACGTAAACATCAGGGAGGAAGTTCATTTCGATGGTTTGTACGCCAGCACCCTTGCATTCTTCGCACCTCCCGCCCTTAACATTAAAGGAGAAGCGTCCTGCTTTAAACCCTCTAATTTTCGATTCGGGCGTTGCTTCAAAAAGTTTTCTGATGTCTGCAAAGACGTTTGTATAGGTGGCTGAGTTAGATCGTGGGGTTCGCCCTAGCGGCGACTGATCTACGTCTATTACCTTGTCGATATGCTCTATTCCCTTTATCTCCTTGTACTCCATTGGATCGCGGAGCGAGCGGTAGAAATGCTTGCTCAGAATAGGATGGAGGGTGCTGTTGATAAGCGTAGATTTTCCACTTCCTGATACGCCTGTCACACAAATAAACGTCCCTAGTGGTAAGCTTACGCTAACATCTTTTAGGTTATTACCCGAAGCCCCCGAAAGAGTTAGGCTTTGTCCGTTTCCTTCTCTTCGTTTTTGTGGCACTGTAATTTTGAGCTCTCCTCGAAGATACTTTCCTGTAAGCGAGCTCGATTTTGCTATGGCGCTGTATGTTCCTGCAGCAACCACAAGTCCTCCATGGGCTCCTGCTCTTGGTCCCATATCAACGATGTAGTCAGCTTCCTTCATCATATCCTCGTCGTGTTCAACCACGATAACCGAATTTCCTGTATCACGAAGCTGCTTTAGGGAGGTTATAAGCTTCATGTTGTCTCGCTGATGAAGGCCAATGCTGGGCTCGTCGAGTATGTAAAGTACGTTAACTAGCTTCGACCCAATTTGTGTTGCTAGCCTAATTCGTTGGCTTTCTCCTCCCGAAAGGGTGCCAGAGCTTCTACTTAACGATAGGTATCCTAGCCCTACATCAATCAAAAAGCTTAGCCGTTCCCTAATCTCTTTGAGGATGTCGCGGGCAATTGTCTTCTGCTTAGCCGAAAGCTTATCATCAACTCCTAGAAACCAGCGGTGGAGCGATTCTATATCCATTTGCGATAGCTCTGATATATTTTTTTCGGCAAAACGGAAGTAAAGAGCTTCCTCTTTTAAACGTGTGCCTTTACAGTCGGGACAAACAATATAGCGTGTAAACTGCTCTATTCGTTTTTTCGTTTTCTCGCTTTCATCCTCGTCTTTGCTTAAATATGCCACAACTCCATCAAAGCTAAGAACGTAGCCTGTTGTGCCCATCGGGGTTTCCGCTAGTCTAAATGTCTCGTCCGAGCCGTAAAGGATGATATTCATTGCATCCTCAGAAATATCTTCTATGGGGTCGTTAAGGGTAAATCCATACTTTTTTCCAATCGCTTCGAGCTGCCAGAATATTAGCGAGTTCTTAAATGGGCCAATTGGTTCGATTCCTCCTTTTCGGATGCTAAGCTTAGGATTTGGCACTATTTTTTCGACATCTAGCTCCACAACATGCCCCAGTCCGTTACAATGCGGACAAGCACCTTGGGGTGAGTTGAACGAAAAAGAGTGGGGGGCTGGTTCGTTGTACGAAATGCCAGTTGTTGGGCACATCAGATGTCGGCTATAAAACTTTACATCGTCAGCCTCATAGTCGAGCACCATTATTGTTCCCTTGCCTTGCGACATCGCTGTAATAACCGAGTCGCGCAGCCTCTTTCTATCCTCGTTCTTTACGACAAGCTTATCAACCACTAGCTCTACATGGTGAACCTTGTAGCGATCGAGCTTCATTCCTGCTTTTATTTCTAGGATGTTTCCATCAACACGAGCATACAAAAAGCCTTTTTTGCTTAGCTGCTCAAAAAGCTCCTTGTAGTGTCCTTTCCTCCCTTTAACGAGGGGAGCCAAAACGGCAGCCTTCCTGCCTTCCATCCGCTCTACGATCAGATCTACGATCTGATCGTCGGTGTAGCGAACCATTTGCTCTCCAGTATTTTTAGAGTAAGCAGTTGATGCTCGTGCGTACAGGAGGCGCATAAAGTCGTACACCTCGGTTATGGTGCCAACTGTCGATCTTGGATTTTTATTGGTTGTTTTTTGTTCTATTGCTATAACCGGACTAAGCCCTGTTATCTTGTCAACATCCGGACGTTCCATGTTACCCATAAACTGGCGCGCGTAGGCCGACAGCGTTTCAAGGTACCTTCGTTGTCCTTCGGCGTATATGGTTTCGAATGCAAGAGACGATTTTCCGCTTCCGCTTAATCCCGTAATTACGGTGAGGGCATTTCTTGGAATGGTAACGTCTATATCTCTGAGGTTGTGTACTCGTGCTCCAAGTACAGAAATGCACTCGTCTTCGACAATCTGCTCTAGCATTGTTGTTTTATCGGTTTTTGTAGGCATTTTCTCTGAACCCTTCTTTCGGTAATTTTATGGTATATGTTTTGCCCTCTTTTTTGGGAAGAATGTTGCTTCTTAGCCATGGATTGTAGTGCTTTAAAAGTTTGTAGCTAGTTTTGTTAGCTATGGCAAAGCTTGCTAAATCGTCAATGGCGTAGTCAACATTTACCTCTGAATATTCTAGCTGTGGGTACTTGTCGGAGTCGTCGAACTTAAATCCGAAAGCTTCAGGATTGTTTAGGATGAGCTTAAAAGCTAGTACCCTAAAGATGTACCGTCCTGTTTCGTCTCCTAAAAGTAGGTCGTAGTACGATTGTTGTTGCTGCCTTTCTATGTGACGTTTTATACCAGCTAGTCCAATGTTATACGATGCAGCAGCTAATGTCCAGCTTCCAAGCGAGTCTTTCGCTCGTTTTAGGTAGGTTGCTGCTGCTTGTGTTGATTTTTCGAGATTGTAGCGTTCATCTACATTTTCGTTCACTTCTAGTCCAAGCTGTTTTGCGGTACCCTCCAGAAGCTGCCAAGGCCCAGCAGCCTTGGCTGGCGATACCACATTTTGCAGGCTGCTCTCTGCTACTGCTATGTACTTTATATCGTCGGGGATGTTATTGGCTTTTAGTATTGGCTCAATAGTAGCGAAGTATCTCGACGCTTGCTTTAGGTTGAAAAATGTTTGGGAGTGCCAAAATGTATTTACTAGAATCTCCCTTTCGAGACTCTCGTAGGTGTCGAAATTATGCAGAGGGACAGGTTCGTCGGCGAACGTTAAGCTTTTGGGTAGCGCTGGTGCAGACGAGTTCGAGGTTGGCTTGGGAGCTTGCTTTTGCTCTTCTGCTTGGGCGGAATAGTAAATTCCAGCGAAGGAAATTGCTATGGCTACGGCTATTTTATTCATGGTGTTTTCTAAAAATCAACCTACAAATTTATGCTTTAGCATTAAAAATGACCATTACAAAAGCTCTTCCTCCCAATAATTAGCTTTAAAAAGCTCCATAGCTTCTAGGGGATGCTAAGCATATAAAAAAAGGAGCATTACGCTCCTTTCTAATTCATTAGTATTTCTCTAAGTTCTCTTTTTGATCCAATAAATACATTTCGGTCAACCCTGGTATTTACGCCCGTGAGCTTATACTTGTCAGTTTGTTGCCAAAAGGTCCAATCGTCAGGTTCGCCGTAGTAGTCGGTAATCCATAGCATGTACTCTTTGCTAATCGAACCCTTTAGGTATTTAAGGTAAAAGTCGTAGTCGAGGTAAATAATCGGCTTGGCATCGTAGTGCTTTTCTACCTCCTTAAGCCACGCTTTAACCTCTGCAATTATCTTTGATCTTGAAGGCATGCGACGCTTAAACTCAACATCAAGTACGGGAGGTAGGTCGCCTTTGCTCAGCTTGACTGTGTTTATGAAGTTTTTTGCTTGATCTTTTCCTGTTGATTTATAGCTGAAAAAGTGGTAAGCACCACGAATTATATTGTGCTTTTTCAGCTCTTCAAAGTGATCCTTGTACATAGGATCGCGAACGGTAACACCTTCTGTTGCTTTAACAAAAACAAAATCAATACCGCTGTCGGATACCTTTTCCCAGTTAATGTGACTTTGATGCCTGGAAACATCTATTCCCCAAATCGGGTATTTCGATTTATCAATATCAAAGTAAAACTCTGAACTTTTATCGGACGATTTGCTGCCGCAGCAAGGCATTACGACAAGGGCAACTAGTGCTGGCAGCAGCTTTTTCGAAAACTTAAACCTCATTTTATTATAATGTCTCAACTTGTACAGCTGCAAAAGTAATTATTCTTATCGAAAGAGCACCTTATAAAAGAGTTAGTAAACGCTATTTTACTATGTTAAATTTACTGGCGAAATGCTAGAAAAGCTATCTTTGCGCCAAACCAAAGACTTAGGATGAAAATTCATAAAGAGCGGCTAGTTGCTGCACTAAAATGGCTCAGGAATGCTTCTAAGCAGCTTTATAATCGCATTAAAGCTCAATTCGTTAAGGCAAAAACATACCCGTTGTATAAGCGTATTGCTTTTTATGTGGGGGTGTTTTTTTCGTGCCTATTCCTCTTTCTGTTTCTAATTGATATTAACATATTTTGGCTTTTTGGTCGTTCTCCAAGGATTGCAGACCTGATGGATCCATCTATGAATGTTGCGTCGGAGCTATACTCCGATGATGGAAGGCTTATTGGAAAGTATTTTGTAGAAAATAGAACCCCTGTAGCGTACAATGATCTTACTAAAGAGCTGGTTAATGCGCTTGTTGCAACCGAAGATGTGCGTTTTTACGATCACTGGGGGATTGATTTTAGGGGCACTGCTAGCGCTCTTTACTCTACTGCAAAGGGAGATCGAAGAGGGGGGAGTACTATTACTCAGCAGCTAGTTAAAAATCTTTTTAAGACAAGAGACGACTACTCCAAAGGTCTGTTTGGATTTGTTCCTGGTGTTAACGTAATGATATATAAGCTTAAAGAGTGGATAACTTCGGTTAAGATTGAGCTTTTCTACTCCAAGCAGGAAATCCTGACAATGTACTTTAATACGGTTAGCTTTGGAAGTAACTCGCATGGCATTAAAACCGCTGCTGCTACCTTCTTTTCAAAGAAACCTATAATGCTTAAAACAGAGGAGGCTGCTTTACTTGTTGGGCTTCTAAAGGCTCCTTCCTACTACAGTCCAGTTCGTCGTCCAAAAAATGCTTTCGAGAGAAGAAATGTGGTACTCGATCAAATGGCAAAGTATGGGTTCATTTCTAATGCTACCGCCGATTCTTTGAAAAGGCTACCGCTAAAGCTAGCCTACAATCCTGACGAAAATATAGATGGTAATGCTTCGTACATACGTGATGCTGTTAGCAGCTACCTAAAGCCTTGGCTTAAGGAGAATGAGATCGATTTGTATGAAGACGGCCTAAAAATTTACACAACTATAAACTTGGAGCTTCAACAGTATGCCGAGGATGCTGTGGCTGAGCAGATGAAGATGCTCCAACGTCGTTTTGTTTGGCATTGGGAAGGACGTAATCCTTGGGCTGACGCTAAGGGGGTTGAGATTCCTAACTTTATAGAAGATGCAGCAAAGCAAACAAGGAGATATGCCGCCCTAAAGGAGAAGTTTGGGGCTCGTGAAGATTCCATCTCCTACTACTTGAATCTACCTCGTAAGATGAAGGTGTTTACTTGGGATGGTGTTAAGGATACAACGTTCAGTCCGATGGATTCGCTTCGTTACTACAAGAAGTTTTTGCATGCAGGTTTCGTTTCAATGGATCCTAATAGCGGATATATTAAAACTTGGGTTGGAGGAATAAACTATCCTTTCTTTAAGTACGACCATGTTAAGCAGTCGAAACGCCAGCCTGGTTCTCTTTTTAAGGCGTATGTGTATGCTGCAGCTATGGACGAAGGCTTTGGTCCATGCGATAAGCTTGTAGATTCGCCCATTGTTGTTAACTATGTTGAGAAAGGTCAGCAGAAGAGCTGGTCGCCTAAAAATGCTGATGGGCATTTTTCTGGTGCTCAAGTAACTTTGAAGCATGCGTTTGCCAAATCTATCAACTCAATTGCGGTACAGCTTACGCAAAGGGTTGGCTGGAATAAGGTAATTGAGTATGCGCACAAGATGGGAATAACCGTTCCGCTTGCCAGCGTTCCTTCTGTTTCTCTTGGATCTAGCGATGTATCGTTGTACGAAATGGTAAATTCTTACGCTCCAATGGTTAACGGAGGTTTTTCTGTGAAACCTATTCTTGTAACTAAGATTGTAAATAAGCGAGGAAAGGTGATATACGAGGCAGAACCTCAGAAAAAGAGGGTGCTAAACGAAATGACCGCGTTTTATATGCTAGAGCTGTTGAAATCGGGACTTACCGAGCCAGGTGCAACGACGCAGGCTCTTTTTGAGTATGATCTTTTTAAGCAAAATACAGATTTTGGAGGCAAAACAGGAACTTCATCTAATCAATCGGATGGTTGGTTTATCGGAGTTTCTCCCAATTTAATTTCGGGGAGTTGGGTTGGTGCAGAGTCTCGTGCTGTTCACTTCCGCACCACCGAGCTTGGAGAGGGCTGTAAAACGGCTCTTCCTATCTATGGTAAGTTTATGCAAAAGGTTATCAATGATAACCGCTTTGCCCAGCTACGTGGCCATTTCACTAAACCTTCTTCGAAGATTCCGAAAGAGTATACCTGCCACACAAGGTATGTTCCTAAGCATGACCCTTTAGATTCGTTGCTTGACAATTCTGTTGATCTTGATATAGAGGAGTCGATGCCTGTAGAGTAGCTGTTCCTTCGAATAAAATAGGAAACGGGGCTGTCAAGAGAGTATCACGTATCAAGATATGCGTATTGCGAAAAGCTATCCTGCATTACAGCAGGTTGTAGCTATACTTTCGTGCTACGTGTGTCGTGTGTCTTGCTACTTTTTAGACAGCCTCGTTTTTGCTTTATGTTGTAGAGTACTGCATTTAATCCATTTATTGGATCAATTCATAATTCGGATGGATAAAATAAACCCAGTGACAGGTGACGAAGTGAAGGGTGACTGGGAATAGGTAGTAGGTAATCGTTAGTTGGAAAACCAACCAAAGATTTAACTCGATGTAACTCTGTGCTTTTGAGTCTCTGCGTTAGTTTTTTCGAAAATCGTGTGTCGCAAATCGTATCTATCTAGCCTAGCTGTAAGGATATGCATTTCCTACCGTTACTTTTTTGTGGTCAAAAAAGTAACCAGAAAACCCTTTGTACGAATTAACTTGCTCGTTCGCGCCAGCGCCTCGCCGCTCTACGCTGCGTTGGCGGTACGTTTCACGGCTCGGTTACTTGCAGATGCTCCCTCGCGCAGACAGAATTCGTACGGTCTGGTGTGGCTTCGCCACGGTGCTTACGGGGTAGGGTTGCGCTACTTATGGACGTTGCATGCCGTTGTTAGGTGACGAAATGACGAGCGACTGGGAAAAAGTTTCTTGTATGGTTTATTGTGCGAAAAAGTATTCGTAAAGCTCAGAGATTTCGTCAACAGTAAAGCTGCTTCTTTTGTCAAGAAACTCTTCAACAGCTCTTTTGAGTTCGTCGTAAGATATGTCCCCATCCTTATTGGTGTCAACCGACTGGTACTTGGCAGGCATTTGCTGTTTTGCTTTTAGTGCTCGTTTGGTTGAGCCGTTACTCGAAATAAAGATTCGAGCATCTTCTCGCCTTATTGCCGCATACTGGTTGTCTAGGATGCTAAAGTCGGCTTTAGAAATTGTAACCCCTTTATTGTTTACAGGTGTTCCAATAGGTGTTTTATTGTCAGTATCTAGGTAATCTGGAATACCATCCGAGTCGGTATCAAGCGGACAGCCATTCTCCGGGTTAACCTTTGCACTTGCTGGAGTGTCGGGGCAGTCGTCAGCGGGGTCTAGTACTCCGTCTCCATCCTGATCCATCTGTAAGGTTGGTTCGTTATCAATATCCATTACCAGCTTTGTAATGATGTACGATTTCCTATCAGAGAAGATATCAAAGTTTAGCGATAGGTAGGAGAATAGGTAGCTATCCTTTTTGCTGTTTACCTTAACAGAGCTTGGGAGGTTGGTTATTTTCCCAACGGTAGCGCTCGAGATATTATCCAGCTCGTCAGAAAAGGTTATGTTGTAGGATGCTCCAATTCTAAGCGCAACTCTATCGTGAAGGTTATAGTTGAAACCAGCATCAATAGGGATGGTAAAGGTGTTTTCGCTATAGTCTAGCTTATAATGCTTTTTTAAGTTTGTTTCGTAGTTTCTGTCAGCCGAAAATATGGTGGTTGCGTTGTATGGCTTGCCATCTTTACCAACCAAATCGCCCATCGGGCTAAATTTAAGGGGGGCAAATCCTACCGAAATAAATGGCTGAAATCTGCTTTTGCGAAAAAGAGAGTTAAAGGTATATTCGATATTGCCTCCAAATTGGCTAACGCTGGTTTTAAAGTTAACGTATTGACTAGAGTTTCCTGGTTGAATATAAGACCCCGATATTTGTCCGTTTAACCAAAAAACGTTCCACTTAAAGTTTCTTTGCTTATCGATAAAGCCAGATAGGTTAATTTTAAAAGCGGTGTTTCCTAGCAATGATGAGTTCCCTTGATTTTGAAGATCTCCCCAAAAAGAAAGGACTCCTGTGCTAATGCCTATAACTGGGCGGTAGGTTGGGTTTTCTACCTGAACCGTCGTTTTTAAGTTTTTTTGCCAGATTTCTTCCAACTCATCTTGTTGGGCTAAAGCTTCATTCGCAACAGCTAGCAGAAATGTCGCAGCCACAATTTTTCGTAATATATCCTTCATCCAGCTTATTTTTTTACCGACGCAAATGCTTCGTTAATTGTAATTCGCACACCTTGCTTGTTGTATGCTGCAATAAACGCGTCTTTAAACCCACTATGCTTAACCTTTTCTTTATATCCTTCAGCTTCTTGGTAGCTTGCAAATGGTCCTACCAAATACCTAACCATTCCAGCAGCTTCCTCTTTTGCAATCGGTTTGTCTGTTTTAAACTTGTCCGCAGCACCTGCCTTATCGGCCTCTTTCGAAACTGCTGCTAGCTGTACTTTGAAGGTTACTCCTTCTGCTACCTTCTTTTCGGTTACAGCCTTGCTTTTCTCTTCTACAGGTTTTGCTGCTTTTGTGTCTATTTTGTCTGCTATTACGGTGTTTTTAGCAGCTATTGTGCTAGGTGTTGTAACATTGTTGGCGGCAGCTGCTTTGGGGGCTACCTGCTTTGGGTCTTCTTTAGCTGTTTCTACCTTTTGGGTTGGTTGTGAGCTCTTTTCGATGCCAACATACTTAATAGGGATTTCTCTTCCGCCAGGTGTAAACTTTGCTACTCCTTTTTGCGTGTCGGTATTGGATGCAAAATTTTTTAAATCTGTTTGCACCTGAGCAACTTCGTGAATTTCAGTTGCATCATCAACCATAAATGCAAAGTAGCCCGATATCTCTATCTTTTTCCCATCTGCCTGTTTTGATTTGGGTTTTAGCCTATAGCTAACGAGGTAGCGGGGTTGGTTCGGAAGTTCGAGCCATAGGAACTTTACCTTCCCGTTGCTGTAGTCAAATACACCCCCTCTTGTTTCTACTGGTTCCGCAGTATATTCGGCAGGGATACTATCTTCTAGCTTGGCGTATTTAGATGCCTTTCCTTTATCCAACAGGATGCTAACTAGGTAGGTGTCGGTTTTGGGGTCGTAGGATGGTGTTTGTCGTAGCGCTTTGGATACCATCTTTAGCGACTCTATTTGCTGAGTGGCGGGAATAAAGGTGAGGTTGGTTTCTTGAGTTTGCTTACCTTTAAAGTTCTTTAGGTCAACCAGTGATGAAGGATTTGCGTTGGGGGATGGCGTGATTTCTACGGCAACGCTTTTGGCATTGGCCGTTGTGTGTACGTTGCTTGGATTGATGTAAACAAACGAACCGCTAAGGTCTAATACCCCCTTGATATTGGAGTGCGTAACGACTTTGTAGGTAAATTTCAAGCTGCTGGTTTTTCGGAGGCTAAACCACATTAGCTTCAGCGTTTGATTGCTAAACTCAAAGTCGGAGTTTGCGCATTCTCCTGGTTCTATTGTAACACCATACGGAAGTGTCTGCATAAAGCGTGCTATACCTTGCATCTCTGCATTGGTAATCTCTACACTTACAATAAATGAAGTACCAGCAACAGCCTGTTTAGGAGCATTAACTACCATTACAGGTGTATCTGCTGCCTTAGCAATTGTTGTACATAGAAAGAAACATCCCAGCAAGATTCCAAAATATCGCACCATCTTCCTATTTCGGTTACTTATAAATCGGTGATTAGATAGAATTTGGTCTTTTTCACCTAAAATTCAAGCTTAAAAATATAAAAGATATTCGTAATACATAAGCTAATAAAAAAAACGCCTGTTAACTTTTACTTGCAACAGGCGTTTCTTGGTTCTCTATAGATAAGACTAACAGCTATTTACGATTAAAACTTGAAGCTGCTTCCTCCTAAAAATTCTCTTAAAATGGAGGTTGGAGGAATCTCATCCTCGGTTAATGGAACGAAGTAGCTAAGAAATTTGAGCAGCCTATGCGCTTCGGCGTACTCGGCAACTGTTGGTGGGACTTCCCTTAGCAGCGGTTCTGCGTACTGTTTTAGCACAGCAAGCTCGTACAAAAGGGCCGAGTTAAACATAACATCAGAAAATTCTTGGTACGGAAAAATGTTGCGCTCTTCACCTTTTCGTACGCTGGGCCACCTTTTTATCGTTTCGTAGGCCGAGTAGCTCCGATAGCGAGCGTCTCTGACAATTCTACGAATTAGCCTGTTGTCGGTGGTTGGGACATGGTTATGCCTATCCATAGAGATGGAGGTAAGTGCCGATAGGTAGATTTTAAACTTGTGTCTATCGTCTATCATGGAGGTAAGCGTTGGGTTTAGGGCATGTATCCCTTCTACAATTATAACGCTCTCCTGATCTATCTTTAGCTTGTTGCCCCTATAAAAGCGGCGCCCTGTTTCGAAGTTAAAGGTTGGGATATCAACTTCATCTCCGTTCATAAGCGACATTAAATCGGAGTTAAACTGCTTGATGTCAACTGCATATATCGATTCGAAGTCGTAGTTGCCATGCTCATCCCTAGGCGTATGCTCTCTATCAACAAAGTAGTCATCCATGCCTATCGTTACAGGTTTTAGCCCAAGTACTCTAAGCTGTATGGCAAGTCTTTTCGAAAATGTTGTTTTACCGCTCGACGATGGTCCAGAAATGAGTACCAGTCGGACGTTCTTACGCAGATGTATCTGGTCGGCAATGTGTGCAACCTTCTTTTCATGAAGGGCCTCTGCAACCTTAATCAGCTCGCCTCCGTTTCTTTCAAGAATAGTCTGATTCAAGTCGCCAATGGTTTCAGCTCCTATAATCTTCAGCCAATCCTTCTGCTCCTGAAACACATCAAACATTTTGTTTTGAAGGATAATATCTTCAAGCTTCTCAGGATTCTCTTTTTTTGGTGTCATCAAAAGCATTCCTTCGAAGTACTTAACCAAATCGAAGTTGGATAAGTAGCCAGTTGAAGGGACTAGCTCTTCATAGTAGTAGTCTATTGTTCCGTTAAGAGCGTAAACCGAGGTGTACAGCTTTGGTTTTGTCTTAAGTAGCTTAACCTTTTGCTGCATGCCTTCCTTTTCGAATAACGGAATCGCTTCTTCTGTAAGCATTTTTACTCGCTTAAACGGAAGATCCGCTTCGATAATTTCCTTCATCCTGTCGAGGATTGCCATAACAATCTCTAGATCAACGCCCTCCATGCCCTCTATTTCACAGTAAAATCCTTTAGAAATGGAGTGCTCTATTCTAAGCTGCTTGGAGGGCAGTACCTCTTTTATGGCTTTGTTAAGCACAAAAAAAAGCGAGCGTTCGTACATTCTCCTTCCGGATGGGTGCGAAATATCAATAAAGCGAACAGTTTTAGGAGAGTATAGCTTGTACGAAAGCTCCTTAAGCTTATTATTTACAAACGCTCCAAGAATAGGATGCTTTAAGCTTACGCCTGCTTGTTGAGCCAGCTCTTTAAGCGATATGCTTGGTTCTGACTCTACCTTCGAACCTATATTCTCGAGAACTATCTCTATTTTATGATGCATACGGGTGTTTTTTGCTTTGTTAAAACTAGATAAAAACGATTTATCTCGAACTTTAATTATAGCTTTTTAAGTCGTAATGCTTCACTTATCAGCTTTTGGAGTTTACAAATATGAGCTATTGTTACCATTAATCGCAATAATTGCTATATTTAAAACAGATTATAATTTATTGATTTTAATTGTATTATAAATGAAGGAAGAGCTGCTGCAATTTGTCTGGAGGTTTCAGCTTTACGAGACGTTTAGCTTTGCAACTACCGATGGCGATCCTATTGAGGTTATTCACCCTGGAAGTACGAATGTTGATTCGGGTCCCGATTTTTTTAATGCCAAAATTAGGATTGGCGATGAGTACTGGGCAGGGAATGTTGAAATTCATAATGTTACGTCCGATTGGCAAAAGCATGGTCACCACACCAACAAGGCGTACGACAGCGTTGTGCTGCACGTGGTAGCTATTGACGATGGTGCAGAAGTTTACCGTACAACGGGTACTCCTGTAAAATGTGCCGTAATGCATTTTGATGGTTCTATAGAAGAACGGTATAGGCAGATGGTGGAGTCGGATAGGTGGATTGCTTGCCACGATTCTATCTCGGCAGTTAACCCATTCTTGATCAGGCAGT